>JAEEGL011933106.1_pt1 | contig 12433 bp, 11 predicted proteins | sample 9134231 | NCBI WGS metagenome assembly JAEEGL01 (sample SAMN16246548, study PRJNA631951) | gut metagenome | biome: gut microbiome; feature: rumen; material: fiber-attached | host: Bos | place: Iran: Karaj | collected 2018-10 | reverse complement strand
GTCGTCCACCGTCTTCAGCACCATGATCACGATCACGACCACCAGCAGAAATACGATAATGAACAGAATCGCGGAGATGCGATCCTTTTCTGATCTCGGTTTCATAGGGTTTGCTCCTTTCCGAAGGACTGATGGGGAAAATGCCCCGATTCCGGCGCCTGTTCCCCCATGTTGCGGGGAAAGTTTCATTCTTTCCTTCCACAGAAATCCATCATTCTTTCCGGCCGGACTTGTGCCATGCTGCGTTATCGCCCTTGGGAATACACACAGTATCCCTGCGGCCGCTGCCTTGCCTGGCGCAAATCCGTCTCGGAAAGCCAAGATGGCTTCTTATGGAAGAAAAGTATAACACAGGAATCTCAAATTGTCTACAAAAGAGTTACAGATTTAGGGATTGTTAAGAATTGCGACGTCGGAATGCCCACAAAGGCGACCCGTCAATTCTTTACCGGTATTTCATGATGCCCTTTTCATACGGAAATCTGACAGAAAGGTCGATCAAGATCTCCGGTGCACGGGAGACGACGGCTCTCCCGGTTTCTTGTTGGCATATAGATGAGAGGCAAGTCAGCCGGGCGTCCCGACGGACTTGCCTCTTCTTTTGTTCCGTACTGCGAAAAACCATCCAGCAGCAAGATTTCGACTGGCGGGAGTTGACAGCTCAAAAAGAAATCCTTGAGCTGCCGTGTTCGATCAGGACGTTCCGAATGATCTCGAGGCCATGTCGGAGCTGTTCCGGGCTCTCCGGAGAACTTAATGCGATCCGCAGTGCGCTCTCGCCTGCAGCGGACCCAACAGCAAAGCGTTTGTTACCGAATATCTGAACGCCGTGGGACAGGCAGTCCCGCTCGATTTCGGTATCGTCCCAGCCGTGAGGAAGAACCAGATATCGGAACATGGCCGGCTCTGCGGTGTCCTCCAGATAGTCCTGCAGGATCTCCTGACAGATCTCGTTTCGCTGGCGCAGGCGGTCCAGCTTTTGCATCAGGATCCGGTCATATTCTCCGTTGGCGATCATCAGCGACATGAGCTCTGCATTCAGAGGAGAGGTAAGCCAAAGCAGATTGTGCAAAACGCGAATCAGAGTAGGAACATACGGCTGCGGCGCACAGAGGTAGGCAATGCGCAGCGAGGGGACGAGCGCCTTTGTAGTCCCGTGGATGTAAAAGCTGCGCTCAGGGATTAGAGAAGAGACGGGGGCGCGCAAACCTTTTATAAAGTGAAACATCCCATCTTCGATCAGCAAAAGATCGTTCTGCCGGATGATCGCCGCAAGAGCCTCTCTCCGGCTCATGGGCATGGTGATCCCGGTGGGATTCTGGTGTTCCGGGATCAGGTAAACCCCTTTTATTTTGTCTCGTTGACAGGCAAGCGCGAGCTCGTCGGGCAGCATACCGTATGGATCGCCCCGGATAGGGATCAAGATGATGCCGAGATAGCTGGCCAGGTTTTTGAATTCCGGGTACACATAGAGGTCTACCGCGATCCGATCTCCCCGGGAGAACACCCCCATCATCAGGACAGAGATCGCGTTCTGAGACCCGGAGGTGATAAGAATGTTGTCAAATCCGGCCCTGATCCCGTAGCCTTGAAGCCAATTTGCGGCGATTTGACGGTGCTTGGGGTATCCCTCCGGCGGGCTATACCGCAGGGAGCCGGGAAAATCAATCAAAGGGAACAGGTTCCGAATGCTGCTTTCTGCAAGACTGTTGATTTCATAGAGCGGAAGGACGGCCCCCATTTCAATGGTGCGCGGCTTGTTCTGCTCCAGAAGATCCTGAGGGACGCCTGCTGCGCTGCAAACAAAGGTGCCCCGGCCAATTGTGCCTTTGATCAGTCCGCGCTCCTCACACAGTTGATAGGCGCGGGTGACCGTGCTGTGCGTGATGTTCAAATAGCCGGCGATGATCCTCTGTGGAGGGAGACGGCTTCCGTAGGGAAGGAGCCCGGAGGCAATATCTTTTTCAATGGACTCCGCGATTTGAACGTAGAGAGGTTTTCCGGATTCGTCCAGGGAAGGGACCCACGGAATATCGTTGCCATAATAGTTGATCATACTTCTCCGCCTTTGTCCTGCGTACAATCTGCCAATTGCCTATCCTTTCGCGCCCATTGTATATTATTAATAGAAAAAGTCTTCCGATATGAAGCTTTTCTACAATATAGCACAAAAAAGCGAAATATCAACCGATTCTTTTCCTGAGACGAAAGGAAGAAAGGAGCCTCGGAAAAGAGCAGAGTCTTCTATGGAGAGGAGAGCACAAATGGGTTTGAACGTGATGCAAGACAAAGGGAAAAAAGTTCTGCTCATGGGAAATGAGGCGATCGCCCGGGGGGCGCTGGAGGCTGGCGTGCAGTTGGTCGCCAGCTATCCTGGGACCCCTGGGTCGGAGATCGGAGAGACCTTGATCGAGGCGGCGCGGGACGGGTCCTTTTACGCGGAGTGGAGCACCAATGAAAAGGTAGCCTTTGAGGTTGCGGCCGGCGCATCGCTGACCGGCGCCAGATCCTTGACGGCTATGAAAAATGCCGGCATCAATGTTGCAATGGATACCTTCATGACCCTGCCATACGGCGGGTGCAAGGGAGGCTTTGTCGTTGTTGTGGCGGATGATCCGGATGCGCACTATTCCTCTACGGAACAGGACACACGGCTGCTGGCATCTTATGCTGAAATCCCCTGCCTGGAGCCTGAAAACCAGCAAGAGGCGAAGGATATGACGGCGGAAGCGTTCCGCCTTTCGGAAGAGCTGGAGCTCCCTGTCTTCCTCCGCACCGTGAGCCGCATTTCCCATGCCAGCGGCGATGTCGTGCTGGGTGAGTTGCGTGAGAGGAGCAATCCTGTTGCTTTCAACAAGCATTATAAGCTTGGCAGCCGCTGGAACGTATACGGGCCGCCTGGATGCCTCAGCAAGCACATCTGGCTGAAGAGGCAGATGGAAAAGGCAAAACCTCTGTCCGAAAACAGCGGCTTTAACCGTCTTACGCTGAAGGAAGGCGCAACTGTCGGCATAATCGCCAGCGGCCTTGGCGCTGCCTATGCCAGGGAGGCTCTGGCAGAACTTGGCGTGGAAAATGTACATCTGATGAAACTGGGCATGATCAATCCCCTTCCCGACGTGATGATCCGGGAGCTGCTGGAGGCATCCCAACAGGTCATTGTCGTAGAAGAGGGCGACGCTGTTGTGGAAAAGGGCGTGGCTGCGATCGCGCAAAACGCCGGCAGCAAAGCCAAGATTTACGGCAAGACCCTGAACCCGATCTTTCCGGTATGCGGGGAGTTGAACACCGATCTGCTTGTCCAGTCTCTGGCTGCATTTTTCGGCCTCCCGCTGACTGGGGATCCCAGGGAGCGGGAACGCGCCGCTGCAAGAGAGGCTATTATCCCTCGTTCCTCTGCCCTATGCGCGGGCTGCTCCCACCTGGGCTCTTACGCGATCCTGCGGGAGGTCCTCCAGAAGTTCCCGGGGACACACATCGTGAACGGGGACATCGGCTGCTACGAGCAGGGTGGATATGGGATCTTCAGCGCCAAACAGGAGGCAAACGACGCAGACGGAAAGCGTTATCCCAGAACCTCCCCGTATGAGACGCTCGATACGCTGTATGTGATGGGAAGCGGCATCGGCATGGCGACCGGGCAGAGCAAGGTGGGGTATCGGGACGGCAAGATCATCGCAGTCGCGGGAGACTCCACGTTCATCCATGCGACGCTCCCCGCGGTGGTAAACGCCGCATATGACCACGCGGATATCACCTTTCTTGTTTTTGACAATCGCTGGACCTGCATGACCGGGCACCAGCCAAATCCCAATACCGTTTACAATCCGGACGGAGAGGACTTTCCCGGATTCTCCATCGAAGCGGTCTGCCGCGCGATTGGCGCCCCCTACGTAAAGACCATCAACGCATATGACAGAGAAAACGGCGTTCGCGTCCTCACGGAAGCCATTGCCTATGAAGGACTGTCCGTGGTGGTCCTGGTGGGCGAATGCAGACTGCAGCTCAGCCGTAGGAGCAGAAAAATGCCGGTAAAGACAAGGGTCGACCAGACCCGGTGCAACGGCTGTAAACGCTGCGTCCAGATAGGCTGCCCTGCGATCCAATACGATGCAGAGACCAGAAAATCTGCCATTGACACGCTCAACTGTACGGATTGTGGCCTGTGCCGGCAGTATTGCCCGCAGAAGGCTATCGGAGAGAAGGGAGAGGGAAATGACCTATAATGTGATTGTCGCCGGTGTTGGAGGGCAAGGGAGCATTTTGGCCTCACATATTCTGGCGGAGGCAGCGATCCAGTACTCGGAACAAAAAGATCTTGGTTACCGCGTCCGCGTAGGGGAAACCTTCGGCGCGGCGCAGCGCGGAGGCGCAGTTGCATCTCACGTTCGGATCGGGGAGATCTTTGGCCCTCTGATAGGAAAGGGAAAAGCCGATCTTGTCATTGCATTGGAGCCGCTGGAAGGACTTCGTGTTGGCGCGGAGTATCTGGGGAAAAACGGGATCGCGATCCTCAGCACGAAGGAACAGAAGCCGATGGACGTAAAGGTAGGCGCCGCGAAGTATCCGTCTTTGGATACGATCCGGGACAGTCTGGCTCAGATCGGCGCAAGAGTCGTGGCCTTTGATGCCGAGGAGATAGCACTCCGAGCCGGAAGCCCGAAATGTCTCAATATCGTGATGGTCGGGGCGGCATTTGCATCCGGACAGCTTCCTTTTTCAGAAGAGGCACTGCTGGACGCGATCGAGAACAATCTCCCCTCAAAGCTGTGGGAAATGAACAGAAAAGCCTTTGCGTTGGGAAAGACGGCATTTTTGGAAAGATAAAAGGCAGAAAGGAGAGAGCACATGAGTCATTCACTGCATCGATTCAGGAAGGACGGCTGTAAGGTACCAAACGATTATGTCATGATCACGCTGGCCGCCCAGGGCCTCAATTCCCAAGGCGCGGAGAATAAGCTTCGGACCATGTATAACATCCTTCGTTCGGAGGACCCGGTGAACTATGGAGAAGACAATCAGGGCGGCCTCTATTCCGGAAAAACGGTGGAAGAGATCCTGGAGAATATAACGGACAGATCCAATCCAACCGCCTGCTTTGACAGCATTGAGAAAGTCAAGGGCGTCCTGCAGAAAGCCAAAGAAGCAGATACCGGCATGAGCGTCGTACTCACGGGGGATTATGATACGGTTTTCGACGCACTGGACGAGATGGGGCTTACGCCGCACTCTGTCAACGTGTCAATTGGCTATTTTGGAAATCTGAAGGCCCTGCCTCCGGAAGAGATCCTGGAGATCTCCTCCATGTGCGGCCACTGCATGGTTTGCCCGGACCACATCGAAAAGGTGATCGACAAGGTCAAACGCGGCATCATGACGGCGGAAGCGGCCGCCAAGGATCTGGCAAAGCCCTGCTCCTGCTCGGTGTTCAACCCGGTGAGAGCGCAGGAGTTGATCGAGAAGATCTGTGATCGCTGAGGAGGAGCAAGTATCATGATCATCAACAAGGAAAAATGCCGGGGCTGCGGCCGTTGCGTCGAATACTGCCCCATGCATGCTATCCGCGTGGTTGGCGGGAAGGCGCAGATCGACGACGCCCGCTGCGCGGAATGCGCCAACTGCGCCAAGGTCGGATGTGTGTTCGGCGCGATCATCAACAACGCCTCAGAACTGAGATGGCCGCGAACCATGCGCAGCCTGATGAGCGACCCGCTGACCATCTGCGAGGAAACGGGCGTGGGCGGAAGAGGAACGGAGGAGATGAAGACCAATGACGTAACGCTCCGATTTAACGACCGGAACCGTCTTGGAATCTGCATCGATCTCGGGCGGCCAAACCGCGGGCTTTGTCTCAGAGACCTGGAGAGACTGACGATGCGTTTGGCCCGACTTGGCGTGGAGTTTGAGCGTGCAAACCCTGTGGACAAGCTGATGGCGGACAGGAAGACCGGAAAACTGAAGGAAGAGGTGCTGGACGAGGTTTTTATTTCCTGTGTGGTTGAGTTCGATCTGGAGGCGGATCGCCTTCCGGAACTGATCCAGGCGTTTCGGGACGTAGAGCCGGAAATGGATACCGTGTTTTCCGTGGGCATCATCTCCCGGGCCTACAGCCGCGAGGACATTCCCGCGTTTGACAACCTTCGGAAATTCGGGATCCCGTTCCGGATCAACGGTAAAACTTGTGTCGGCTTGGGACACAGGTAATAAAAGGTACGAGTAAGAAGACAAACAAAACGAGGAACAAGAAAAGGAGAAATCATAATGAGAAAACGCATTCTCAGCCTGTTGATCATTCTGATTCTCGTCTGCTCTCTCGCGCTCAGTGGCTGCGGAGGCCAGACGACCACAGAGACCAACAGCGGTAAAAAAGCAGACAGCTTCCCCTCTCGGAACATCGATTTCCTGATTGGCTTCGGTTCCGGCGGCGGCACAGACAATTTCTGCCGCACCATCAGCATTGACGCGGAAAAATATCTGGGCGTGACAGTGGTATGCCAGAACATGGAAGGCGGCTCTTCCGTTACGGCAACGGAGTACGCCATGAACCAGCCTGCGGATGGCTACACGATCGTGTCGGTGAACCCCGAACTCCTGCAGAACTATCTTCTGGGGCGCTCAAAAATCTCCTATCGGGATCTGAAACCCATCCTTCGCGCCCATGTGGACGTTGGCGCATGGGTGGTTTCTCCCCTGAGTCCCTTCCAGACCTGGGATGACTTCCTGACATATGCAAAGGAGAATCCCGGTAAAATCACGATGGGCGGAACCGGGACGGCTTCTTTTGATGAGTTTGCCTGTGCCGCAGCGCTCAATCAGCTCGGCGTGGAGGTAACCTACATTTCCTATGAGGCTGCCAGCGAGATGCAGGCTGCGCTCTTGGGCGGACATATCGATATGATGTATGAAGAGCCCGGCAACGTAATTGAATTGCTGAAATCCGGAGACTTGACTGCGCTGGTCTTCTTCTGCGACGAACCGCTGAAGGGCTTTGAAGAAGTGCCGACCTTCTCCCAGCTCGGCTATACGGTGAAGATCATGAATTGGCGCGGACTGGGGGTCAGCAAGGATACGCCTGACGATGTGGTGCAGAAGCTTATCGACGCCTTTGTCGCCTCTTGGAATGACGAGACGTATACCAAATTTGCTGCGGAGCGATATCTTGACCTGTATGACGGCCTGCTGGTCGGCCAGGAATTTTACGACGCCATGGCCTCCGAGGAATCCGCTACCGAACAGGTTATGAAAGACTTGGGTTATATCGACTGATACTTGCATCGAACCTTAGCGGGGACGAGATCGCTTCTGCGCTTCGGAAGCGGTCTCGTCCCGACATCGTATGACGGACCTGCTGGCGCTGGAGCATTGCCTGGGCCGCCCGCAGCTGTTGCGGCTTCTTCGGGTCCCGCTCGGGTAAACCCTCGAGACCGTGATTCCGTTTTAGTAAACGGGGGGAATCGATTATGACCTATATCATCAACACAGCCATTATTCTCATCAGTCTGGGGCTCTATTCTCTGACAGGCAGCTTCGATCCCCGCGGCAAGTACTCCGGGGTAAATGATCCCGCGTTCTGGCCCAGAGTCCTCCTGATTTTTATCATTGTGGTTGCTGTCGTGTCCATGGCTGTCGCTATCTTTGGAAGGAAAAGCGGCGGAAAGGAAGAGAAGGATCTCCCGGGGATCTTCTTTGGGAAGCTGGTCGCCGCTTTTTGCCTTGCTGTTTTGTATGCGATCGGGATGCAGTATTTTGGCTTCATCCTGTCCACGTTGCTGTTCCAGCTGCTTTTCCTTCTGCTTCAGGGCGTGCGAAAACCGCTTACACTGATCATTACGCCCTTGATCCTGACAACGATGGTCTATCTGATCTTTGTGGTTGTGATGTCGATCCCGCTGCCGCGGGGCGTTGGGATCTTCCGCAGCTTCAGCCTGCTGTTTTATTGAGAGAAGGGAGGGAAGGAAATGGAATTGCTTAACGGGATCGGAGCTTTGCTTGAGCCGAGCGTCTTGCTGTATCTTCTGATCGGCGTCCTGATCGGCGTGTCCTTCGGCGCAACGCCGGGCCTGGATGCGACCACGGGCACGGCACTTCTGATTCCCATCACCTATACCATGCAGCCCATGCAGGCGATCATATTCCTTTCCGCACTGTATATCGGCGGCGTTTTCGGAGGCTCCATCACGGCGATCCTGTTTAAGGTCCCCGGGGCGTCTGAAGCTGTGATGACGGCGCTGGACGGCTATCCCATGGCGCAAAAAGGACAGGCGGGAAAGGCGCTTGGGCTTGCAATCATGTCCTCCAGTATCGGCGGTTTGATCGGCTGTTGCTTTATGTTTCTGCTCACCATGCAAATGGCACGAGTCGCGCTGAGCTTCGGACCGGCTGAATACGCCGCGCTTGCCATTCTCGGCTTGAGCTGCATCTCCAGCATTGGGTCCCAATCCCAGCTGAAGGCTCTGATGAGCTGTGGCTTCGGTATGCTTCTTGCCACGGTCGGAATTGATCAAATGTCCGGAATGCCCCGATTTACCTTCGGAAACTCTTCACTGCTGAGCGGTATTCCGTTGGTTCCGGTGCTGATCGGGCTGTTTGCCGCCTCGGAGGTTTTTGATAAAGTCAGTGCGAAGACAGAAATGAAGGTCGTGGACGAAAACAATTCCAAAAATACCGGGATCAGCATCCGGGAGACCTTGCGAGAGCTTCGCAAACACTTCGGAACGCTGATTCGAGGCTCTCTGATCGGCACTTGGATCGGGATCCTCCCCGGGGTGGGCGCGACCACGGCCTCCGTTGTTTCTTATAGCCAGGAATCCCGGATGTCCAAGCCGGAGATTCCTTTCGGTGAAGGAGCGCCACAGGGGATCGTTGCTGCGGAAGCGGCCAACAATGCCGCCGCGGTGGGCGCGTTCATCCCAATGCTGTCTTTGGGAATCCCGGGCAGCGCTACGACAGCTGTCCTTGTGGGGGCCTTTCTGCTGCATGGGATTTCGGTAGGACCCTTGCTCTTCGTCAACCAGAAGGAACTGGTTTACTCTATTTTTGGCGGGATCTTTCTTTCCAATTTCCTGATCGTGCTGTGCGGTCTGTTCATGGTGCGCGTTTTCATCAAGTTCGTAAAACTGCCCTATCCCATTATGGCCACGTCGATCCTGACCTTTTGCGTGGTGGGCTCTCTGTCTGTCGCGGGCACCATGGGTGTGGTGGTGATGTTCGTGTTCGGCTTTATCGGCTACGCCATGAACAGAGCGAGATATCCGATTGCCCCGGTGATTCTGGGCCTGATTTTGGGACAGATCCTGGAGGCGAATATGAGGAGGGGGCTGCTGCTGAGTCAGGGAAGTCTCGTGACGATGATTTCAAGGCCGATTACGGTCGTGCTGCTGCTCCTCGCTCTGTTTTCCTTTGCAGTACCGTATATCGGCAAGATCCTCCGCAGCCGGAAGCACCAGGAGAAATGAATACCGGAAGGGTGGAAGCATGAACAAAAAAGCACTATTGCATTCGCTGTTTCACGCGGAGAGCGTCGCGGTGGTCGGGGCATCGGAGAATCCGCAAAAAACCGGACACAAGGTTCTGAAAAATCTGATCGACGGGGGGTATGAGGGAAAAATCTTTGCAGTAAATCCCCGCAGTGAAAGCATTCTGGGAATCCCCTGCAGCAAAAGCCTCTCCGAAATCGGAGAAGATGTGGATCTGGTGGTCGTGATCGTACCCGCAAAAGCAGTTCCCGGCGTAATGCGTGAAGCAGCGGCTGTCCACGCCAAGGGCGCTGTTATCATCACGGGTGGCTTCCGGGAAATCGGAAACACGGCGCTGGAGCAAGAAGTCATGGACATAGCCGGGGAGAACGGAATCGCTGTCATCGGACCAAATTGTCAAGGCATCAACTACACACCCAATAAGCTCTGTGCAAGCTGGCCCCTTATCACCGGCAGAGGCTCCATGGCAATCCTCGCCCAAAGCGGAAGCGTCGGCGCCGCCATGAGCGAATGGGCAGCTGAGGAACATGTGGGCTTTACCGCGATGGTGGCGATGGGAAACAAGAGTCAGACAGATGAGCTGGATTTGCTGGAATATTTCTCAGAGGATCCGGAGACCAGAGTGGTTGCACTGAACATTGAAGGCGTTCGGGATGGACCTGCGTACATACGTCTGGTAAAGAAGACGGTGGAACGCAAAGCAATGGTCGTGCTCAAGCCGGGCCGGACAGACAGAGGGTCTGAAGCTGCCCAGAGCCATACGAGATCCGTTGCCGGAAGTGACAAAGTTTTTCAGGCAGTTTGCCGCAAGCTGGGGGTCGCCCGCGCGATGGGCTTTGAAGACTTCTATGATGCGGCCAAGATCCTCAGTATGCTGGAAAAGCCGGCCGGCAGAAGGTTGATGATACTGACCAGCAGCGGCGGCAGCGGGATCATTGCGGTGGATACCGCGGTGGAACTGCAGATCGAAACGCTCCAGCCGGGAGATTCGGCTGTCGAACGCCTTCGGGCGTGTTTGCCGAATCAATGCGTTTTGCGCAACCCCCTGGATTTGACCGGAGACACAACGGCAGACCGCTATGTAACAGCGGTCGAGGCACTGACAGACACGGATTTTGCGGACAGCATCCTGCTGATTTTTGCCGATCCCATCGAAGGCGCGGCGGCAGCGGCGCAAAAGATCCGGCATATGACAGGCAAACCTGTCCTGGCGGTGTTTGTTGGTGCGGGAGAAGTTGGCAAAACGGAAACGCTGCTGATGCATGAGCGGGGGATCCCGGTGTTCCCCACGCCGGAAAGGGCGGTTCGTGCTTTGGGGGCGCTTTTGGAAAGCGGAATACCGGCGCAGAGCAGGGAGAACAGATCATGAACAAATGGATCGAAAAGGCCCTCCGAGAGGGCAGGGATTTGCTGGAGCACGAGTCATGGTGGCTTTTACGGCAGTATGACATCCCGGCTCCGCGCTGTGGCTTGGCCCGCAATGAGCAGGAGCTCCTGGAGCAAGCCGGGCAGATCGGCTATCCGCTTGTGCTGAAGATCGTTTCCCCTGACATTCTTCACAAGTCTGATGTCGGCGGAGTAAAAACGAATATTCGAAACGACTCGGAGCTGTTGGCGGCCTGTCATGAGATGCTTCTTCGCATTATTGATGCGTGTCCGACGGCGAGGATTCACGGCGTGCTGGTCTGCGAGATGCTTCCTGTGGGCCTGGAAACCATTATTGGAATGAACCAGGATCCCTCCTTTGGGCCAACACTGTTATTCGGGCTCGGCGGGATCATGGTGGAGTTGTTCCAGGATGTGAGCATACGGGTCCTCCCCTTGGATCGGGAGGATGCAAGGCAAATGGTCGGGGAGATCAAAGGAGCTGCGCTCCTGCGCGGTTTTCGTGGAGAGAAGCCCAGGGATGAAGCGGCCTTGGCGGATATTCTGATCCGTCTGGCGAACTTGGTAGAGGACAATCCGGAAATCCAGCAGATCGACCTGAATCCCTGCTTTGTTTACGAAAAAGGCGCTGTTCCGGTGGATGCCCGGATCCTTTTGGCACATTGACGGGAAAGGTCCTCTCAGGCAGGGCCGTCTTCTTCGATCAAACAGAGCCATCTTTGCCTGCTTCCTGCCGGGTATCTGTATCAGAACAGCAAAAACTCCCGCGTCCTTTTGAACGCGGGAGTTTTGCTTGGCTGTATGGAAGATTATTACAGCTGCTTCTGGGCGTTGATCTTGACGCCGGGGCCCATGGTGGAGGCGGTGACGCAAGAACGGATATACTGGCCCTTGGCGGCGGCGGGCTTGGCCTTGTTGATGGCGCTGATGAGAGCGACATAGTTCTCATAGAGCTTCTCGGCGCCGAAGCTGACCTTGCCGATGGGGCAGTGGATGATGTTGGTCTTGTCCAGACGGTACTCGACCTTACCGGCTTTGGCTTCCTTCACGGCCTGGGAGACATTGGGGGTAACGGTACCGGCCTTGGGGGAGGGCATCAGGCCCTTGGGTCCCAGGATCTTACCGAGACGGCCAACGGTACCCATCATCTTGGGGTTGGCAATGACGGTGTCGAACTCGAACCAGGCTTCCTTCTGGATCTTCTCGACGTACTCCATACCGCCGGCATAGTCGGCGCCGGCAGCGAGGGCTTCCTCAACCTGCTCGGGGGGGCAGAACACCAGGACGCGGACGGTCTTGCCGGTGCCGTTGGGCAGCACGATGGCGCCGCGGACCTGCTGGTCGGCGTGACGGCCGTCAACACCCAGCTTCACGTGGAGCTCCACGGTCTCGTCGAACTTGGCCTTGCTGGCGTTGATGACCAGCTGCAGGGCTTCCTGAGGATCGTACAGGGCCTGCTTATCAATGAGCTTTGCGCTCTCTTTATAATTTTTACCTCTAAACAATTTTGTTTCCTCCTAAATAGTGGTGTAATGGATGGATAGATCCTCCCACGTAGGGTGGCCTTACTC
>JAEEGL010076150.1_pt1 | contig 12433 bp, 13 predicted proteins | sample 9134231 | NCBI WGS metagenome assembly JAEEGL01 (sample SAMN16246548, study PRJNA631951) | gut metagenome | biome: gut microbiome; feature: rumen; material: fiber-attached | host: Bos | place: Iran: Karaj | collected 2018-10 | reverse complement strand
GAAGAAGAAGGATTTAAAGCAATCGCTGCTAAATTTAGAGCAGTAGGTGAAATTGAAAAGCACCATGAAGAAAGATATCGTAAACTACTAAAGAATATCGAAGATGAAGTAGTATTTAGTAAAGATGAAGATTGCATTTGGATTTGCCGTAACTGTGGACACATTGTTATTGGTAAAAAAGCTCCTGCAGTATGTCCTGTATGTGCTCATCCACAAAGCTATTTTGAATTAAAAGCAGAAAATTACTAAGAAGAAGTAGAGTATAAACTCTACTTTTTTTGTGCACTTTATTGTATAATAATATATATGATTAGGAGAATGGATATGACAAGATATATAACACTACAGTGGCATTTAAGTGAAGCATGTAATTTAAGATGCAAGCATTGCTATCAAGAAAATCATAAACCAGTTCAATTACCATATAAAGATTTATTAAAAATACTAGACCAATACAGACAGTTACTAAAAGATACTGGTTGTAAAGGACACATAAATCTAACAGGAGGGGAACCTTTATTCTGCCCTCATTTATTTAAACTATTAGATGAATTTAAAAAAGATGCCGATCTTTATTCATTTGCTATCCTAACAAATGGAACATTATTAACTGATGAAATGACAAAAAAACTAGCATCATATAATCCATGGTTCATCCAAGTTAGTTTAGAAGGTGGCAAAAAAACAAATGACTATGTTCGTGGCGAAGGAACCTTTGAAAAAATAGGTGAAGCCATAAAACTATTAAAAAAATATAACATTCATGTATCAGTTTCATTTACTGCTACAAAACTAAACTATAAAGAATTACCAGATGTAGTTGATTATGTAGAAGAAATGGGTGGCGATGCTGTTTGGTCTGATCGTTATATTCCATTAGGTGATCAAAGAGATAGTGATTTTACAATGGGTCTTGAAGAAACCCAAGATTGGCTTAATATAATGTTTGAAAAAAGAATGAAACAAATAAACGAAGGTAAAAAAACATTTGTAGCCATGCAAAGAGCATTACAATTCATAAAATCTGGTGAAGAACCATACCAATGTACTGCTGGTAAAGGACTTATGACTGTAATGGAAAATGGTGATTTTGTTCCTTGCCGTCGTATGCCAATCGTTGTTGGAAACTATAAAAAAGACACTTTATCAGATTTATATCATAAAAACCCAGTATTACTTGATTTACAAAAACAAAGCATTCCAATTGGTTGTCTTGGTTGCAAACATGCTAACGACTGTCGTGGAGGTTTAAGATGCCTAACATATGCTGTAACTGGCAGTTATAAGAACAAAGATACTGGCTGTAATTTAGGATTATAGGTGATGTTATGAATAAAAAGAAAATAATAATACTCTTATTACTAGCATTAGTTTTATTAGTATTCATTGGGTTCGTTTTTCTTCATTTTCATAAAAAAGACGATTTAATCCCAACAAAAGAAGAATTAAAACCAACAGAATACAAAAGAGTTAAACTAGAAGATGCATCAGAAATAGTTAATTACGGTTCATGTACTTCTACTAAAGAAGATGAAACTTGTTTTCTAGTAATCAATAAAGCATACTTAACCCTAAGAAACGCTAAAGTAGTAAAAGAATCAGGAGATACTACTAATGTTGAAGAATCCCTAAACAACGGTTTAAATAGTACTATTCTTGTAACCTATGGTTCTGGTGGAATCATTGAAAATAGTTTAATTGAAACTAGTGCTGAAGGAGCAACAGCATTTTATGTTAATGGTCGAAAAGCAAAAGGCGAAATAACTGATTCCGAGATTAAAACCTTAAATACTAACTCACCAGCTTTAGTAGCATCAGGAACTGGATTCATCAAAGGAAATCATATTAACATTAATACCAAAGTAAAGAATTCTCCTGGCATCTTAGTAACTAAAACTAAAGGACGTATAGAATTAATTAGTTCCATGATTGAAACAAATGGTTCAGGGTCTCCAGTTATCTATTCTTCTGGTGAAGTAAATTTAAAAGAAACAACAGGAACAGCTAATGGATCACGTATCGCTATACTAGAAGGTGAATCTAATGTTGTAATTGATAACAGTTCCATGATTGTAGGTGCAGGATCAAACGAAAAATATGGCGAATCAGCAGTATTAATATATGGTTCAAAAAAAGAAGAGAGTAGTGTTTTTCAAAGCATTAACTCTAGTTTAAATATTAATAAAAACTTACCATATTATAATATTGCACCATTCTTTATTGTTGATAATATAACTAGTGAAATTGATTTAGAAAATTCTGCTTTCAATTTTGGCAGCAACAAATTAATCAAAGCCACAAACAGTGATATAACAATGAATTTAAAAAATCAAATAATTTATGGTGAAATAGAATTAACTAATTCTAAACTTCAAATTAATATGATTGCTAATTCATCATATACTGGAACAATTAATAATAATGAAACATCAATTTATTTATCAAAGGATTCTGAAATAAATTTAACTAAAGATATGCATATTAAAGAACTTAAAAATGATGATCCTTCCAATAATAATATTACTTTAAACGGTTATCATCTTTATGTTAATAATCAATTAGTAAAATAAAAAAAGGACTAACTAAGTCCTTTTTGTTTTGTACCATTTTCTATTTCTTGATAGAACCATTGTTGATCTTTTTCCAATGGAGACATAAACTCTACTAAAGTTTTTTCGCCAATAACTGGGGCAAGATTCCAAACAACATCCTTGCCTTTAAAACTACAAGTAGCACCAATTTCCATCCTGCCTTGATATTGAGCATATATAGCATCATAAATATCTCTTAAAGAATTTTCATCAATCTTGTTAATTCTCCCTAAAGAAACATCATAACTTCTTCTTAGTATTGAAAAATCAATAACATTTCCTAAATCTTTAATTCTATAATTAACAATTTCTTCTCCTCTTAATGAACCTTCAATAAAAGTCATTATAGTATTAATATCATCCATAAATTTTATAACATCATTTGAATACATTAAAATCCCCCTAAACACAACTGTTATTATAAGTAGAAAAAGATGAAAAATCAATAAAATATGCTATAATAACAAACCAAACGGGGAAGATATTATGGAAAAATCAAAATACTTTGATGAAGAGTATTTCTTACAAGGAACCCCAGATGTAATAAAACATTTTAACGATATATATGAAGATCGCGAAAACTCTAAAAAAAGAAATCAAAGAATGTGTTGACGAAGTCAATGCTAGATTATATAAATAACTTTACTTACACCCAAGAGGGGTATATAATTGAAACAGGTGATTTTTATGGAAAAATGTAAAGGTTGTCCAGGTTGTAATGTGGTAAAACACAGAACAGCAGAAGAAAAGAAAAAATTACAAAAAAGATTAAACATCATTGAAGGTCAAGTAAAAGGAGTTAAACAAATGCTTGAAGATGAAAGGTATTGCCAAGATATTTTAATTCAAATATCAGCAATTAATAAATCTTTAAAAAGTATTGGTAATGAAATACTTAAAAGCCATCTTAATACTTGTGTAAAAGATGCCTTAATGCATAACGACCCTGAAGTTATGAATGATGTTGTTGATTTATTTGATAAATTGAATAAGTAGGTGTCATTATGAAAAGAGTATTATTAGGGATGAGCGGTGGTGTTGATTCTAGCGCTGCTGTAATTCTTCTACAAAGAGCAGGTTACGAAGTAGTAGGATTGACATTCAAATTCATTGAAGATTTTGATCCTAAAGACGCTATAAAAGTAGCTGAAAAATTAGGAATAGAGCATCATGTAGAAGACTATAAAAAAGAATTTAAAGAATTAGTAATCGATAAATTCCTTGACGACTATGCTCATGGTCTAACACCTAATCCATGTGTTCATTGCAATAAAGTATGTAAATTTAAATTTTTATTTGAAAACATGGAAAAATATAATTGTGACTATGTTGCAACTGGTCATTATGCCAATATTAAAGACAACAAAATCTATAAAAGTGTTGATTTAAATAAAGATCAATCATACTTCTTATATAATCTCCCTAAAGACATGATTTCCAAAATCATTTTCCCTTTAGAAGGACTAAACAAAGAAGACGTAAGAAAAATTGCTGAATCAATTAAATTAGAAAATGCCAACAAAAAAGATTCTTTTGATGTTTGTTTCATCAAAGGATCATTCAATGATTACATGTTTAATACATTAAAACAACACCCAGGAGATGTTGTTGATATCGATACAAATAAAGTAATTGGCAAACATAAAGGATTAATGTACTACACAATTGGTCAAAGAAGAGGACTAGATATTGGTGGAACTCCTGATAGAATGTTTGTCGTAGGTAAAGATATAAACAAAAATATCCTATATATTTGCTTAGGTGAAGAAAACGATTACTTAACTTCTAATTCATGTATCTTAAAAGAAGTTAATTTACTAACAGAAGAAAAAATAACAAAATGCACAGCCAAGTTTAGATATCGTATGAACGATGTTCCAGTAGAAGTTGAATATTTAAATAATAATGAACTATTAATTAAATATGACTCTGCTAAAAGAGTAACTCCCGGTCAAGCATGTGTCCTATATAATGGCGAAGAATGCTTAGGTGGGGGAATAATCAAAGAAGTTCGTAAAAACGGAGAAAAACTTTGGTATTTATAGAATAAAGAGGTGTCTTATGGAAAGATATCGTGAAATAGAAAAATCTATTATTAAAAAATATCGTAAAGAAATTTGGTCTAAGTTTATAAAAGTTATTAAAGATTATAAACTTATTGAAGAAAACGATAAAGTAATGGTTTGTATTAGTGGTGGAAAAGATTCATTCCTACTAGCTAAATGTATTCAAGAATTAATTAGACATGGTATGGTACCATTTGAAGCTAAATATGTTGTAATGAATCCTGGCTATAAAGAAGAAAACCTTAATCAAATAATTAATAATGCTAAAGAAATGAATATTCCAATTGAAGTATTTGAAACTGATATCTTTCAAGTATCTAATCAACTAAACCCTGAAAATCCTTGCTATATGTGTGCAAGAATGCGTAGGGGACATTTATATAACAAAGCTCAAGAACTAGGTTGTAATAAAATAGCATTAGGTCATCATTTTGATGATGTAATCGAAACTACCTTATTATCACTATTCTATGGAGCAGAAATAAAAACAATGCTTCCTAAACTACATAGTGATAACTTTAAAGGTGTTGATTTAATAAGACCTTTATACTATGTTCATGAAGAAGCTATAATTAGTTGGAAAAACTATAATGAACTAACGTTCTTAAATTGTGCTTGTAAGTTTACTGAAAAAGCATCTTTAGATCAAGACTTTAGTAAACGAAAAGAAATGAAAGAATTAGTTAAAAAAATGAAAGAAAAAAATAAAGATATTGATCACAATATCTTTAAAGCATTAGATAACATAAATCTAGAATGTGTACTAGGAACTAAAAAGAATGGAAAGTATCATTCCTTCCTAGAAGACTTTGAAAAGGATGAGTAATATGGATCAAGATAAAATTGGCAAACTAATTAAAAAGATTCGTAAAGACAATAATCTTACCCAAGCTGAACTAGCAGAAAAGTTAGGAGTTACATACCAAGCTGTTTCTAAATGGGAAAACGGTAAGAATATTCCTGATATAGCTGTTTTAAAGCAAATATCAGACGAATTTAATATTAATCTTGATGATTTACTTAATGGTGAAGAAATAATCACTAATAAGCAAAAAAAACATCTTAAAATATGGACCATTCTCTTAGGAGTAGCTGTATTAGGTTTAATCCTTATATTTATAATTGGTAATAGAACTGATTTATTAATAAAAAAAGTAACAACTTATGATTCAAACTTTGAAATAACTGGTACAGTAGCTAAATCTAATGGTAAAACTTATATTTATATATCAGATATCGAATATAAAGACGAAGAAGATAAAACAATATATAACAGAGTAAGAGCAACATTATATGAAGAATATCAAGGTAAAAACATCAAAATAGAAACAACAGAATTAGAAGAAGTTGATACAACTTTAAAAGACTACCTAAAAAAGGTTACTTTTAATATTGATGATTATAAATCAGATTGTAAAGATCTAACCAAATCAAAACTATATCTTGAAATTGAAATAACACAAGAAGGAAAGAACACATATTTTAAAATTCCACTAGAATTAGAAGATATATGTCCAGATAAATAACTCAGGTAACATACTTGAGTTTTTTTGTGGTATAATGTTCATATAATAGAGGTGGGTTATATGAAAAAACTAATATTAATACTATTATTATTACTAATACCATTAACTGGTTGTAAAAAAGAAGAAGATAATAGAAGTGATGCTTTAAAATTCAAAGAAGAATATGAAGCTTTAAATACACAAAAGAAAGAAAATGGTGAATTATATCGTACTATTACAATTGACGAAGAAAATCCAATAATTTATACAACATATGAAGAATTAGCAAATAAAATTGCTGATAACGAAAACTTCTTAGTCTATTTTGGTAAAACATCAAGTGAATACTGTCGTTCAGTAATACCATATCTTCTAAAACAAGCCAAAACACAAGGCATTGATAAAATATACTATGTAGATATTGATACCAAAGAAGAAGAGGGTACTAAAGCAATATCAATAGATGATCAATATTATCAAGATATCTTGAAAAAACTAAATCAACAAAAATTAGATGAATCAACACTAGCGGTATTTATAAAAGGCAGTATGGCAGGTAAAACAAGTGGTATCTCATCTAAGCAAACAAAAGATGATCAAGAACTAACAAAAGAAATGAAAGACGAAATGCTTTCTAAGTTCAAACAAATCTATGTAACATATAATTCAAATAGAGGATAGTATTAGGAAACTAATACTATTTTTTAATAATATGTTATAATACGAATATTGAGGTGAGAAAAATGTTACCAGAGTTTCTAAAACAACAAATAACAACTGATTACAACGAAGAAACCCTTCGTTCATTTGAGCAAGCATTTAATATCACTCATCCTCTAACAATTAGAATCAACACTTTAAAAACATCTGTTGATAATCTAATTAAATATTTAAATGATAACAATATAGAATATGAAACAGTAAGTTGGAGTAATACTGCATTAATAATAACAAACAAAACTGAAGAAGATTTAAGAACACTAGATATCTATGAAAATGGATTCATCTACTTTCAAAGTTTATCTTCACAACTACCACCAATATTCGTAAATCCAAAAGAAGAAGAAAACATTCTAGATATGGCAGCAGCACCAGGTGGTAAAACAACTGAATTACAAGCACTAGCAGATAATAAAGTTTTAATTACAGCAGTAGAAAAAAATCAAATAAGATCAGAAAGACTAGAATATAACATCAATAAGTTAGGAGCCAAAAAGATAAACATCATTAGAAAAGATGCACGTTTTTTAGATGATTATTTCACCTTTGATAAAATTATGTTAGATGCTCCATGCTCAGGATCTGGCACTTTAAATAAAGAAAGTATAAAAGACTTTAACGAAGACTTAGTTAATAGAAGTGTTAATATCCAAAAACAACTAATAACTAAAGCCTTCAATCTTTTAAAAAAAGATGGAATTCTAACATATTCAACATGTAGTATCCTAAAATGTGAAAATGATGAAGTAGTTAAATACTTATTAGATAATAATCCTAATGCTGAAATAATTCATTTAAACTATCAAGATCTACCAACTATCAAAAATGATATACCTGGTACAGTAACCTTATTACCAAATGAATTATATGAGGGATTTTATATAGCTCAAATAAAAAAGACTAAATAATTTAGTCTTTTTCTTTTACATCCATACACCGTATGTAATAGCAGCCATTGCTAGAATTAAACCAGCAACATAGAATAATCTAACTATTGTTTGTTCATCCCATCCTAATTGTTCAAAATGGTGATGTAACGGTGCCATTAAGAATATCTTTTTATTAAAATGAATAATTGCAATCATTTGAATTAATGAACTTAATGTTTCTATTACGAATACACCACCAACTAATGCTAGTGATAATTCGTGCTTAGATAGTATTGCAACAGCAGCTAAGGCACCACCAAGTGCTAAGCTACCAGTATCACCCATAAATACTTTAGCAGGATGACCATTAAACACTAAGAAACCTAAAATAGTACCAACTAGTACGAAACAGAAGATACCCATTTCTTCATAACCATTAATCCAAGTAGAACTCCATACAATTAAACCAAATGCCAAATAAGCAATTGCTGATAGACCACCAGCTAAACCATCAAGTCCATCGGAAATATTAACTGCATTAGAAGTACCTACTAACAAGAACAATATAAATAAACCATAGAACCATCGTAAATCTATATCAATGCCTAAAGATGAAACAACTACAGTCATCGCACCACCATGTGTAACATAAATATAGAAGAACACTAGCGCAATAATAACTTGAATTAATAATTTAAATAATATTGTTAAACCTTTGTTATTATGATGTTTAATCTTAACCCAGTCATCAGCAAAACCTAATGCTGCATAACTGATAAAGACAATTGTAATAATAATTAAATTCGATGAGAATTCAATACTTCCTTTAAACTTTAATAACAATAACGTTAATAGAGTAGGAATAATAAAGATTAAACCACCCATCGTCGGCGTACCATTTTTTGCTTGATGTCTTTTACCAATCGTACTACTAACATTTTGACCTAACTTTAATTTTCTTAAGAGAGGAATCAAAATAATGCCAGCAACAATTGATAATAAGAATCCTAACATCATCGCCATTGCAGCTTTTGCTAAGACGAGCATAAAAACACCTCTTTCTATAAAAAATTATACTACAATATCTATAAGTAAACGAGTTTAATACACCAAATTGACACCTTGTTAGACAATTTGCATCCATTGAAAATACAAAACATATTTGATAAAATAGTAAAAGTAGAATAGAGGTGATAATATGAAAAAAGTAATTTTAATAATACTTATTTTTGTAATATCATTCTCTTCTGTAAACGCTTTAGAATTACCAGTTGATGTAACAGCAGACTCTGTTATCGTAGTAGATAGAGATGAAGATCGTGTAATATATACAAAAAACCCTGATAAAGTCCAAATCTTAGCATCTCTAACTAAAGTAATGACACTTCATTCTGCCCTTAAAAGAATCCCCAATTTAAATAAAAAAGTAACTATAACTGAAGCAGATGTAGCAGCTCTATGGGGATTTACCCAAGTAGGTCTAAAAGAAGGCGATGTTGTAACATATCGTGATTTATTATATGCAACAAACCTTACTTCTGGAGCCGATGCTGCTCAAGCTTTAGCATTACATATTAGTGGTTCAATGGAAAAATTCGTTAAAGAAATGAATAAAGATGCCAAAGAAATGGGCTTAAATCATACCCATTTTTCAGATACAATTGGTCGTGGTGATGATAATACATCTACGGCAAGAGAATTCTATATCTTACTAAAAAACTGTTTAAAAAATGAAACCTTTGAAAGAATCTTTAATACTACATATTATCGTATGTCAAATGGTTTAGAATCAATAAATTACACTCGTTCACTAGCAACTTTCCATGGTCTAGATTCTAACTTGATAACAGGAAATAAATCTGGTTATACACCAGAAGCAGGCCTTCTATTAGCATCAACTGCTACCTTAAATAATCGACGTTATATCATAATTACAATGCATAGCGTTGAGAATCAATGGAAATCTACTCATGTATTAGATTCTTGGAAAATCTATGATTATTTATCAACTTTAAAGTTTAGGGAAAAAACTGTTCTTCCTAAAGGTAAACTATTAAAAAGAATAGCAGTAGAAGACGGAACAATTAGTGAATACTTAGTAACTCTAGATTATGATGTAAAAGAAACCCTAACAGATGAAGAATTTAAAAAACTAACAATTGAATATCACATAGTTGATCATATCAATGCTAAAACTAAAAAAGGTACCAATCTAGGTTATGTAGACATTTTAGTAGATGGAGAAGTTATTGATTCTATCAATGTTTACTTAAATGATAAAATCTTCACTAGACAAGAAGAATCGACTATAACCATAACTATCATCCTTGCTTTAATCTTTGCTGTTTTTGTTCTATTATGTACAAACTTTTCTAACCGTCGTCGTAAAAAGTTCTAAAAATTGAAAAAAAATTAAATATGTATTAGAATATTAAACCACTAAGGGGAAAAGTATAATGAAAAACAAAAAGAAACTAACTATCATTATTACCGCTATATTGGTTTTACTAGCAATTATAATTACTAGTCTTCTTTTATTGTTTAAAAATAACAAAGAGACCCTAGCACCTAATGAAATAAAAAGTGAACCAGAAACAAAAGAAATAATTAAAACAGAAGAAGTTGAAATAAACATTGAAATGTCTGAAGATATTGATTTATCAAAAATGAGAAAACAATATGGCAATAATCAAATAGTTGGTCGTTTAGAAATACCAGGGTTATTTAATATTATTATTGTTCAAGCAAAAGATAATACCTACTACTTAGATCATTCAATTAATAAAAAGAAAGATGTTAAGGGAACAGAATTTATGGATTATCGTAATACAACATTAGATAAACAAATAAATATCTATGGTCATAATTCACGTACTTATGATATTCCTTTCCGTAAATTAGAAAACTTTAAAAAGAATGATTTCTTTAACCAACATCAATATATTATCTATCAAACAGATCAAGCAAAAAGAATTTACCAAATATTAGCTATTAAAGAAATCAGTGGAGTCTTCGAACATATGAAGATTAATAAAGAAGGAAAAGAATTTGTTGAACATGTTGACCTTCTAAAAAGAAACGCAATTCAAAAAAGAGACCTTAAATATGACGAAAATTCTAATCTTTTAGTTCTTCAAACTTGTTCATATGGTAAGAAAAAGACCTACTATGTAATAACTGCAATTGAGATTAAAAACTATACTTATTAGTATAGTTTTTTTAATTCAATAATGGTAAAATAAAATCATAATAAGGTGATTAATATGAAAAAACTAATATATTTATTTTTGTTATTTTTACCACTAAAAGTATTAGCTTATGGTATCGAATATTATTTCTTTAACTTAAACATTGAAGAAAATGGAGATGTTATCGTTGAAGAATATTTTGAAATGAATGGTACCTATAATGGTATGGAAAGAATAATTGAGTTTAAAAATTATAGTCTTCCTACATTAGATCCTAATTCTACTAAATTAGGAGGGACTTCACTTCATAATGCTGATGATATGGAACTAATTGAAATTAGAGCACCACATCACACTAATACACCTTTTAATAATCCTAGTGGTGATGTATTTAAAGAAGTATCTTATGCATCTAAAGGAGACTATGGTCTTTATACCATATCTAGAACCAATTACAGTCATGATTATATGATATACATGCCATCTTCTCGTTACAAAGCATTCTATTTAAAATATCGCTTAATAAATATGGCTGTCTTACATAAAGATGTAGGAGAATTATATTATAATCTTCCTATTAATAGATTAAACGAATCAATTAATCACGTAAGAGTATATATTAATCTTCCAAATAATAAAAATGTTAAAGCATGGGCTCATGGTCCTTTACATGGTGATATAAAAATAGAATCACCAACAAAAGTAGTAGCTACAATTGATGGAATCGAATCTCATACTGCTATGGATGTTCGTTTAACGTTGGATAAAAATGTCATTAAAAATTCAGACAAAAAATCTAATATCGAAGCATTAGATAAAATTCTAGCATTTGAACAAGAAAAAGCCGATGAAGCCAACAAACAAAGAGAAGCAATCGATGAAGAAACTCAAGCATATGTTAAATCATTAATTGCAGAACTTGAAAAGAAACCAGAAAGATACAAATATGAAAGTGCTCTTTCATCAGCTAATACTATAATGAATGAAGAAGTCAAAAAAGAATGCCTTGAAAAATTAGAAATAATTCACGAAAAAGTAATTGAAAAAGAAGAAGCAAGCGCAACCAATTCACTTGAACTATTTGAAAAAGTACCAATCTATTTATTCCAAGGTATAACTCAAAATAAAATTAGAAATCTTGAGTCTACACCGAATAAACAAAAACTATTAGAACGTTTCGATAAAGCTGAACTAAGAATGGAAGAAACTCTTGAAAAAATAAATCTTGGTGGTTCAACCATAATAAGTTTAATCTATTTAATAGCAGTTGGTTTAACGATTAAAAATGCTATTAAACTTGGTAAAGATGATCCTAGTGAATTCCACGAATCATATTTAAGAGAAATCCCTAGCGATTCATTCCCAACAACCGTTAGTTATTTATTAAACAAGAATATTAATTCTAATTCTATGACAGCAGATATTCTAGACTTAATAAACAATAAAATAATAAGTGTTGAGGAAATAGATGGTAAAACTACCTTGATAATCAAT
>JAEEGL017273720.1_pt1 | contig 12434 bp, 9 predicted proteins | sample 9134231 | NCBI WGS metagenome assembly JAEEGL01 (sample SAMN16246548, study PRJNA631951) | gut metagenome | biome: gut microbiome; feature: rumen; material: fiber-attached | host: Bos | place: Iran: Karaj | collected 2018-10 | reverse complement strand
GTCGGAGAAACCAAGACGTTTTGCTTCGGCAAGCACGTCGGCTGGCAAATCCTCAATTTTATTGTATTTTGAAAGAACTTTCGTGTAATCGACAATGTTTTTCAAACATTTGATGAAATACACGTCGATTTTCGTCAGTTCTTCGATTCTTTCAGGAGTGTAGCCGTTTTCGAGAGCTTTCGCAATTGCAAAGATTCTCATATCGGTAGGATGTGTCAATTCCTTGTCCAAGTCGTCGAATTCCAAATCGTTGTTGCCGACGAATCCGTGCATACCTTGGCCAATCATACGAAGACCTTTCTGCATAATTTCCTCGAACGATTTTCCGATAGACATAATCTCGCCGACTGATTTCATTGAAGAACCGATTTCGCGGTCAACGCCGACGAATTTTGACAAGTCCCAACGAGGAATTTTTGCGATGATATAGTCAACCGAAGGCGGAACGTAAGCCGAGTTTGGTGTGCCCATTTCGCCGATTTGGTCGAGTGTGTAACCCAACGCCAATTTTGCGGCAACGAAAGCCAACGGATAACCCGATGCTTTTGAAGCCAATGCCGATGAACGGCTCAAACGAGCGTTGATTTCAATGATTCTGTAATCGTTTGTTTGTGCGTTGAATGCAAACTGAATGTTACATTCACCAACAATTCCGATATGGCGAACAACTTGGATGGCAATCTTTTGCAACAATTCAATCTGTTCCTTCGTAAGAGTGATGATTGGCGAAATCACGATACTTTCACCAGTGTGGATTCCAAGAGGATCGACATTTTCCATAGGAACAACCGTGAAACAGTGGTCGTTAGCATCGCGGATAACTTCGAATTCAATTTCTTTCCAACCTTTGAGCGATTCTTCCACAAGGATTTGTTTTGAATATGCAAGAGCGTTTTCGCACAAATCGACAAATTCCTTCTCATTTGTTGAAATACCCGAGCCAAGACCGCCAAGAGCGTATGCCGAACGGACCATAATTGGAAATCCAAGTTTGTGGGCAACTTTCAGTGCGTCGTCAATTGATTCCACCGCTTGCGAAGCAGGCGTTTTTGCCTGGATTTCGTTCAATTTCTTCACGAACAAGTCACGGTCTTCGGTAATCATAATGGCTTCCACCGAAGTTCCAAGAACCTTTACGCCATATTTTTCAAGTACACCCGAAAGATATAATTGAGTTCCGCAGTTCAAAGCAGTTTGTCCACCGAAAGCCAAAAGGATTCCGTCAGGTTTTTCCTTTTTGATAATTTCCTCAACGAAATATGGAGTAATCGGCAAGAAATACACTTTGTCGGCAATACCGTCAGATGTTTGAATTGTCGCAATATTTGGGTTAATCAATACCGTGGAGATACCTTCCTCACGCATTGCCTTCAATGCCTGCGAACCAGAATAGTCAAACTCACCTGCCTGTCCGATTTTCAACGCTCCCGAACCAAGTAGCAAAACTTTTTTTACATCTTTCATAACTATATAATTTTATCAGTCTCTAAACAAAAAAAATGCGTTAGTAAAAAAACTAACGCATCTTATAATGAAAAACAACAACATTTCCAGCTTTATCGCTCGGCTTCGCAACCGTTTTTAAGTCTATGAACGTTGTCATTGTGATTCTCATTTTTTATTTCGGCAAAGATAGGTAAACGGATTTTTTCTGCAAGAAATGTTCATTAAATTTTATTAACCAAGTTACGCACAATTTTGCGAGAAAAACGTACTCTCAACACACAACTTTTATTCACTTTTTTACAAATTATTCACTCTTCGAACCTTGACATTCAAAATTTACAACGTATAATCACTGAGAACATTAAAATAAATTACAATGAAACCACTCGAAAACAACGAAAACATTACAGAAACAACTTCAAAAACAGAATTTAACAGTCTCAAGGAAGAAGATATAACGATATTTGTCGCCTTAGATCAAATTATTGCAACAGTCGAAGGCAAGCACCTTAATTTGGAGATTGTTGACAAACTCAATCCAGCAATCCCATACCTAACAAAGAAATTGGATTTAACTCCCGTACAAGCTATACTTCTGGCTCCCATCGCAAACTGCTCTCCCCATATCACGACGATTGACGACATAGCGCATTTTTTTAACTGTACCAACATTCATGTAATGCGTTATGCCAAGGAGTTGGATTCATTGATGGAAAAACGCATTGTTCGATATAAAAGAACTTTCAATGCTGAAGGGTATTGTGTTCCCAAAAATGTGATGAATGCATTCAAGGAGAACAAGGTTTATCTTGCAGAAGAATACAAGGATTACACTACCGAGAAAATCTTTGAATTCAGCGATGAAATGTATTGTGATATTATCAATAACAAAATAGAGTGGCAGGATTTCATATCGGAACTACGGACAATTTTAAAAGTGAACAAAACGCTGTCTTTTGCGAAAAAAATCAAAGATTATAATCTGATGGACGAGGATTTTTTCATTCTAATGGTATTTTGCCTACATTACATTTATAATAATGACATTGAATTGAATATTTCCACCCAGTTGAGTTTTATGAGAAGACGCGACAGTAATCGGCATTTGAATGCTTTTCGTTCGGGAACGCACGTTCTTCAAGATCTGAATTTGATTGAAAATGCATTTAACGACGGCATGGCTGATCCTAATCGTTTTATGCTGACCAACTTCGCAAAACGAGAATTGCTTTCAGAAGTGTCGCCTAAAGCCGAACAAGAGAAAAATACACAACTGACGTATGTCGATTCTATTATAAAGAAAACAATGTTTTATAATCCCACTGAAGAAAAGCAAATCAATCAACTTGCTTCGTTGCTGGAACCAGAACGTTTTTCCGACATACAAAAACGGCTGAAAGAATGCGGCATGCGGACAGGATTTGCATGCTTGTTTTACGGTGCTCCCGGCACGGGAAAGACCGAAACTGTGCTGCAATTGGCAAAACAGACTGGCAGAAACATTATGCAGGTGAATATATCCGACATCAAAAGCAAATGGGTGGGCGAAAGTGAAAAAAATATCAAGGAAATTTTCGACCGCTACCATTCCTTCGTGAAGAAAAACAAAGTGGTGCCGATACTGTTCTTTAACGAAGCCGACGCCATCTTTGGAACTCGTTTGGAAAACACGCGGCATGCGGTCGACAAGATGGAAAATTCCATTCAAAACATCATTTTGCAGGAAATGGAAAATCTTAATGGAATCCTCATTGCGACCACTAATCTGTCGAATAATTTGGACAAGGCGTTCGAACGAAGATTTTTGTATAAAATCAAGTTTCAGAAACCTAACGAGGAAGCACTAAAATCTATCTGGAAATCGATGATTCCCGACCTAGACAACGAGACAATCTCAGAACTCGCAGTGAAATACGATTTTTCGGGAGGTCAGATAGAGAACATTGCACGCAAAAAAACTATCCAAAGCATTCTCGACGGAGAACAAATTACCTTGGCGCAATTACATGAATTTTGCGATGCAGAGAAGTTGGACAAAAAGAACGTAAAATGGTGGGGTTTGGTCGCTGAACAAGCTAGAACCGGCAGCTCACAACCTCGTCCATCGGAATGTCCCACGGGGCACAGTCGATTTTGGGAACAATCTGCCACGGAAAACAAATTCCCATCTTGTATCCGTGAGTTTTAGGCAAGAATCTGTCGTAGAATCCTTTACCCCGCCCCATTCTACCGCCTGATTTGTCGAATGCGAGGCCAGGGATTATGCACAAATCTATCGAAGCATAATCAGTAAATATCGGTCCGACAGGTTCTTGTATTCCAAACTCGCCAACAACCATGCTGTTTTCGTCGGTAAAAGCACGCAATTCCAACATATCGCCAACAACTTTGGGTAGAAGGAACGTCTTTTTCCCAGTCCACTTTTGTATCAGTTCATGAGTATTGACCTCGTCGGGCAACGACCAAAAAGCGAGAATGGTTTGAGCCCTTTGGAATTTCTCGTTTTTCTCGATTGCTTCGCACACTTTTTCGGAATACTGACAAAGTTCTTCCGCAGTTTTACTTCTTGTCTGCGACAACATTGCTTTTCGAATGGTCAATTTCATGATTCTTAGATTTAATTAAACTAAATAAAAGTAGAGGCACCACAGCGGTACCTCTACGTTGCTTCAATATTATAATGTTTTCAAATACTTTTCGACATTTCTCTGAATTCGTTCGGCAATGTCGCCTTCGGTTCCACGATTTTTCACAAACGTGTCGCCTGTAATATTTTCGAACAGTTCTATATATCTGTCGCTGATTGAAGTGACAATCTGCGGAGTCATCTCGGGAACCTGTTGACCTTCCTTACCTTGAAAGCCGTTAGCCATAAGCCATTCACGAACAAACTCCTTTGAAAGTTGTTTCTGAGGCTCACCTTTTGCAAAACGGTCTTCATAGCCTTCGGCATAAAAATAACGAGAAGAATCTGGCGTGTGGATTTCGTCAATCAAATAGATTTTTCCGTCTTTCTTTCCAAATTCATATTTCGTGTCAACCAATATCAATCCACGTTTTGCGGCAATTTTGGAACCTTTTTCAAACAAAGCCATCGTGTATTTTTCCAACACTTCGTAATCTTCTTTCGAAACCAAGCCGCGTTTCAAGATTTCTTCTTTAGAAATATCTTCGTCGTGTTCGCCGATTTCAGCTTTCGTTGTCGGTGTGATGATAGGTTTCGGGAATTTTTGATTTTCCTTCATTCCATCAGGCAATTTAATTCCACAGAGTTCTCTTGCTCCTGCCTTATATGCACGCCATGCACTACCGCACAAATATGCTCTCACAATCATTTCCACAGGAAAACCTTTGCACTTTAGACCTACAGTCACCATCGGGTCGGGATTGGCGAGTTTCCAGTTCGGACAAATATCACGTGTATCGTCAAGGAATTTCGATGCAATTTGATTCAACATCTGTCCTTTGTAGGGAATTCCCTTTGGAAGAATCACATCGAACGCCGAAATACGGTCGGTGGCAACCATTACAAGAATGTCATCGTTGATGCTGTACACATCACGGACTTTCCCATTGTAAACCCCTGTCTGACCAGGGAAGCTAAAATTTGTTTTTGTTAGTGCATCCATTATCTTAAATTTTATACGTTTTTTTCTTTTTCAAATGCCGCTATGATTGTTGACACAAGTCTATGGCGGACGATATCTTTCTGATTAAAATTGATTGTCGTAATGCCCTTTGTTTTTTCCAGCATCGCCACGGTTTTCGACAGACCCGAACGACTTTTGTCGGGCAAGTCAATCTGCGTCACATCGCCTGTGACTATAAATTTGGCGTGTTCGCCCATTCTGGTCAGAAACATTTTCAACTGATTGAGCGTGGCATTTTGTGCCTCGTCTAAAATCACAAACGCGTCGTTCAAAGTCCTACCACGCATATATGCCAGCGGAGCAATTTGAATGACATTCGTATCAATGTATTCCTGCAACTTGCGAGGCTGCAACATATCCTGCAACGCATCATACAACGGTTGAAGGTACGGATTCAATTTGTCACGCATATCGCCAGGCAAAAAGCCAAGTTTTTCCTCTGCTTCCACAGCGGGGCGACAAAGAATAATTCTTCGTACCGCTTTATCTTTCAATGCTTTAACAGCAAGAGCCACAGCCGTATACGTCTTTCCCGTTCCCGCAGGGCCAATGGCAAACACCAAGTCATTTTCCACGCAAAGTTCCACCATTTTCTTCTGATTCGTAGTACGGGCTTTTATTGGTTTTCCATCGTTGCCGTAGAACAAAATGTCATTGTTCGGATTTTCGCTTCCGTACAGACATTCGTTAGTTTCGTAGTTAGACAAAATATCTTGAACCTGTTGCAATGAAATGCCATGATAGCGTTGTGCATGATTCAGTATTTTTTGAAACTGGCGGCAGAAATTGTCTATTTCCTTTTGACTACCAATCAGATGGAGCTCGTTTCCCCGTGCGATTATCTTAATTTTAGGAAAATATTTCTTTATGACGTCGATTTTCTCGTTTCGCACGCCGTAAATATCCATAGGATCAACCGTGTCAATATATAAAATTTGTTCCGCCACGATTACAATTTTTTCATATCACGTATTACACTTTCAGGACTTTCTGCCGAAAATACCGCCGCACCGGCAACAACCGCATCGGCACCTGCACGAACGACTTTTTCAACATTTCCTAATCCTATTCCTCCGTCAACTTCAATCAAGCAAGACAAATTTTCTTCGGAAATCATACGTTTCACTTCGCAAATTTTCTGTAAAGAATCTTCTATAAACTTCTGACCGCCAAATCCAGGATGAACCGACATTATCAGCACCAAATCGACGCAAGGAAGTATTTCCCGTAAAACCGCCGTAGGAGTTTCTGGATTGATGGAAACGCCTGCTTTTACGCCACATGAATGAATTAAATCAATCGTTCGTTTTAAATCCGCACACGCTTCGTAATGCACAGTAATAATTGAGGCTCCTGCATCGCGGAAACGTTCAACGTAGCGTTCCGGATTGACAATCATCAAGTGAACGTCCAACGGCTTTTTAACAATATTGCGAATGGAATGAAGTATCGGGAAACCAAACGAAATGTTTGGAACAAACACGCCATCCATCACATCTATATGAAACCAGTCCGCCTCGCTCTCGTTCAGCATTTCAATATCTTTCTGCAGATATGCAAAATTCGACGATAATATTGACGGTGAAACAATTGCCATAGTATCTAATTTAAATCTACTTCTAATTCTCCTTCTTCGTACTTTTTATACTTTAACGCCAATGCCGACAGCAATTCCGAGAATGTCTTCACTGCTTGTTCGGTGGCTGCCGTCACTTCTTTTTTCTGTATTCTCAATAGTAATACACCGTACAATCCTGTAAAACAAGCATCTATCTCGTTTCGCACATAACCGTCGGAATGGTTTATTATCTCGGTTATATGTGGCATGGCTGCTGTGAACAATTCTTTGTATTTTGCTTCGGCGGGATTTTGCAACAACTTGATATTCAGCGTAGACAAATCTTGAACAAGTTCTTTCAACTGCATTAAATGCCCTTTCTTCTGAATACCCTCGGCCTTCATTGCATCTGCCATATCCTGATACCATTGTCTGACCTTCGGCATTTCCAACGGTGACAAATTAAAGCCACGCATCAACACATCAACGTCAAAATTACATGCTCTGAGCATGTCTTCCAACTGCCACATATACAACACGTATTCAGCAATATTTTCTTGACGTTTTTGCTTGGCGATAAGCATAATTACTCTTTATATATTGCAAAATTAGAATTTTCCATCAATTCAACCGACGGGTATATTCATAAAGTATTGAACACTTTTCAAGCAGTTTTTAACAACAAAAAGGACTTGCAAAGTTTTTGTTGATAGTTACAAATTATGGATTATGAATTACGGAATAAATTCACTCAAAAACCAAGAGTATAGGTAGATATCCTTTTCTGTAAATATGAAGTACATATCTTTATTTCCTGAAAAATTAAAATGAGGAAACTGTAACGGTTTATAGTTTCTCTGTTTTTTTGCTTCAAACACGAACAATGGTTTTGAATTAATTTTATCCACATGAACCTCCACTTTTCCAGTCCCTTTTATTTCCATATCAAGACAATCATAAAAATATCCTGTTTTGGGTATGTTGCGAATAACTATCCATGCTCCTGCTTCCGTGCTTTTTATCACTGGTGAACCATCAACCATGTCAAATTCAATACCTGCACAGGTTGTCAGCGTTGGTCTATTCCAACGAATACCCTGAAAATAACAATGAGTTTCTAATTGCTCCACCCCACTCACAGTTCCTTTTACCATGGAAATCTTCACGTTTTCTTCATCAATTTTCATTTCATCCACGCAAATGCTTCTGAATGCTAAATTCTCGTTTCTTCCTGTCATTGCCTTATGCAACGCCATCGTGTGATAAAACAGATAATATTTGTCGCGGTACTTTGCAATATGCGTATGATTGTTACTATAGCAAAGTCCTTGGTCTCCAGGATTTTGAAAATAATGTCCCCGATATTGCCAACTGTCGGTTTCCAATGGTGTTTTTGTCGTCATATACGACATGCTACACTGCGATGGTTCTGGACCAATTTTATAATTCCAATCCACGCGGGGAACCCAGTTGTTGTTGTACGTATATACGTATGTTCCGTTTATAAAATTCAGTTCACTTGCCTCGAAGAAATACGGAGCCTTGATTTCCGCCACAGTGTCAATAGAAATCATATCTTTCCCAAGACGGGCGATTCGGGAAGTACGCGGCATCGCTTCTGTACCGTTTTTTGCCACACCTCCGCCAAAAGCTAGCCACCCCACGCCGTTGTCGTCTATACACACTCCAGGGTCAAAAGGATTTGGCACATCGCCGATTTGTGGCATACCAGTTTGTATGAGCGGAGCACCAAGCGGGTCGCTCCACGGTCCTTCGGGATTTGTCGCCGTTATGACACCAACACCCATTCCATTGTTTGAAAAATATAGATAAAAATGCGTTGCCCCATCTTCTTCCACACGTGAACAAATCGAAGGTGCCCACGAATTTGTTATCCACGGAGCGACTGACTTAACGTCTATTACGCCATGATATGTCCAATTTACCATGTCGTCAGTGGAAAAAACTTCGATTGACTTGATTTTATCGTAGGTATTCTTTCCTTCTATTCCAACTGCTTCATATTGTTGATGGTCGCTTGTCCCATACACATATAATCTACCTCTGTATTCTATCGCCGTTGGGTCAGCACAAAAACGTACAGGCGAAATAGGATTAGCGGTTTTAACTGACTTGTAGCAATTTTTACTTAGTTTAACACTTTGCGAAAAGCCACAAAGAGAAACAAACAGCAAAATTATGGTAAGAAAATTTCTCATATCTATTATTTCGTGCAATATATGCATTTTTTCATACATTTGTCTAAAAGATTCAACTATGCGAAAAATATTTGTTTTCTGTTTTTTTATTGCTTGTCTATCCGCTTGTTCGTCAAAAATTTCGGTTGACAAAAGTCAAAGCGACAGAGTTATCATTTCTTTAAATAAAGACTGGAAATTTGCACTCGGACACACATATGACCGTTCTGTGGATTTCAACAACGGAACGTCGTATTTTTCATACGTAACCAAAGCTGGATTCGGCGACGGACCAGCAAATGCAGGATTCGACGACCGAATGTGGCGCACCGTTGATGTTCCCCACGACTGGTGCGTGGAACTGCCATTTGCCCCTGATGGCAGCGTGAGCCACGGTTCGAAAGCAATTGGGAAAAATTATCCTGAAAACAGCATTGGCTGGTATCGAAAAACATTTTTTGCTGATTCTGCATGGCTTGGCAAGAAAATTTCCGTGGAATTTGAAGGTGTTTTCCGTAATTCAAAAGTCTGGCTGAATGGATTTTACCTTGGCGAAGAACCGAGTGGCTACACAAGTTTCAACTACGATTTGACGGAATACCTCAATTATGGAGCCGACAATGTGATTGCCGTCCGTGCCGACGCTTCGTTTGAAGAGGGCTGGTTTTACGAAGGAGCAGGAATTTACCGAAACGTGAATCTTATAGTGACAAATCCCGTGCATATCGCCCGAAACGGCACATTCGTCACCACCGATAAAATCAGCGATTCCAAAGCAGATTTGACTGCACGCACAACTATTCAAAACGAAACAAATACGGCACAAAAAATTATTGTGGTTGAAAAAATTCTCGATGCCGAACAGTCAATTGTCGCTGAAAATCAATCAAATGAAATTGAAATCAAGCCATTTTCATCGCACTGTGTTCGTACAAATTTTTCTGTAAAAAAACCCCAATTATGGGAAGTGTGGGATTATGGAACGCCATATTTATACACTGTAAAAACCTACGTTTACAATGTTGATTCCCAAAAAGTTACAGACGAATATTCAACGCAAGTCGGAATCAGAACAGTGGCTTTCGATGCCCAAAAGGGATTTTTCCTGAATGGTCGTCCGGTGAAAGTTCGCGGAGTGTGTCTCCACCAAGACCACGCCGGCGTTGGTGTGGCACTTACGCCGTCAATTCAGGAATTTCGCATAGCAAAGATGCAGGAAATGGGCTGTAACGCCATCCGCACGTCGCACAATCCCGCCTCGCCCGATTTCTTGAAAGCGTGCGACAAAATGGGAATGTTGGTAATGGAAGAAGCCAGATTAATGGGTATCAACAAGTTACATCAGCATAACATAGAAGAAATGATTTGTCGCGACCGAAACCATCCGTCAATTTTTATTTGGTCGCTCGGCAACGAAGAATGGGCGATTGAAGGCAACGAAAAAGGTGCTATGATAGCCCGCAATATGGAAAACTTTGCCCGTCAGCTTGATTCTACCCGTGCATTTACCATTGCTTCGAGCGGTGGTTGGGACAACGGCATCGGCAAGGCGACCGAAGTATGCGGAATCAATTATATTTCGCACGGCGACGTGATTGGCCACCACGAAAAATATCCCAATCAGCCGTTGATTGGCACGGAAGAAAGTAATACCGAACGCACTCGTGGCATTTACGAAACCAACGACAGCAAATGTTGGATGGCACGCGCACAAGTACATCCGCAGGATTCGGGAATGTGCAAAGCATGGAAATTCTACGACTCCAATCCGTGGGCATCGGGATTGTTTTACTGGACAGGGTTGGATTACCGCGGAGAACCCACGCCATACGAGTATCCAGCCGTAGTGTCGCAATTTGGAATCACCGACCTTTGCGGCTACGAAAAAGATAATTTCTACTTTCTTCAATCGTGGTGGACGGAAAAACCTGTGCTGCACATTGCCACAAACTGGAATTACTCACAACAAACCGACAGTGTGGAAATTCTCGTATATTCCAACTGTCCCGAAGTTGAATTGTTTGTGAACGAAACGTCCGTCGGCAAACAAACGATAGAAAAGAACGACTACGCACAATGGACTGTAAAATATGCTCCCGGAACTATTTCCGCCATCGGCTACGACAAAGACGGCAACCGCATTTGTGGCGAAAACGACGGAAAATCGTCGGGCATTTCTAAAATTCAGACCAATGCAAAAAAACAATCCATCGCACTTGAAGCATATTCTACGTCTGTTGCCGAAAACGATGTGGCAATCATTACGGCAACCATCCGTGACGAACACGGCAACGTTGTTCCTACAGCAATGAACGACCTTTCATTTTCGGTTGATGGTCATGGGGAAATCATCGGCGTGGGCAACGGAAATCCTTCGAGCCACGAACCCGAAGTGTTTATTGACTCATATTCCTTTGCTAAAATATTGGGATTAAAAGAAAAGACTGTCAATAATTTACAAAACCGACCCGAAACGGCATTACATTATAATTATACCTCGTGGATTTCTGCTTTTTCAAACGAGCCAAAGGATTGGTTGGAATACACCGACACACTCAAAGTCATTCGTGGCGTGTTCACAATCGACAGCCTAACCGAATCGACCATAGTCACGATGTTTGCAAAGAGTATTTTAGACAATCAGTCAATTTTTGTAAACGGACATTTACTGCAAGCGAATCTGCCGAAAAGCGACAAACTGCCGTCTGTTGAAATACCGAAATCATATCTCAATCAAGGAATTAACGAATTTACAGTTACGGGGCAAAAGTTGCATCGTCCGAATCAATGGGATTTTCCGAATCAAGACCCAGGCATAGTACAAATTATCCACAAAGCACCAAAAATAACCCGAAATCTATTCAATGGCTACGCACAAGTTTTAGTACGAATTACAGGTAATGGCAACGTTACCGTCAAAGCACACACCGATGGTTTGCCAGACGCAAATTTTACGATAAATAATTAGAACAGAGCGGATTAATCGCGTTCCAAATAATCAATTTCCGTATGTAAGTCGAAAATACGTTTTTTCAACTCAAGAACATGTTTGTCAATATATTTTATTGCGAACGGGCCAATGTCCGAGCATTGTTTTACTTTTTCCAATGACTCAACTTCGTTCTCGTATTTGTCTATTTCGGCCTGAATTTTTTCTATGCTATTCTCATTCATATCTCGTTCCTTTATTTGGTGGCAAAATAAGATTTTTTTTCGACAATTATTCTTTTCGGGTTGATTTTTTACAGAAAAACGATTTTGTTGGAACGTGTATTTGCACCTTAGTGTATTTTTTACAATAATTTAATTATCTTTGGTACGCTAAAGTTTTTTCACATTTTTGAAAATTAAATTGTATGAAACATATTCTAACTCTCGCCGGAATCGTTCTTGCCGGCACAATGGCTATGACAAGTTGCTCTAAACAGTACAAAAAAATCGACAATGGCATTATTGTAACCACCACCGACAAGCAACAGGTGCGTTTGCAGGTGGTTTCGCCAACAATTATCCGTGTGACAGCCACGGTTGAGGATGAGTTTTCAAAGAAAGAAAGTCTTGTTGTCCTTCCGCAGGAGAAAT
>JAEEGL016979284.1_pt1 | contig 12434 bp, 8 predicted proteins | sample 9134231 | NCBI WGS metagenome assembly JAEEGL01 (sample SAMN16246548, study PRJNA631951) | gut metagenome | biome: gut microbiome; feature: rumen; material: fiber-attached | host: Bos | place: Iran: Karaj | collected 2018-10 | reverse complement strand
TTTCTCCCGAAACCGCCAAACAATTTGTCACTTTTTTTGCCCTTTATTGAAAAATATGTCACTTTTATTTGTCAGAATTGTCAGAAGAAGCCTACTTCACCACGTCATACATCAGACAGGAGATGAACTTGGGTGGTTTTTCTGTCATCCTCACGCACAGCATCATCATTCCTGCCTTTCGAGGCGTTACTCTCAGCGTGTAGACGCCATTATCATTCTGCCAGTTCTTAAACCATTCGGTTCCGTTGACGACAGCCCACTCCAGCCCTGACTCTGGCTTGATTCGGAACACATATTCCTTATTACACTTCAGCTGTTTGTTCATGGGCACCTCAATAATCTTGAACTTCTGGCCTTGGTCGCTGTAGATGGTAGGCAACTCCTGTACCTTCTGTTCACGAATGACTTGAAGCAGACGATGACCATCGTAACCAGCCTGCTCCCAAGCCTTACCATCAATATCGCCCACAGCCCTTGCTTCGGGCACACACAGCGGATATTTCTGCTCCACCCTTGCCCAGTCGGCAGCCGTAGGTGGCTTGATGTGATACTCCAGCATGGTGTTCCAGTAGTTGGCCCTCGTGCGGTCTTTCAGTCCGAAGGTCAGCCTGACAGTATCGCGAGGCATGAAGCTGATGGAGTAGACGCCATTACCCTCCGACTGCCAATCGGCCGTTTGGTTGTAATCCTTGTTGTTTCGAACCAAGAACGCCCTGTCGGCCAGCATCTGAATACGGAATGTATAGTCCTGGCCAATGGTCAGCGAGTCGATCATCGGGATATCGATAATCCTGAACTGATTCTCTCCACCATTGTAAAATACGGGCAGCGCCAACGCATTGTCCTTTGCCAAATTGAAAAGCTTCTTCGCATCGAGACCGTATTCGCGCCATAGCGGATTGGCCATAGGCATGTCGCGGAATTGCCTCATCGTTATCGGCTGATCTATCAACTGGTAGACATCCAGATTAGGATAGTGGGTCATCAGCATCCATTCAGGTTCCACATTGAACCACATCCAGCAGTTGGGGTTCTTCTGGTACTGGCCATCCACCATTCCGCCTGCGCCCCACGTAGGGTCAAGCAATATACCGCGTTTCTCCTTGGTATAGGCAAACAACCACGTATGTCCGTCCTTGCCTATTCTGCCATCCATACCCTTCGCGTAGCCGTCAATAGGTTCCACACGGATGTTCAATGGTTGGGCTATTCTATAGAACAGTTCGCAATAGGCCTGACACACGCCCTTACGCATTGCATAACAGCTGTCGGCCCTATGGATGCTCATCGACAAGTCGTAGTCAATGTTCTTGCACACCCATTCGTAGATGGCCCTCACGCGCTGGTAGTCATCCGTACAGCCTGCCGTAATCTGTGTTGCCAACTCGGTGTAGTCAATATTGCTGGTATAGATATGCACTTCTGGGTCGTCGGTATACTCCTTATAGATATCAGTATACGCTTCGTTGCCCGTCGACTGCTGAATCTGTGCCGTGGCCATACCAGCCCAGCAAGCAACCGTCAACAATAACATGAACTTTTTCATGCTGCGAAGATACAAAGAAAAAATGAGTCCACCAAACGATGAACCCATTTTTTGCTGTCACGCCTGTCATTTAGATCACGGGACGGTTCTCTGATCCGTGTTATTAAGAATAAGAGGGCTCTCCTTGTACGGGGGACCCTCTTTCTGCTTTATGTCCGCTTTCCTACTTTCCGCATTTCTGCATTTATATTGTCGGAAGTTCGGAAACCAGTTTCTTGTAGTTGCCACGCATAGTGCGTTCTATGGCCTTGTCAGCTACGAGACGCTCCAGTGTTTTCTGCCCTGCACGATTGTTGGCATAGCCAAACACCTGCGCAAATTTCTCGGTAGTGAATTCGTCTGGCAACTGGCGGAAGCACTCTACGAACTTGTTGGTGCGACGGCGCTGCTGAGCGACATCTTTCAACTGATTGTCGTAGTAGAGTCGATGCAATTCATAATACCAGAAATGCTGAGTTCGGTACTGAATGTCACCAACTAAATCTGCCAGTGCCATGTCGGTAGCATCGAGGGTATATGTGCCAGTTGCTTCGCGTTCTGACCAATGCCGCATATCTACCCATGGTGCACTCACATTGATCATGTGATACGGGATTCTCTTGAGTTGTAACCAGTCTGCACGGTCTTCGTCGTTGAACTCGGCGATGGCACGTCGCTGGTCGAGCCACTCATGAACGTGCTCCACCAAAGGCCATAGAGGTAACTCACCGCGACGCTGGTCAAGCTTGTAGGCCCACTGTTTCAGCGTGTCGTTGTAGGCATCGATACGGGAATCTTCCTTGCGGCGTAACGGCATGATCTTGAAATCGTCACGCCCCATTGGGATGGTACAGGTACGCGTATCGAGACCTGAATTGACATTGCGTTCATTCACGAGCTTCGGAAGCGTAATGGGGCAAAACGTCTCAATCTGGTTCCAAAAAACGCGATAACGACCTGATACAGACTGCTTGTTGGAGTAGTGCTGCGAATCCCATTCCCCATGAAATGAGAGCAATACTGCCGTGGAGCGGCTAATCCAGCTGCCAGCCTTTCCAATCTCTACGTCTTTTTCTGACGAACAGGTCACCATGTGACGACCCATCATCTCACCGTCCACTTCCTCCTTACAGTTGGCCATCGAACGGATAAACTCACTGTTTGAACTGCGATATCCGAACATGCGGTTATAGATGGCCGGACGCAGATCATGGTCTTTGTTTTGTCCCTTTGCGGCATCGGTCTCTTTCCAACCGTTGGTACTCTCGTCGGCCAAAGCCCCTTCGGCAATGATAGGTGCCAGCAGCAGGTCGCAGATACGCTGTAGACAATGTTTGCCCGATGCGGGGTCGCCTACACCCCAGATGATGTAGTTCAGACGCTGACGCTCACCCTCATTGGCATAGAAATAATAGTAGGTTAGATCCATGCAAGTGCCCATCATGGCGGCAGAGGCAAAGAGCAGGAAAGGCCACAGACGGCGGGGATGTGGTTCGCAGACTTCACGCAGACAGGGGTACACGTCGAAGAATGATTCTATCTGGTCACACCAGTGGTCGAAGGGGAGGACTGCCAAGGGGTCTGCATTCTTGGAAACCGCAGTTGTCTGCTCCAAGTTGATGCCCGCCTTATTCATCAACTCTCTCAGAGTCTTGGGATAGCGTGACAGCAGTTTCTTCTTGGCAGCCGACTGGCACAAGTCTTCTACCTCGCCAGGCTCCGGATGCCAGTTATTCACCCAGTCGAGACGGTAGGCCATCTTGATGGCTTTCTGCGCGTCATTGTCATTGAAGTAACATAGCCAGTGCGACGTCTCGGTCTGAAACGTGTCGTGCTTCGTGTGAGGAGGCAGATTAGGCCCATAGTGCTCATTGAGCACCTTGATGAAGGTCTCCTCTTCTGGTGAGAATTCTTCAGGCCTTTCAACATGTGGAGTTTCTGCAGCAGGAGTCACCTCTACGGTAGTGGTAGTCTGCTGTGGGGCAGACTCGCTGGTAGCAGTAGCCTTCTTCTCCTGTTGCTTGGCCTTACGGCGTTCTGCCCTACGTTGTTTTTCAAACTCCACCCATTTGGGCATGGTGGGCGATGAATCGCCCTTGGGTTCCTGACGGTAGCGGTCGCCACAGGCCAGGTCGTAATCAGTACGGATGATTTCTTCAGTCATAATCGTATTAATCATTTTGAGGTTCAACATTGAAAAGTTCCTTGGTATCGCAGTAGAGTACGTCGTCTGGACTTGTAATCCACGACAGGCGGTTAGAGTCTTTACAGGCATCGTCCACATAGTCAAGAATTCCGAGCAGTGATGCCATTTCATACTGTTGACAGATGAGGTTTCCCCACTGTTCAGCCGGACGTGCCTTGAACACAATCTTCATGCCCTCGCCACGTGCTGAAACGTAAACGAGCAGAATACCCTCAGCTTTCAGGTCGTGTTCCTGCTGTATGCGCAAGAACACCTCACGAGGATTGCCACAATGGTCAACATCGATGACAACGAGCCCGGAGAGGTAGGCATATAGCATTTCGCGCCAACGCCCACGCTTTCCCTTGTTAAACTTCTTCGTGCCTATGCTCACAGCAAAGTCAGAAGCCTGAAAACAAGCTCCGGGGAGCGTCTTCTTCAGCTCGTCAGCCTTCTGCTTATGGGTCTCGTCGCCAGTATCGTGGTAAGCCTTGTATTCACGGCGAATTTCACAAACTATGGGGATGGCAGTCTTCATAGCCTGCTGCCACTCTCGCCAACCCATCTGAACGCATTCCAAATAGGTACGTACTTGGTAGGTGATTCTAAACATGGTTTTGTCCTCCTTGTTTTTTAATGTTGCTAATTACTCGGTTAAACTTGTCGCTTGCGGGCAGACGGCGAACCACCAGCTGCACCTGACGCAGCACCTCGGCTTGCCAGTCGCGGCTGTGACGTGATAGGTCGATAGTGCCTGTGAAGGTTATCTCGTTCTTCTCCTCGTCGAGCCAGCATTGCAAACCACCTTCTGCTACCACGCGCAGATTGTCGGGCTGCTGTTGGGGTTTCAAGGGCTTGACACCCAGTTTCTTCAGCTGACTGGTGTACTCGTTCCAAGGATCGGCAGCATCGGCAGCACACGTCAGGTAGGCCACCTTCATGGGTTTCTTCTCACTGCTTGTCTCATACACCTTACCACCCTTCGTCGTCTTCACATTGCGCTGTGCTGGCTCACCCTGCTCGTAAGGAATAAACGTAAACTCGTCGCCCACATAAGTGCCCGTACCCCGCACTTTGCGGGGCTTGGGCTTTCTGTTGTTATCAGTCTGTGCCATTACTTATTATTTTTTTAGTTGTAAATAAAATGTTGTTTGTTGAGACGTGCGTCTCTATAGGTGCCCCCTTCAATAGGACTTTTTGTGCGTTTTTGCTAAAAAATCCCTATTGACAAATGGTACAACAATGAAAATCCCTATTGGATAAGGATAACAAAAAAACTGCAAACCCTTTGTTGTCAAGACGTTTGCAGAAATAAATATTTTTTTAAAATAATCTGAGTTACCTATTGCCCAATCGCTAATAATCCCTATTGATTCTTACCATGATGGTTTGTTTCGTGGAAATCTCCGTCAAGTTGGGCTGTGGATTTCGGTAGCTTGATGCCATATTTTTCGGGATTGGTATCTTCCTCAATGCTCTCTTTATCGTTCTTGTCTCTCGGTGGAGCAATCCTCCTGATAATAGCATCCAAGATGGATGGATCGCTAAGAGAGTTCTTTTTACTATAATGACTGAAAGCATCTTCCTCAAATTCTATGGGTTCTGACGTCTCCACCTCTTTGCCAGTCCTTTCATCAAGCACTTTTCGAGGTTTTCCATTCATAAAGCGGTTGCGGACTATCTGCCATAAACCAGGGCCCGAACCACTCTTATCAAGGAGTCTTTTGCCATTAACCTTATAATTGTATAGAGTGCTTATGAAATACCAGAGTTCTTTGGCATCGCCAGTCCATACAATACATACATCAGTTTCCTTGCCAGCAAAGACTTGATTGAAGAGCATCTTGTCAATATCAACTGGCTTACTCTCTCTTATTTCTTCAGGATTTAACGGGACGCATTTATTTACCTCATTGTTTTTATGCAACTCGCCGTCGATAAATCTTTTTCCCTTATCGTCTCTTGTGCTCAACAACAAATAAAGGGATTCCAGCTGTCTGTCCTTAACATTCAGTTTTAACGAATATCGTGAGTAGTCTGGATTTTCCTTCTTGTCTGTTTTCCTACTTTCCTGCTTTACTGGCTTTACATATAGCTGCGGGTTGAGCGCCATGTCTATCTCTTCGGTGAGCCAAAAACTGGGATTGTCAATATATTCGTTTACCCAGTCGTTTAGCATTTCAGAGCATGGAATAATAGCTTCAAACAGTTCTTCTTGTTGTCGCTCATGCAGTTGATGGTCGGGCAAGTCTTTTATAGGCGGACGCTTTTCGTCAACGACACTTAACAGGGCATTGCGAAGTACGCTACTATAGCGTGAATGCCAATGCAGACTAAAAGATAAGGCAACAAGACGGAAAATGGTAGAGATAATAAGGTAGCGGTCAGCTAAAGTTACACCATTGCTCCATTGACCAATGTCAAATACCACATTAGACCATAGCCCATGTGCCAGACTGATGGCATCAATATCCTCGTCGCTATCTATAAGTTCGTCCATCAGCCATGCTGACTCGCAGAAGATATCCTCTGAACGAGCCATCACACTTGTAATCTCATCCTGCCGCCCAGGCCATACCTTTTTACAAGCCTGATACAGCGCATTGTCATGAAGCCTTGCGTCGATTTTTGCGACTTCGCTTTGGTTTAACAGTCTCTGCATCATTCATCTTTTTAGTTTCCTCTGCCACTTTATCCAGCCAGCCTTCAAGCAGGTATTTATTGGGGTCTGTCTCCTGCTCTTCGCTGAACAGTTCCATTTGTACCGCAGGTTCAGCCTTACGTCCCAAATGAAACAGTTCAAGTGAGCCTTCTGGATCCATGAGTAGTTCGTATATACTATCCTTGCCATAGCGAAGCATCACGTTGTCATCAAAAGTCCAATCCATGCTATACCCCTTAGGGTCACTTGCAATAAGAGCAATAAAGTTCTCTATGTCATGCCGACGGCGATCTAACAATTTAGCCCCCATAGGTTGGTTAAGTGTCAGTTCACCCGAAGCGCCTTCGTACTTGTTAATTCTATCAAACAAGCCTTTCAGATATGGGCTGTTCTTTACCATCGCTTCTATCACGGGGTTCAGCTGCCCAGTCCTGAAACGGATGGTCATCTTCTTCAATGCACGTCCTTCCTTTTTGATACGTTTGCTTGAATAATTCAGGAAATCATGATTTTCCAATTTCGTGTATAACTTGATCCTGAAACCACGGCCAAGCGACTTCAGATGTTGATTAATGCTATTCTCCAACAGTTCACATACTGTGTCTGTATTGCGCCATGCCTCTGTCTCCACCTTTACTGCTATAATGTTATGACCTTCCCGACAATCTATTATGACGTAGGTACATGGGGTCGATTCCAGAAGTTCTTTCACTAACTTCCCCATTGGGTCGTTAGGATTTTCCACCAGTTTCCAATAGCTCTGTTCTTTGATGTTCAGCAGTCTCAGAGCCACTATCCGATGGTCGTTGCCATACACCTCGCATGTATATTTTTTAGCACTTTCCCCTTCGCCCTTTTGAACAGGGAATAAGGTTTGTGTCTTACCAAACAACTTATAGAGCCAGTCCTGGGCTGCGCTCATATCAACAGGTGTGACCTGTTCTCCTTGCGTCCAGTCACCTTCATCGTTGTTCTCAACAAATATGTATGAATATATAGCGTAAAGATTCTCCATAGGCTTAACATTTCATTCGTCTTCTTTCTGTTTTTTTACGATGCTTTTCTCCAAGTCTTCAAGCATGCGGATGTCCTCGGCGTCGGCCTGCTGGGCGTCAAGTTGCTTGCGCTGAGCATTGAAGTTGTCGTATATGCCGCGGACTATACTCTCTGCCTCAGCATTTGATACGGAGCCCTTGCCTTGCAGGATTTCCTTCTCCTGGAATGCAAGCAGGTTGTCAACGTTCTTGCGCCAATAATCGAGTGTCAAGTCACGGCGGCCTTTCACCCGTTCTTCGGCACTGGTGAGGAAGATGTCCACGAGTCGGTTCAGCGAATCAATCTCATCATTCTGCAAATAGTTCTTGGCTATGATTACGTCACCTTTGCGCACGATGCTGCCTTTCCATGTGGTTAGTCCCATATTGGGTTGGTTGGCATCGGCACGGGCAACAATCAGCTCGGCAGCTGTCTGATGGGTGACGGCGTAGAGCAGTTTGTTCTGGGTCTCGGCAAAGAACATCTGCGTGGCTTTGTCTGTCTTGTCGTAATCGCTGCTCAGTGCAAACAGGTCACGCACCTTCTGATAGAAACGCTTCTCGGAGGCTCGGATGTCACGGATGCGAGCCAGCAACTCGTCAAAGTAGTCCGGACGCCCGTCAGGATTCTTCAGCCGTTCGTCGTCCATCGTAAAGCCCTTCACGAGATATTCCGTCAGATGCTCTGTTGCCCACTGCCTAAATTGAGTGCCACGAATGCCTCGTACCCTATACCCAACTGCTATAATCATTTCAAGTGAGTAGAATACAATATTGTAATTCTTGCCATCGGCGGCAGTAGTCAAATATTGTTTGACGACTGAAATTTTGTTTAACTCTCTCTCCTTCAGTATGTTAGCAATATGATGGGAAATCAATTGTTTCGAGGTGGCAAAAAGTTCTGCCATCTGTTGCTGGTTCAGCCATATCTTGCCATCCTTGGCGTATAGAGCCACAGAGGAACGTCCATCAGCTGTACGATATATGATGATGTTCTGTTGTTCGTCCATATATTCTTTATCCTTCCGTTACTATTCTGCGTTCGTCCTCGGTCAGGCCGTAGAGGTCGAACACGCGGTTGTCTATCTCGTTGTCGGTGGCAGTGATTTGTGCCGAGAGGTCGCGGCACTCTGCTACGCGCTCTGTGAAGTAGTCTTCCCACTCGTCTTGCTGTGAGAGGGTGAGTCTTATCTTCCGTTTCTTCAGCTCTGCCACAAAGCCCTTAAAGTCCATCGTGTCGAACTGCTGCAGGGCTGTCGTCATCTTCACGCCCTCAAGGTTATCACTCAGGCGACGGAGGAAACGGGAGCGCTTGTCCTGAAGCTGACTGACGTTTTGCATTTGTATGTCAGTCAAGTCTGCCAAGGGCTGCATGTCAACATCAATGGGTATGTGGAAATTCTCGAAATAGACCTTGCGGATTTCTCGTGTTCCTCCTTGTAGCTCAGGACAGTTATACCATATCCAGAGCTTACACAACTTGGAGTTAAATATGGCAGTAATGAATTTCAAATTAACGGTATCATCATTAGCCGTAATCATAAAGGTTTTGTCATTGCCAAAGAACCCTTTCTCGTCATAGATAAACGGGAATATGGAGGTCATGTTGGGGTACATAATTTTGGGCTTAGAGAACTCTTCGTGATAATCCGCTGCCCATCGTTGTGATGCATACCATTCGTAGCGGATGCCTGTCTCAGCTTTATTTCTTGCAGACAGTTTTTCCTTATGCTTCTGTAGATGTTGGTAAACTGCAGGATATTGAGTTTCAAAATCTTTCTCTGCTTCTATCGAACAACCTTGAATAGTTGTGTCAAGATGACGTGGGAAATGCCAAGGAACAAACAATAGATATTGGTCTTCCCACACTGGCATCCACGCCTGTATATCTCTTCCTCTCAAAAGTGGCTTGATGAGTTCTGCGCTCTTTAGGTCTTCTGATATGAGCCTGTCTTTTGTCGCACCATCGATGAAGAAGGCATCATTGTATCCCGTTAATATGCCTCTATATATTGATATTGGCATATCCTTTAGGGCAGTGCCTTTCTGCATCTTCTGCAAGATGTTGAAGTGCGCTTTTGGCTGGATAATCCATTCTGCTTCACCGAAGGTTTCGACAGGGTAAGTTGCCAACTGCTCAGGCACCTCGTGCATAAAGTCACCATGGTATGTCTTTTTATTGAGCGACAGTGCTTGTACTTCGTTATCTTGCTTGTCGCTTTTTCTTGTCACAAAGATGCAGACATAAATGGTTGCCTCGTCAAAGAACTGAATATCACCGAAGTTGATAATCTGCAAAAGGTCTGTCTTTGCCATAAACTTGCGCAGTTCCTTGCCGTATGATACAAGCATCCACTTGTTGGGCATGATGAAAGATTGCAAGCCTCCTTGCTTCAACAGGCTATGCCCCTTCTCAGTAAACAGACAGTACAGGTCGGCGCTCTTATTGTATGTCTCATATCCACATTGGGCGTATGCATCGCTCATGGCTCCAAAGCTCTGGAGTTGCACATACGGCGGATTGCCGATGACTACATCAAAGCCTCCCTTTTCGAATACTTTGGGGAATTCCTTCTGCCAGTCGAAGGCTTTGTCGCCTGCTATGGCGGGGTCGCTGATGAGGGAGTTGCCGCACTTGATGTTCTGGTTTAGCGAGTTTAGTTTGCGTTGGGGCTTAGCTGTGCGCAACCATAATGCCAATTGGGCAATGCCGACACTCTCTTCGTTGATATCTACACCGAAGAGATTGTTCTCAAGGATGTGATGCTCTATGTCATGGAACTCAAGGCTGTAACCCAGCACTTTCTTTTCCAGTTCATCTACCTGCTTGTGTTCTTTTATCAAATGCTGAAGAGCTGCGTTGAGAAAAGCACCACTCCCGCAAGCGGGATCGAGAATAGTGAGCCCGAGCAGCCATTCGCGATACTCCTTCAGTTGGTCCAGCAGGCGCTGCTTGGTCTTCAGCTGGCGGCGCTGGTCGGAGTTGTATTCCTCCTCGACGATGTTCAGCTGTTTTTTCTTCTTGTCGCATAGCCGACCTACGGTGTTCTCTACAATATATTTCGTGATGTATTGCGGCGTATAGAACACGCCGTCCTGCTTGCGCTTGGAAGTCTGCGGAGCCTCGCCACGGGTAATCTGCTGCGTCACCTCCTCAATCTCTGAGAGTGAGTTTTCGAAGATGTGCCCCAGTATGTTCACGTCCACGTCGCTCTCGAAGTCGTAGGCAGCAAGACGGCGGGTGTGCTCCTGCAGCAGGTCGTCGCTAATCACCAAACTGTCCAAAACTGCATCGGGCTTGAACAAACCACCATTGTAGGCAAAGACATCGAAAGGCTTGCCGACGTGCCCCTGGTCAAGGTAGCCGAAATACATCTTGATGCGGTCGTAAAGCGGTACGTAGGCATCGAGGTCTTTTAGCTGCTGCCACTTGTCGATGATTTGTACCATGGAGTTGGGTTGCAACAGGAAACTGTCCTCGGCAAAGAAGATAAATAGCAGGCGGTCGAGCAGCTTTTGTGTTTTCTTGAAAAGCAGCAGCTGCCAGTCTTTTGTCTCTCTTCCTTCGGGGGCAGGATTTTGGGCAAGTATATCGGCAAAGAGCGCACGTTTGAATTGTGAGTAGTCTTTATAGAGAGCTTTTGTTATCTGTTCTTCGTTCGATATCGATTCGCTCTTCATCTGTATGGTAACTCCATGTTCTACCTGTGTCCATGCCAGGCAGAGATACAGTTCGCGGAACTCTTCCTCCGTCATGTGGAAAATGTCCCATTCGCGATACTCCACGGAATTGTCAATATACAGGCGCAACTTCTCGAAGTTGGAGATAATGACCAGTCTGGTGTCTTTATGCTTGTTCTTATACCCGAAAGCCTGATCCTCAATGCTGGCAAGGTCTGGCGTCTTGTGGTCTTTCAGTTCAATGACACCTATCACCTTATCGTCTATTAGTATCGCTCCATCAGCCTTTTTTGAGCCAACCTCGTTCTTCTGTTCCGTTGTTATATTCCAGTTTGGCGAAGGGTTGATAGTGTAGCCCAGCACCTTGACGAACAGTTCGCGCAGGAAACCCTCCTGGAACTGCTCTTCTTTTATTTTGTGTATGTTAGTCTGAGTTTCCTCGTTCATAAAGAACTGCTGGTATAGCTCCCAGGGCTTTGCCGTTTGTTCCTCGCCGAGCAGGTTCAGATACTTCGTGACGATATTTTTTTGCAGTAGCATATTATCCGTTTTAAAAACTTCGTATAACTATCGGGTACAAAGTTACGAAAAATAATAGAGATTACAAACAAAAAAAGCAGAAAAGTAGAAAAGTAGGAAAGTAGGAAAGTGGACATAAAGGTGTTTTGAAGGAGACATTGTAGGATAGTATTATAATAAGATTATAATTAAGATATTTAAAAAACTTATACTATAGATGTCTCTCTTCCGCACTTTAGAAATGCTTAATGTCCGCTTTCCGCATTTCCTACTTTCCGCATAATCCAATTATCCCGTGCGTGCAGGTCAAATTTAACGAGCCGTAATGTCGTAGGGGGCGAGCCGTAACCTCGCTACCGACGAGCCGTAATCTCGTCCTTGGTGAGCCGTAATCTCGCCGACAAAGTACACAAAAGGAACCGTCCCTTTTGTGTACTTTTATTCGGAATATTATTAACAATATTTAGCGAAAATAATGGCGGGAATGTTTGGTGGTTTCACGGATTTTTCGTACCTTTGTAAGCAAGAAAGGCAGGAAAGTCCTGACCTGGATAATGTTTCACTTAATAATCTAATACGATGAGTAAAATTCTTTACGAAGTGTACAAGAACGACATCAAGGACTCAGAGTCTGTGATGTATGGGAAGTGGTACGCGCGTCTGAAGAGCATCGAGACGATGTCGATGACGAAGTTGGCCAAGCACATCAGCGAACACGGCTCGGTATTCACCGAAGACGTGGTTGAGGGTGTGATGAAGAAGTTCAAGACGTGTCTGCTGGAGATGCTGCTGGAGTCGAAGAAGGTGAAGGTGGCCGGACTGGGCACG
>JAEEGL016794580.1_pt1 | contig 12434 bp, 9 predicted proteins | sample 9134231 | NCBI WGS metagenome assembly JAEEGL01 (sample SAMN16246548, study PRJNA631951) | gut metagenome | biome: gut microbiome; feature: rumen; material: fiber-attached | host: Bos | place: Iran: Karaj | collected 2018-10 | reverse complement strand
GGCCTGAGGCGCGTTGGCTTCCTGCTGAACAGGAACGTTGTTCTCGATGTCGTTCATGCGTGTAAAAACCTCCTCATATTTACGGCAGGGCGTTGATGCGCCTGCAGTAATACCTATATTCAAACCGGGCTTTACCTCGACCGTGTCCAGGTCCTCTTTTCCCGAAACCAGATATGTTTTCGGGCAGATCTCCCGGCAGATCTCGTATAATCGCCGTGTGTTTGCGCTCATTTTGTCGCCCACCACCAGCATAACGTCGCTGTGGGCGGCCAGCTCCCTTGCTTCGGTCTGTCTTTCCTCGGTGGCGTGGCAGACGGTGTTCTTTATCTCGATGTGCGGCTGTCTGGCCTTAAGCACCTGTGCGATGGCGCCGAACTCCGCGCCTCCCAGGGTGGTCTGGCTGACCAGAAGCGCGTTCTCCGCCACACTTATCGCCTGAGCTTCGACGGCGTTTGCCACCACGCAGGCCTTTCCCGCCCGGGAAACGATGCCCTGCACCTCCGGGTGCGACGCCTGCCCCGCCACGATCACCTCGCGGCCTTCGCTCTTCGCCTTTTCCACCATCCTGTGGATGGCGCTCACGTAGGGACAGGTGGCGTCCACCACCGCGCAGCGGCTCTCGGCAAGAAGGAATTCCCTCTGCGTCACTCCGTGGGACCGGATCACCAGCCTGCTGCCTTCGGGGGCTTCTTCCGGCGTTTGCACCGCTTTGATGCCCGCGTTCTCCAGGTCTTTCACCGCGTCCGAATTGTGTATCAGCGGACCCAGCGAACAGGCGGGAGCCGCCTTGAACGCCATGTCCATGGCGCGTTTTACGCCGAAACACCAGCCCGCGGAAGCCGCAACCCTTACAGGCATCTTGCATGCCCTTTCAAAAAGACATTTTTAGCATAATATTTTTCTTTATAGCCATTTGCGATTCCTGCAAGAAAATGCGTATTAATCATAATTTAACAAAAATCTTCCCGCGCTTGCCACGCGCCCGTCCGGGTGGTATAATCAGCATGTATTCCGCTGTCTGATTTTTACCTACGGAGGGATCGCCGTGAGCGCGCTGTTCGTATACTTGTCTCCGCTGGGCGAAATACTGCTTGAGAGCGACGACGCCGCGCTGACCGGGCTGTGGTTCAAAGGGCAGAAATACTGCCCCAATCCCGCGGCCTGTGAGCCGCTTGACGCCGCTCCCGAAGCGGTCAGGCTCGTCGTACGGTGGCTGGACATATACTTTTCCGGGCGGGAGCCCGGCTTTATTCCCCCGCTCTCCGTTTCCGGCACCGGATTCCGTCTTGCGGTTTGGGAGCTGCTTAAGAGCGTTCCCTACGGTCAGACCGTGACGTACGGCTCCCTCGCGCGCAGGCTGTCCCTGCTTACGGGCAGGCCGGTCTCCGCCCGGGCTGTGGGCGGCGCGGTGGGGCGCAACCCCGTTTCCCTTATCCTTCCCTGCCACCGGGTAGTGGGCGCGGGCGGAAAGCTTACCGGCTACGCGGGCGGGCTGGAACGCAAGCGGAAACTGCTGGAACTGGAAGGCGCGCTTGGGCAGCGACCCCGCGGCGGCGCTGAAGGCCCGGATCCGACTTGATTCTGAGGTGACCGGCTATGAAACGTTCTTTTCGCTAATGGCTCATCCGCGTTGTCATACTGATGATCGGGCTTACGATCGCGCACCTGGGGGTAACGCTGTTTCTGCTGACGGAGCTGGGTCCCGACCCGTTCAACGTGCTGATCCAGGGCCTGTTCCGCAGTCTGTTCTCCCTGACCGGGCGGGCTTTCCTCACTCACGGGCGCGCCCACATCGCAGTCAGCCTCCTGATCATACCGGCGCTGCTCCTCACGGACAGGAGCTGCATAAAGACAGGCACCCTGCTGTGCATGGTATTCGGCGGTCCGATCATCGATTTCTTCACTTTGCTGCTGGCGCCGCTGTTTGAAAACCTGAGCGCGCTCCCGGTGAGGATACTGATACCGGCGGCCGGCTGCGTGATACTCGCCTACGGAATGACGATAGTGATCAAATCCGACGCGGCACCGGGCCCAACGACCTGGTGGCCATCGTCATAAGCGACAAGCTTCACCGGAAGTTCAGCAGCGTCCGTATAATCGTGGATGTCTGCTTCGTGGCAGGCGGCTGGGCAATGGGCGGCACGGTCGCCGGCATCTTTCCGCCCCGGAACGAAAAGATCATAAACAAGATAATGCGCAGGGCTGTGAACGGATAAGCCGCGGGAAGACGGCCGGAAGGCGCCTGCGCAGTCCTTGCCCTTGAGAGGTCCCTGCCGCGCCGGGCGGACGCGATATGATAAAAAACAGCGGAGAGGTTTGACCTCTCCGCTTCTTTTGCGTTTTATCAACCGATGCTCTGGATGATCTGGTCCAGGATCTGCTCGATCGCCTCAACAGGCAGCTCCGCGCCGGTGATGTGCGCGGCAGGCTCGGTGATGGGCTCATAGCCCAGCTTCAGCCTGAACATGTCAGCCTGATAGTAGGCGCCCATGGACTGGGTCAGATAGATCTCGCCCTTGTAGGTGGTGCCGTCCGCCTTGTACTTGGCGCCGGCGACGATCTCCATACCGCCCTGGTTCAGGAACGCTTCGATGCCGGTCTGGCCTTCTTCGTCAGCGATCTGCCTGATGCCTACCAGATAGGTCTGGGTCTGGCCGTTGGAGGTCACGGTGATGGTCCAGGTGAGGCCAGTCTCGGTGAGCTCGGAAGTGCGGGTGACGGAAGTGCCGTCGTACAGGCTCAGGTTGAACTCGCCCATCAGCAGGCTGTAGGGCAGGCCCCTCTGCATGTCGATGGCCAGGGAAGCTTTGCCCAGTTCCATGGCGTACTCACCGTTCTTCGCGGAAAGGGTCATGCGGTACACGCTGTCCTCGTCCAGGCTGCCGGCCAGGATGTAACTCGCTTCGCCTGCGGTCAGCACGGCGTCGAGCTTCATGGTCGCCGGATCCAGCTCAGCGTCCAGAGTGTAGACCTGGTATTCGCCGTTGGCGTTCCAGTTGTTCAGGTGGGAGTGGAGTTGGAAGGTGTTGCCGACGCTGAGCGTCGCATTCAGAGCGTCATAGTGCCACTCTTCGCCGTCCCTCACGTCGAACTTCACGCACAGGGCAGCGCCTTCTTCGGTCTGCTCGGTGGTGCCGGAGATCGCCATTTCGATCTCGGAAGCGCCGGACTTGACGATCGCGGTCACGTTCAGCCACTCGGTGCTCATGAGGTTCACGTCGCCGTAAACGTTGACTTCGCTGTATTTCTTGTTGGTCGCAAGGTTCTCTTCGGTAGCTTCCACGTTGAAGTTGGCGCTGTAAGCTTCGGTATCCACATCTGCGCGCACTTCGACTTTCTGGCTGCGATAGCCGCCGGTGATCTGCTCGAGCTTGTAGGAGACGCTGACTTCGCTGCCGTCCACTTCCAGCTCGTACGCGTACTTGAGGGCGGGAGTGTTCAGTTCAAAGCTCATGCTGCCGTCGGATTCCACATCCAGGCTGCAGTACATAAGTTCGCGCTCGCCCTGGCTCACTTTGCCGTAGGCGCTCAGCTCTTCGCCGTCAAATTCCGCGTCAAACACGACCGCCTGGCCTTCGATGTCGGCGGTAAAGCGGCACCAGAAGGTGTTGTCGTTGTTGATCTCTGCATACAGGTCAAACTCCGCGCCCAGGTCGTCGGGAATGGAGGAGGCGATCTGCGCCACCATGGCCTGCTCGTCTTTTCCGCCTTCGCTCAGGCCCATGATGGACCAGAACTTGGTGCCGGACAGCGCAGCGAACAGATTGGCGTCGTTGGCCGCGGCAGCCGCGTAATCCTTAAGGAACGCGGGGAGATTGGTGTTGTTGATGTCGATCACGATGCCGGATTCGGTCTGGGCAAACAGGCCGTTCTCCATCGCGGTCTGCATGAGCTTCATAAGCTCATTCTGAGCGACCTGGGACAGCACGGCCATATCCTGCTGATAGTCCTCGCTGTTCATATACTGGACCAGCGCCACGAACTGCTTCATGGTCTCTTCGCCCAGGTATTTGACGCCCGTGTTGTAGATCGCGGTGCCCAGGTTCTCGGCGGTGATCTCATAAGCCTCATCGCCGGAAGCGATCACGATGGAAGAGGAACCGATCTGAGCCAGCAGGTTCAGAGCGGTATCCATAACGTTGCCGTTCACGCCCAGCTGGGTGCAGCCGTCCTCGTCGGTGTTCCAGGTGGCGATAATATCCGCCAGGCTGTTGCCCTGATAGGTCGCCTGCGCGGTTATTTTGCCGCCTTCCGCTACGCCCGCCATGCCAAGCAGCATGCACAGACTAAGCAGTACAGCCAATAACTTTTTCATATATTTACCTCCTTGCGGAAAAATCTCAGTTTAATTATAGCACTTGCCTTTTGAAAAATAAATAGCCTTTGGGTTGATTTTGTATGAAATGCGCCTTTGGGTTCAGCTGCCCCTGCGTATCTCGTCCGCCATTTCGCTTATGCGCTTCAGGCGCTTGTTCACCCCGCTTTTGGCCAAGGGCGGGTCGCACATCTCCCCCATCTCGCTCAGGCTGGCTTCGGGGTTTTCCAGGCGTATCGACGCGATCTCCAGCGCCCAGTCGGGCAGTTTGTCCCGCCCCACGGTATCCAGCAGCAGGCGTATGTCCTCCGTCTGGCGGGCGGCGGAGGCGGCGGAGCGAGCAATGTTGCTGCTGTCGCAGTTGGTCAGGCGGTTGGCGCGGTTCTTAAGGTCCCGCATTATCCGGGCGTTTTCCAGCCTGAGACGCGCGCCTGACGCGCCGATCAGTGTGAAGAAGTCACCCACGCTCTCCGCTTCCTTCACGTACACCACGAACCGCTGCCTGCGGCGGGAAACACCGGCTTTGATGCCCAGCTCAAGGCAGATGTCCCTTATCGCCAGCGCCATCTCTTCCCCCGCCGTGGTCAGGCTGACCGAATACTCCTTCTCCGGGTCAGACGCCTGCCCCGTCACCAGGAATGCGCTTTTCAGGAACGCCGCCCTGCAGCACTCGTTTTTGATTATGTCGGGGTGCACGCTGCCCGCGATCCCGAACAGGGCGTTCTCGTCCAGCAGTTTGAGCTCGTTCAGCTGCGACGCCACCGTCTCCTCCGGAAAGGTCAGCCGCGCGCCGGTCTTGCCCCCCGGCCGCCCCGAGGTCTCCGTCCTGACTACGGGGATGATGCCCGTAAAGCGCTTTATCAGCAAAAAATAATAGCGGCTGACCGCCAGAGAATTCACGTTCACCGCCAGGCCGTACCTGCCCAGTCCCCTGAACGTGAGCCCGCCGCTGAGCAGCGCCGCCGCGGCCGCCTCGCTCCTGAAGCAGCATTCCCTTTCGCAGCCTGCCCGTATCAGCTCGCCCTTGACTTCGTCAGTAAACGACACCTTAGTCCTCTCCCGTTATCCTGACCTCCGGCTCCAGCGTGACGCCGGACATGTCGTAAACCCGCTTTTTCACCGCTTCGATCAGCTCCAGCACGTCCCGGGCGGTGGCTCCGCCCGTGTTGATTATGAAGCCCGCGTGCTTTTCGCTGACCTGCGCGCCGCCTATGCTCAGGCCTTTCAGGCCTGCCTGCTCGATCAGCGCCCCCGCGAAGTGGCCCTCCGGGCGCTTGAACGTGCTGCCCGCGGAAGGGTAGGAAAGCGGCTGCTTCTCCCTGCGGCGGCGGTTGAGTTCGTCCATTTTGGCCTTGATCTGCTCCCTGTCGCCCTGCTTAAGCTGGAAATCTGCCTGAAGGCAGATCAGGTCCCCGCCCTGCAAAACGCTTGTGCGGTAGCCCAGCTTAAGCTCCTGCGCGGTAACGTCGAACGATTCAAGCGTGCCGATGTCCAGCAGTTTCGCGCCCGTGCACACGTCCGACAGGCTGCCGTCGTACGCGCCCGCGTTCATGAACAGGCCGCCGCCCACCGTGCCCGGTATGCCGGAAGCGAATTCCAGCCCCGTGAGCGCGTGTTCCTGGGCGGCAAGCGCCAGTTTCGCCAGCGTGGCGCCCGCCTGGGCGGATACCGTAAGTCCGCTCACGCTTATGGCGGAAAGCCCCTCGCCCAGCCTTATCACCAGGCCCCGGATGCCCCCGTCCTTAACCAGCAGGTTGGAACCGTTGCCTATCACGGTGAACGGAACGCCCGCTTCCCTGGCCGCGCCTACGGCGTATACCAGTTCGTCCGCGGAAGCCGGCTCGAAGTATACGTCCGCACTGCCCCCTACCTTAAAGCTGGTGTGGCGGCTCATGGGTTCGTCCCGCCTTACCCTTTCCGGGGACAGGCGGCTTGCAAGCGCTTCGTACAGACTCACTTCAGTTACCCTCTATCTCTACCTCTATATTCCTGAAAGACTGCTGGCAGTAGGCAAGTATGATAATGTCCGGCTGCACCATGTCTACGTAATACTCCATGTTGTGATCCACCGAGCGCATGTCGATGGAATACACGTCCCGCGCCGCCAGGCTCAAAAACATGCTTACGGGCTGGCCGAAACTGTCCTTGAACACCAGCACTGTGGTGTCGGGCGCGTCCTCGTTATGGGTGTGCACGCGGGCAAGATTCGAGCCGTACACGTAGTACGCTCTTTCGGAATAGTCCTTGCCCTCTTCCGGCACCAGCTTGTCCTGCTCTATCACCGTGTCGTAGAAGCTGCCTTCCCTGTAAGACGTGCCCTCCGAATCGGCGCGCTCGTATGTCAGGAACGTATCGTACCCGGGATACAGCACATACACGTCGTCCAGCGTGACCATGCTCCTGCCCAGCCGCCGGGCGAACTCTCCGAACAGCAGGTTTTTGTACACCTTGCGCTCGAACAGGTCCGGCTCCAGTTTCTGCCAGTCCAGCTCGAAGCCCGTCTGCTCGCTTATGTACTTCGCCCCGTCGCGGGCGGTATACAGCGCCATCAGGTGCGTCCAGTGCACGTCGCTTTTGTTGGCGGCGATGTCAAGGCTGATCGAGTGCCCGCTGTAAGTGTCGCGGCTGTCCCACACGCTGATGCCTTCCTGCCTGAGCATCTCCACAAGGCGGTCGGCGTAGGGTATGCACTGGTTGTATACGTCCACGTCGCCGGGCTGTGCGCTGCCGTCGTACAGGGCGGGGTGGCAGTATATTACCACGGTGGGTATGCGGTACCACTCGCCCGCCAGCTTCACGAAATCTATCGTGTCGCGGACCTTTTCCGGCGAGAAGGCGTCGGCGACCACGTTTATCCAGCCTCCCGTGGAGAGGCGCGTCATTTCCGTCGAAACGTCCACCAGCTGTTTGGGCGGGATCATCTGCGTCCTGGCGGACATGTGCCTTAAGAAATCCAGCCCCACTATGCGCTTGTTGGCGTTATAGTCCAGCTTCTGTATGCGGGCGGAGATGTTGTCGAACACGTCCGGGGTCCTGTCTTTGGGCAGGTAGTCGGGATAACTCTTGAAAAAGCCGTAGGCGTAGCTGCGGCCGTACACCGCGAGCGTGCCCGCCATCACCCCGATTATCGCCACCACGAATATTATGGCGAGCCATTTGCTGATTTTGTTCCTCATGCCCGCCTCCTAAAAATTATAGTAGATGAAGGGATTGTAGCCCGTGGCGGAAGTGTTGGCCACTGCTATGAGCATGAGCGCAAATATCGCCACCCCGCAGGCGACTTCCCACACGCCGTCGGGTATCCTGAGCCAGCGCTTGATGCACCTGCCCAGGGGCAGCGAGCACGCGACCGCCGCGATGATGTACCACAGGTACTCCTTGAACACGAACCAGGTGAGCCGGTCCGCGAAAGCCGCGCCGCCGAAGCCGAACATGGTCTTGATGTATCCGAACGCGGCGGAAATGGACACCGAGCGTATAAGCACGGTTATCACCGTTACCGCGACCATGGCGTACAGGTGGCCGACCTTGTGTTTCTCCATCCATTTGCCAAGTCCCGTGAGTTTCTCGGTGAGCAGCACAATGAAGAACAGCAGTCCCCAGCACACGTACGTCCAGTCCGCGCCGTGCCACAGCCCGGTCAAAAGCCACACCACCAACATGTTGAACGCCAGCCGCCATTTGGTCTTCACGCGGCTGCCGCCCAGGGGGAAGAACACATAGTCCCTGAACCAGGTGCACATGGATATGTGCCACCTGCGCCAGAACTCCGTGACGCTTTTGGAGATAAACGGAAAATCGAAGTTTTCAAGAAAGTGGAAGCCGAACATGCGCCCCAGGCCTATGGCCATGTCGCTGTATCCGGAAAAATCGTAATATACCTGTATCAGGTAGCATGCCGCGCCCATCCAGCTCAGGGCGACCGTCATGCCTCCCGCGGGCAGCGCGAACACATAGTCCACGAGTTTCGCCATGGCGTTGGCCAGTATGGCCTTTTTGGCATAGCCCACCATGAACCTGCGCGCGCCCTCGTAAAAGTCCGCACTCGTCTCCTGCCTGCCCTCGATCTCCCCCGCGATGGTCTCGTACCTCACTATGGGGCCCGCGATAAGCTGCGGGAAGAACGAAATGTACAGGCACACGTTGCCGAAATGCTTCTGCGCCCTGCCCTTGCCCCGGTACACGTCGATTATGTAGCTCATGGCCTGGAAGGTGAAGAAGCTGATGCCGATGGGCAGAGCGATGCCAGTCAGGGGGATCTGCACCCCGAGCAGGGAGTTTATGCTGCCGATAGCGAAGTCCGCGTACTTGAATATGCCCAGTATCGCCACGTTCGCGGCGATGCCGGCAGCCAGAAGCAGTTTCCTTTTGTGTTGTTTGCCGCTCAGCTTTTCTATGCCCAGCGCGACCAGCCAGTTGATAAGGATGCTGAAAAGCATCACCAGCACGAACTTGGGCTCGCCCCAGGCGTAGAACAGCAGGCTCATCACGGTCAGCACCGCGTTGGCGAGCGTGCGTTTTTTATGCGCCAGCCAGTACAGTATGAGCGTTATGGGCAAAAAGAAAAATAAAAACGCGTTGGACGCAAAAACCATTATGAATCTCCCGCAAAGGGGCGGACGGGCCGCCCCTTAACCTGTTTGTTTTAGCCCCTGGCTGCGTTCAGCACCCGGAAGGCTTCCTTGCAGTCAGTCTCGAAATCGTCGCAACCGCCTTCCACGCTCACGCGGCCCTGATAGCCTATCTCCCTGAGCGTGTCGAACAGCTCCTGATACTTTTCGCCGTCCCCGGTTTTGGGGAAGCGCCTGCCGATGGCGTTTGCGGTATGCACGTGCCTGAGCAGGTCGCCCGCCATGCGGATGGAATTAAAGCCCTCGCCGCCCATGGCCATATGATATGTGTCCGCCAGCACGGCGATGTGGGGCATCTGTATGATGGACGCCACGCACACGGCCTCGGAGACGTAGTTAAGGATATTGCACTCTCCGCTGCGCAGAGGCTCTATGGCGATGACGATGTCGTTGTCCGCCGCGTGGCGCTCCGCCAGGCGCAGGAAGTTGGCGATCTGGCGCCAGCCCTGGGCGGTATCGAAGCCCTCGGGCAGCCTTCTGGCTCCGCCGGAGCCGAACACCGCCACCCTTACGCCGATGCGCCGGGCACGGTCGAACGCCCTTTCCAGATAATCGTGCAGGTTCTGGGCGTTCACGTTGTTGCCGGTCACTGGCAGGGTCGCAGGCAGCATGCAGTTGACCGCCTCCACCTTGATGGGAGACGCGCTCACCCTGTCAAGCGCCGCCTGAAAGTCGCCCTCGGGCATGGCTTCCAGCGCCGTAAGGGAGCTTTCCAGGTAATCGAAGCCCGCCCGGGCCACCTGGTTTATCTTGCCTATGTCCGCGCATACGCCAAGCTTGATCATACGCTTTCTCCTTTATTTCCGGATGGTGTGTCAATAGGTGTTGGCGGTGTCCAGGGTCTTGCCTCCGTCCTTCTTCGCCTTGGAGGTGGCCCTGCGCTTGTTGAGCTCGCTTAAGAACAGGTCTTCGTCGATAGGCAGCTCGATGGTCTTGTCCAGCCAGCTGGATAAGTGCATGGCGTTGGAGATGGTCAGGCCGTTTATGCCTTCCACGCCGTCAGCCACCAGTTCGCCCCTTCCCAGGATCTTGTCCGCGAACGCCTGCAGCACGCCCACGTGCTGGGGGTTGAGCCCGTCCGTCTCCACTTCGAACTCCTTGCGGGGCGGCCAGCCGAAGCCACCGGTATAGGTCTTGTGGAACTCGGGAATGGAGATCTCCAGCTTCTTCATTATGAGCTTGTTGTCCTCGCACACCAGCTGGCCGCCGTCCAGGTCTACCTCGAAGCGGTTGGTGCCGGGGGAATCGCTGGTGGTGGTCACGAACACGCCCGTGGCTCCGTTGGGATACTCCACGTACGCGGTGACATCGTCCTCGACCTCTATGTCGTGCCATTTGCCGTTGTGGCAGAACGCGCGCACCTTGGAGGGCATGCCGCAGATCCACTGCCACAGGTCCAGGTTGTGGGGGCACTGGTTGAGCAGCACGCCGCCGCCCTCGCCGTCCCAGGTGGCGCGCCAGGCGCCGGAATCGTAGTAGGACTGGGAGCGGAACCAGTTGGTGATGATCCAGTTGGTCCTGCGGATCTGGCCCATCTCGCCGCTGGCGATGATCTCCTTCATCTTGCGGTACACGCAGTTGGTGCGCTGGTTGAACATTATGGCGTAGATCTTGTCCTGCTTGACCGCGTACTCGTTAAGCTCCCTGACCGCCTTGGTGTACACGCCCGCGGGCTTCTCGCTCATGGCGTGCAGGCCCTTGGAGAGCGCCATCTTTACCAGGCGTGGATGGTCGTAGTGGGGCGTGCACACGATGATCGCGTCCACAAGCCCGCTGTCCATCATCTTTTCCGCGTCGTCGAACACCGCCACGCCGGGCAGGTTCTCCTGCGCCCACTGACGCCTTTCGGGCTTAAGGTCGGCTATCGCGCTCAGCACCATGCCGTTCACTTTGCCCTCAATAAGGTTCTTCGCGTGGCTGGAGCCGATGTTGCCCACGCCGATAATGCCGAGTCTTACCTTATCCATATTGCACCATACCCCCGTTTTTTCAGTGTGAAAGTTCTGCGCCGAAAGGATACCCTTTATCGCGTCCGCCGCCGCCTGGAATGCGGTCATGCTGTCCGGATAGCTGAAAGCGGTCTTGAGCTCCTCGCCCTGCAGGTTCCTGATGCCGTCGAACACCCTTAAGTGGGGTTCCACCGACAGCACCATCTCCTGCGCCCGGGGCGTGAGCCCTTTGATTATCTCGGGCACGCTGCCGTCTCCGCAGCCGCTGGGCACCACGCTGCCGTCCTTGGCGAACGCGTCCTTGATGTGCATATAGTATATGTAGTTCTTGAGCAGGGCGAAGTTCTCGATGGGCTTTTCGCCGCACTGCACGAAGTTGGCGGGGTCGAACACCAGCCTGAGCCTGCCGTCAAAGTGCTTATACAGGTCCAGGCAGCGGGCAGCCACGTCGCCGTAGATGCCTTTCTCGTTTTCGTGGCACAGCTTTATGCCCTCTTTCTCGGCGGCGGAAAGCATCTTTTCCAGCCTGGCGAACACTTCTTCGCGGTATTTGGCGGGATCTTCCCCCTTGGGAATGTAGAAGGAGAACATCCTCATCCGGTCCGTGCCCAGTATGCGGCACAGCTTGAGCGCCCGCTCGAACTCACGGAAATGGGGCTCGAAGTCGTCGGTTATCGAGATCTTGCCGAAGGGCGAACCCATGGACGCGACCCTGATGCCCGCTTCGTCCAGCTGCTTACGCGCCGCGGCGGCTTCCTCGTCCGTCAGGTCCTTGACGCTTTTGCCGTTCACGCCGCGCATCTCCAGCGTGGCAATGCCAGCCTTCTTGAGCGCGTCTATCTGAACGTCCAGGCTCTGCCCCGCCTCGTCAGCGAAGGCGGACAACACAAACACTGCCATATCTTATCCTCCTACAGGCATAATATACTATTTTGATTATACTCTTTTAGCCCGTAATAGTCAAGTTTAGAGCTGCGCCCCGCGCTTGGCGGCGTTTGCCGCCCTTTTTGCGGCCCTGCCCGATAATTTTGTGTAAACTAAGCTAAAACCCTTGACACGCGCGCCGTACCCGTATATAATTAACCAGCAAAGCAGAAGCAACCGCTTCTCACCCGGCGGCATCGCCAGCCGTGGTAAAACAGCCTCCAAGCATGGGGCGTTTATGGGAGCGGTGCGGCTGCGCCGGTCTTTTTTTATACCAATGCCCAGGATTATACGGAGGTGTGTTTCTATCAACGATCTGACAATTAACGAGGATATCCGCGAGCGCGAGGTGCGCGTCGTAAACGAAAACGGCGAACAGCTGGGTATAATGCCCACCGTTCAGGCGTTAAGGCTGGCTGAGGAAAAGCAGCTTGACCTGGTCAACATCGCTCCCGCCGCCAAGCCCCCCGTGTGCAAGCTCATGGACTACGGCAAATACCGTTTCGAACAGGGCAAGCGCGAGAAGGAGATCCGCAAAAATCAGAAGATAATAGAGACAAAGGAAGTGCGCTTAAGCGCCACCATCGAAGACCACGACATCGACGTAAGGTTCCG
>JAEEGL016121246.1_pt1 | contig 12434 bp, 13 predicted proteins | sample 9134231 | NCBI WGS metagenome assembly JAEEGL01 (sample SAMN16246548, study PRJNA631951) | gut metagenome | biome: gut microbiome; feature: rumen; material: fiber-attached | host: Bos | place: Iran: Karaj | collected 2018-10 | reverse complement strand
CATAGATCTTACTTGTTTAACAAGTTCTTTTCTTCTATCTTCAGTAAGAGGTGGAATTATAATTCTAATAGTTTCTCCATCATTATTTGGAGTATATCCTAAATTAGATTCAAAAATAGCTTTTTCTATATCTCCTAGGCATCCTTTATCAAATGGTTTAATAGCTAAACATCTTGCTTCTGGAACTGAAATAGTAGCTAATTGTTTTAAAGGTGTAGATACTCCATAATATGATACCATAACACCATCTAAACTAGATGGATTAGCTCTACCTGTTCTAACTGTAGCAAAACGATTATCTAAACTTTCTAAAGTTTTATCCATTTTTTCACTTGTTTCATTAATAATATCAAAATCCATATTTATTCTCCTTTTTTCAAATTAATTTTATCAAATATTTATTCTACTTACAAGTCTTAAATACATGTTTTTTACCAGTAATATAATTAATAATAACTACTAATATAGTTATAAATACTTTACTAGGCATTTTATTAAAAGATAATACTTCTACTAAGAATATTAAACCAAAATAATCTATTAATAAAGTTAAACCTCTAAAGATTATAAATCTAATAAACTCTTTTATTAATTCTATTATATTTTTACATTTACTCTTAAATACAAAATTCTTATTACATATATATGCTACTATCTTTACTACAATTAAAGTAATTAAATTAGCTATAAAATATTTTAATCCTAACTTACATAATATATAAAATAATAATATATTTAAAATAGTAGTAATAACACCAAACGCTATATATAATAATACTTCTTTATTAAATAATTTCTTCATATTAATCCTTTTTATCCATAATCTGTTTTAATAAAACAGCAAGTAATCCTAAAGCAAATATTAATATCGATACTAATAATCCTCCAATACCTAGAATATATCCAGCTTGTATATTCATAAAATGTGAGAAAATAAATCCAATAATAGATAATAATATACATACAAAAGATAATAAATTAAATACTTTCATAGGATTATAATATATTCCACATTCTAATATATATTTTAAACATATAATAGAATCTTTTAATAGTTTTACTTTTGATTTACCCTTTCTTTTATTATAAGGTATATCTACATAAGATACAGATAATGAATTCATCATATATGCTAAAGTTTGTGATGTAGAAAAACTAAATGTATTACATAATCTAGGAAAGTATTTTTCTACTGTTTTCTTATCATATATTCTAAGTCCTGAATTAATATCTTTTATCTTTTTACCTGATATATATTCAACAAATCTTTTAAGTATTTTTCTTAATGTATTTTTAAATATAGATTGTCTATAATACTTGCCAGTTCTAGCACCTACTACTAAATCATAACCTTTTTCTTTTTCTTTTAACATTTTAGGAATATAAGAAAATGGATATGTTAGATCTGCATCAGTAGTAATAATAATATCATTTGAAGCATTTTTAATACCTTTTTTTAAAGAATAACCATATCCCATGTTAGTTGGATTATCTATTACTTTAACACCGCATTTTAGGGCTTTAGAATGTGTTTTATCGGTTGATCCATCATTTACTACAATAATTTCTGCTTTTTTAGATAAATTATTGTCTTTTAATACCTTTTGGATCTCTTTAATAACTAAAGTAATAGATTCTTCCTCATTATATGCTGGTATTATAATGCTAATCATATTATCACCACCTAGTAGTTTAATTTTAATATTTTATCACTTACATATTCTCCTAAATATATAGCTCTTTCAGATGATGTTTCACCTGGAGTATACTCTGATAATATATAATTATCTGTTTTAGTCCACTTATCATCATCATTATATTTTGTTTCTAATTGGTATACTCCTAAATAATCTAAATCTCCATCAAATTGTCCTACAAAGATAATTCTACCATCTTTTAATAATATAGGTGGATCTTGATATTCCTTTTTAGCAATTATATCAAGTGTTACCCAATTATTAGTTATTTCATCTTTTACTTGGTATAAATATATATTAGTTTTAGCATTTGAATCAAATTCTCGATACTCTTCCATAGGAGTAGAAATAAATTCTATATCTTTATGATAATTATTCTTAGATGTTTTAGTCTTTATATCATCTGTTTTTGATACTTCTTCTTTATATTCAGGAAAAGTTTTTGATAATGATAAAGCCAAACTACCAATACTTAATACTATGGCTATTGACCATGCAGTTATTTCTATATTTTTAATATCTTTCATATTATTCCCCCTAAAACAATTATAACATATAAAAGAAAAAAGATTAACTTAGTTAATCTTTTATGCAACAACTTCCATTCTTTTTTGGAAATAATCTACTAATGCAAACAGTAATTTTTGATTAGTTACATTTGATACTTTATTATTATCATCTTCAATAATATCAAATTCTTCAGTTAAATTACCATCATTATCTAATTTACTAGTAAAATAGTAGCTTTTTCCTTTATAGTTTCCTTGATCTAAAACCATATATTTTGTATTATCTGAAAGAGTAATTATTTTATCTATATTATTCATATTATTTGCTCCTTCCTTCTGATAAACTTAAATCAACAGTAAACTCAACTGGAATATTTATATCAGAAACACCAGCATAGTTTGTATTTATATCTAATTTAGGAGTATTAGTATTTTCCTTCACTTCACTATTTTCTATACTACTAACTGGAATACTTATATCTTTTAATTCTGATTTTGTATTATTTAAACTACTTACAGGAATACTTATATCTTTTATTCCACTATCTTCCTTTTCAACGTTTGGTAATGAACTAATTGGAATACTAATATCTCTTAATTCTGATGCAATTACAGTTTCTTGTTCATATGTTGGATGTGTTTCTTCTTTTACCTCAGGCATAGTATTAACATTAGCTTCAGTCGCAACAAACATTACATCACTTTGTGCAGTTTCTAACACATTTTCTTCTTTTGTTTCTACAGTATTATTTACTTCTTGATATGCTTCTTGATTAGAATTTGTATCAATATTATTTGCAAAATTCATAGCTGTTGCACCAACAGTTAAAGCACCAAGCCACGCAGCCATTTTTGCCTTTTTTAAAGCTTTTTGTTTTTTATGTTCTTCTGTTGCTTTCACAATCTCGGAAATTACTAATTCTTGATTTTCCATATTATCACTCCTATTATATACAATTAGTATAACATAATGATAAGTAATATACTAGATTTTTAATAGTGATTTACGTAAAGAAAAAACTAGCTTTAAGCTAGTCTCCCATTAAAATACTTAATTAGTGCATCATATAAATCTTTATTATCAACTACACTTACTTTATTATTATCATTTTCAATAATATCAAATTCTTCAGTAAGATTATCACTTGTATCTAGTTTACTAGTTAAATAATATTGTTTTCCTTGATAATTTCCTTGATCTAAAACCATATATTTAGTATTATCTGAAAGAGTAAGAATTTTATCTATATTATTCATACTACATACCCCCTCTTATATTAGCTTTTTCTACTTCTCTATTTTCTTCTATATTTGGATGAGATACATCAGTATAACCTATTGTTTGTCCTTCATTTTCAATACTCATAATAATCTTATTGTTTCCAATTGAACCTGCCGCATCTATGTCATCTATTTTATCTATGTGACCATCTTTAGCAACAAGATAATAATCACCGACTTCAGCATTCTTAAATGATTCAACATTTAAATTTTCATATTTTAATGCATTTTTATCATAAAACGCATTATCTACAGAAGTATATACATCTTTAAGTCCATTATTAACACCTTCTAATGTTCTTGCTGCAAGTTGTTCAAATTCATTCTTTGGTACTACTAAATAATTAACATATTCTTTTTCTACACCATTTTCATCTTTAACTTTAGTAATAATAGTAGATGTATGAGGTTTTATTCCTTTGTTTGTTAGTGCGTCTACATCTTTATTAAATTGTCTTTGATATTCTTCTTTTTGTTCATCTGTAGTTATTTCCATTTCTTTACTTCTAGTAGACACTTCATATTCACGTTCAAAACCAATAAGAACATATTTAGTATTCTTACTATCAACAGGTGGTAAAACTGTAGTTAAAGTATACTCACCAGTATTTTTCCATTCAGAGTTTTCATTCTCTCTAGTTTCTATTCTCCATACATAATAATCATCAAAATTATTTTCACATGTACCAACAAATTTTTCTCTTGATTCAACTCCACCAATAGATGCTTCTCCTCTTTCAGAACCTTCTAGGCTTCCATGAATGCCTTGATCTACCCAATTACCATTTTCATCTTTATATTCTATAGCAAATACATTCCAACGCTTACTTTTTTCATCTTTAGTTTTAGATCTTACATACATTCCTTCTAGTTCTAAACCTTCTACTTTTTCATTTTCTATAGTATATCCACCATCATTATTTTTATATACATAGATATCACTAGGAGATATAGTAGATGATCCAACATATACATATCTCATATCATGTTTATCTGTTTCAGGTTGATTATTGCCTTGAGGTACTGTAACTATTGATCTAGTTATCCATTCTTCATTTGGCTGATGGTTGTATTTTAGCATTTGATATAAATAAACATCTACGCTTGCTGGTATAGGAGTAGCTTGTTGTGTTTCTATTCTATTATCATTTAAATCTTGTTTAGATGTTGAAATAAAATTACTATCATCTCCTGGTCTTTGGACAAATGATTCTTCATCATATTCTCCAACTATTTTAGTATTTTCATTTTCTTCAATACGTGGAACAAATGATTCATCTACTACTTTTTCATTTGCTTCAAATGAAGGTTCATAGCTTTCTACTACACCTGTTTCCATATTTAACTTGTCACTATAATACTCTCCTACTTTATCATGTAAAGGGCTAATGTTATCTTCAATAGTTTTTTCTATCACATTTTCAGTATTCAAATTAGTATCATTTTCTCCACTTACAGCTTTTATAACTGCTGTAGCTCCTATTGCCATTGTAGCTAATGAAGCAACTATTTTATACTTAAATCCTGCTTTTTGATTCTTTTGCGCTTGTGTTGCGTCTTCAATTGCTTTTATTTCTAATTCTTGTTGTTCTGTTAATGCCATAATATCACTCCTATTCTATGTATAGTATAACATATCTTCAAACACTATTTAAATCTTTTTAGCATACTTTACATATCTATACAAAAAAAAGAAGACTTATAAAAGCCTTATTTTTTATCCATTAATTTGATTCATTACTTCTTCAGCAAAGTTTTCTTGTCTCTTTTCAATTCCTTCACCAACTTCATAACGAACAACAGAAACTATACTAGCATTATTTGCTTCTACAAATTGTTTAACTGTTTCCTTATTTTCAGCTTTGATGAATACTTGATTTTCAAGACATACTTCTGAATAATATTTATCAACTTTACCTTTTAAGATAAATTCTACTTTATCAGCAGGTTTACCTTCATTAATAAGTTCTTGTTTCATTATTTCTTTTTCACGATCTAAAACATCTGTTGGAACAAGTTCAGGTCTTAAATATGCTGGATTCATAGCTGCAGCATGCATAGCTACTTCTTTTGCTACTTCTTCATTTCCACCTTCTAATACAACTAATGTAGAAATTCTTCCACCCATATGTGAATATGCTCCAAATACTTGACTATCAGTTTTTTCAAATTTTTCAAATCTTCTAAATGATAATTTTTCACCAATAGATGCTGTATTTTCAGCAACTAATTCACTAATTCCTAAGCCTTCAGTTTCTTCCATAGTTTTAGCATCACTATTCATTAAAATATCAGCTATTTTATCTACAAAAGTAACAAATTTTTCATTTTTAGCAACGAAATCAGTTTCAGAGTTAACTTCAAGGATAACAGCTTTATTTCCATCAACTACTATTTTAGTAGTTCCTTCAGCAGCTATTCTTCCTTCTTTCTTAGCAGCTTTAGCTATACCATTTTCTCTTAACCAATCGATTGCTTTATCCATATCACCATTTGATGCATCTAGAGCTTTCTTACAATCCATCATTCCAGCTCCAGTTCTTTCTCTTAAATCTTTAACATCACTAGCACTATACATTATATATTCCTCCTAAAAATTATTATAATTATTTACTTAATACTTCTACAAGTTCAGCTTTTTTAAGTGTTGTGTATCCTTCGATACCTTTTTCTTTAGCCATAGCTTTTAATTCAGCTACAGTTAATTTAGATAAATCTTTATCTTCTTTAGTTTCTTTCTTAGCTGCAGTCTTCTTAGCTGGTTTTTCTTCTTTTACTTCTTCTTTTTTAGGAGCAGCCTTCTTTGTTGCTTTCTTTTCCTCTTTTACTTCCTCAGCTTTTTCTTCTACTACTTCTTTCTTAGCAGCTTTCTTAGCTGGTTTTTCTTCTTTTTCAGATTCTACTTTTTCAGATTTTTTACTTGGTGTTTTATCTTCTTCTGTAACTAAGTCAATTATTTCATTTCCATTAACTTCAGCGATAGCGTTAGTTAAAGCTCCAATCATAACTTTAATACTTCTTACAGCATCATCATTACCAGGAATTACATAATCAACTAAATCAGGATCACAGTTAGTGTCTACTACACCAAATACTGGAATTCCAAGAATTCTTGCTTCTCTTACAGCTATTTCTTCCTTATTAGGATCTACTACTACCATAGCTTGAGGAAGACTCTTCATATCTCTAATTCCTCTTAAGTTCTTGTATAATTTATCGTATTCTTTCTTAATTCCGATAACTTCTTTTTTAGGTAATAAGTCGAATGTTCCATCTTCTTCCATTTTTTCAATTTGTTCCATTCTTCTTACTCTTGAGTGGATTGTTCTAAAGTTAGTTAATGTTCCACCTAACCATCTTTCAGTAACAAAGTACATATTTGTTCTTACGGCATTTTCTTCCATAGCTTCTTGAGCTTGTTTTTTAGTACCAACAAATATAACCTTTCCACCTTGTTCAGCTATTGCTTTCATTGCTTCATAAGCTTCTTCAATCTTCTTAGCTGTTTTTTGTAAATCGATAATATAAATATCATCTCTTGTAGTGAAGATGTATTCAGCCATTTTTGGGTTCCATCTTCTTTTTTGGTGTCCGAAATGTACACCTGCTTCTAATAAATAATTCATTGAAACTACTGTCATATAATTTAAATCTCCTTTTCGTTTTATCTTCTATTAATTTCTAAAACTAACCACTCGTTACGAGCACTCGGTTAATCAATTCACTAATATGTTTTTTTATTTACTTTCTTTTTTTGTAGTTGTTTTCTTTGTTGTAGTTGTTTTTTTAGCAGTTGTAGTCTTAGTTGCTGTTGTTTTCTTAGCAGCTGGTTTCTTTTCAGCTGTAGCTTTAGTTGCAGTTTCTTTCTTAGCTGCTGGTTTCTTTTCAGCTTTTTCAGCTTTTACTTCAACTTTTTCTTCTTTTTTAGCAGATGTAGCTTTAACTACTTTAACACCTTCAACTTTAACTTCTTCTTTAGTTATTTTTCCAGCTTTTCCGTCTTTAGCTACTTTTACTAATTCTTTGAATGCTTTTGGATCGTTAATAGCTACTTCTGATAACATCTTTCTATTAACTTCTACTCCAGCCTTAGTTAATCCTTCAATAAATCTAGAATAACTAATTCCTTCATTACGGCATGCTGCGTTAATACGAGCTATCCATAATTTTCTGAAATCTCTTTTCTTTTGTTTACGATCTCTAAATGCATATTGTCCTGAATGCATTAATTGTTCTTTAGCAGTTTTATATAATCTATGTTTACTACCAAAGTAACCTTTAGCTTGTTTTAAAACTTTTTTATGACGAGCTTTAGTTACAGCTCCATTTCTTACTCTTGCCATGTTCTTTCCTCCTACCTAATATTAAATAATATCTTTAAATCTGTTTTTGTCAGCTTTTGATAAACCAACTCTAGTTCTTCCTTTTCTATTATAATTTGCGTTTTTATCACCTGTATTATGTCTTGTACCAGGATGTCCTATAGTGATAGAACCACTCTTTCTTACATTAAGAACTTTTTTCATTCCTTTATGTGTTTTTAATTTTCCCATAATATCCTCCTATTATTTATTATCTTTTATTGGTGCTAATAACATTGTCATACTTCTACCATCAAGTTTTGCTTGTTGTTCTATAGTAGAAATACTATCTAATCTTCCAGCAAATTTTTCTAATACTTCTTTACCTAATTCAGTATGAGCCATTTGTCTACCTTTGAATCTAATAGATAATTTGATTTTATCTCCTTTTTCAAGGTATTTAGTAACTTGTTTTAATTTAGTTTCAAAATCACCTACATCTATAACTGGTGATAATCTAAATTCCTTTAGTTCACTTGCATTAGCTCTTTGTTTCTTTAATGCTTCTTTTTGTTGTTTTTGTTTTTCGTAACGATATTTATTGTAATCCATTACTTTACATACTGGTGGATCACTATTTGGATTTAATAATACTAAGTCTAAACCTGCATAATTAGCCAATGTAAGTGCATCAGCTATAGGTTTAACTCCAACTTGTTCTCCATTAGGTCCAATTACTAGAACGTTACTTGCTTTAATCTGATCATTAATTAATTGATCATTTTTGTTATTTGCTATAAAAAACACCTCCATAAAATTAGAAAAAGGTGGATATTTAAATCCACCTTAAAGCATAATATAATCTTACCCTATTATATTATTAAAGCTTTTTACCTATGGCTATTCGCTACATCAGGTGGATTTAAAAATCTCTTTCTTTTTTAATTTCTATTAAATTATATATTAATTATTTTAATTTGTCAACAATTAAATTGACATACCATTAGATGAAACTTCTTCTGCTGGTGCTTCTTCCATTGCTTCAATTATAGCATCTAAAGTTTCGCTACTAACAGACATAGTTGAATCTGTAGAACTTTCAACAACTGGAGCAAATCCTGGTAAAGTTGTTGGATCAACATCAGTTAATCCTTCTTGAGCTTGAGATTGTTCTTGTTGATGTTTTTCTTGAAGTTTTCTATTGTATTCTTCTGCTTCATCTTTATCTACAGTATCAGCATTTTCAAATTCTTCGTCTTTTTCTTCTTTACCATCATATACTATATGAGTATTTCCATCTTTATCTACATACTCTTTAGATGGTTTTTCACCTTCATGTTTCTTTTCTACTTCTTCTTTTTTCTTCTTGTAATCATCAACTGCTTTTTCTGCTTCTTCAACTGCTTTCTTTTCTTCATCAGTCATACCAGTTGTATCTACTTTTTCACCTTTTTTTAGTTTTTCAACAGCATCATCATGAGCTTTTTGTGCCTTCTTTGATTTTTCTGAAGCACTCTTTTCAGCACTTTCTCTTGCAGCTTTTTCTTCTGCTTCAAAATTTTCATTGTCTTTAACTTCTGTTCTATAAGAATAATCAGTATGTTGATCAACTATTCTAGTAATTGTTTGACCAGGTATATAAGTCATCTTAGTAGATCCTGATTTAACATTTGTATTATTAGTAATACCAGAACCACCAATTGCATGTTTATTCTTATATTCAACTATTTGTTTAACAAATTTAGAATATTCAGAAGCAAATACATTATTATTCTTTGGATATTTATTAGCTTTAACTAATTCGGCATTAATAAGATCTAATATTGCTTGATTGTCATATCCACCATATATTAATTTATCTAACTCTGAATTATCATTCATTGCCATTAAACTATCAGCAGTATATGCACCATCACGAGCAGCGTTATCCATTATTAAACCTTCTACCCATTCATTATATCCTTCTAATCTTTCAGCAAGGATAGTATTTGTAACATCTACAACACTAACTCCATCATCATCTAAAACAGCTACATATCTAGCACCATTCATTCTAAATTGAGCTAAATATTCAATATTATTGAAATCATTTATACCATGACAATCACTAAATCCTTCGATTAAGTAACGCATTGTAACTTCATTCATAGTATTTGTTTTAACCTTTTTAGTAACAATAGTATTTGTTGTTGTATCTAATAATTCTATTTCTATTTCAGATTGCATGTTATAAGATTGAGAAATAACTGAAGCAGCAGATGCGATTGTTGAAATAATGAATTCTTTTTCTCCCATAGTTCCACTATTTTCACTATGAGCATAGTCAAGAAGTTCTTGTTTTAAAACTCTCATTTTTTCATTAGCTTCATCTATTTTTTCTTCTTTAACTAAATTCTTAATCTCAAATAACATACTTTCAAATTTATTAATAGTTGCTACTTGATTATCATTTAAATTAACTACTTCATCAATATTTAAATGTTCATTATCAGTATTTAAATACCAATAAATAGCTTTTCTCTTGAAATTATTATATTCTTCTTTGATAGCAGCTATATCAGCTTTTTCACCATGTAGTATTTGTGCTAATCCTTCATTTTCATGATTTCCTGCAAATATATTAGCAGCATCTAATTCTTCAGCAGTAAATCCAAAGATTGCTTCAGTTTTATCTTCACTATCAAATTTGATTTCTAAATCTTCCAATGCTTGAATCATTTCTGGAGTTAATTTAATATTCATCCAGTTTTCACTAGCATTCATTTTCATAGCGTAATCATAAACTGATGTTTTACTATATTTTTGAACACCTTCAGGGAAGTTTTCATCATAGTATGCCCAATCTTTACCTTCTAGAGTTAAATCTAAAGTATCATCTTCAATTACAGCTTGTAAGCTATCATCTGCTTCTGTAGTAATTGTAGTAGCAGGTGTATTATTCTTTTCATTAGCTTTCATTATACCGCATCCTGCTATACCAGAAACTACTGTAAATGCTCCTAATCCTATTAAAGCAGATTGTAACTTAACTTTCTTATTATTTAATTCTTCCATTTTAGTAGTTGCTTTGACATCAGTAACATTATCGTTCTTAATCTCTTCAATATCTACTAAACCATAATATTTCTTTTGAATTTTATTAATTCTTTTAGAGCCATTTTCATAAACGCCCCATTTTTTATTCTTTAATTTAGCTGCATTTTCACCAAACGCTTTACTAATTCTACGACTCATTTCTTTACCAAATGTTTCATAGTCTGTAGTACCACGCATAATTGATTCAATGCTACCATCTTTATATTCGATAAATGCTCTATCAATTTGATTATCTTCAGAAGCACTTAAATAAATATACTTAACTTCTTCCATTATGATATTCCTCCTTAATTAGCCTTATCTCTAGTCTTACCAGTATATTGGTATCCAGCATTTAATAATGTAGTATTATTATGGTAAGACCATTTATAATCGATAGTTATATCTGTATGAGCTTCAGCTAATAGACTACGTTGTCTATCTCTATAATAATGAACATATTCATAGATATCTTTAGCTGGTTCAAGTTCTACAGTTTTAACTTCTGTTCTAAAGCTTGTTATATAAATTGGAACTTCTTTTTCAACCATTTCATGACATCCAGAAGATACAATTCTTTCTTGAACATCTACCTTAGTTTCATAAGAAGATGCATCTCCCTTTAATGGATAACTTGTAGTAGATCTAGTTTGTTGTTTATAAATAGTATATGGATGGTTTACACATTCAGAACCACATTCATTAAAGTTAATACCTGCGAAGATATAACGAGTTGATGCAGTATCTGCAGGTGGGTTATATCCTTGATACCATTTACCAGAGTCATGCCAATCACCATTAACTTGAACTATGTATTGACCACCTGTAGTAATTGTTTCATAAGTTGTAGTAGTTGTAGCAGTTTCAATTACATATTCATAACTCTTACATACACTATATTTTTCAGTTCCAACTTGAACTTGAATTGGTTTCTTAACTAAAATTTCTTCTACAGTAGCTGATTTAGTTCCTGTTTTAGTATAAATGTATCCTAAATCTTCTACTTCTCTAAAATCATCATGAACTTCAGTAACTGTTTGTCCTTTAGCAACAACATGTTTTTGCCAATCTGACCATTTACTCCATACTCTACCATAGTATGTTGATGTTTCTTTCTTGTATTCATATTCTTTTTCTTTTACAACTGGTGGAGTTACAGGAGTTTCACATTGATTTTGATATTCAGTGTAGCTAACTACTGTTTCATATTTACCCCAATATTGTCCTCCAACAAATCTACATTTGTAAGTAACAGGTGTAGGTGTTGCTGGTGGAGTTGTCTTAGTTGGTGGAGTCTTAATGTTATCTGGAGTTTTTGGCTTAGTTGTTGGTTTTTCTGGATTCTTAGGTTGTTTTTCACAAATAGCTCCATCACAATAAGAATAACATCCTAAATGAACAAGAATATAATCTTCTTCTTCTCCACACTTAAGATTAACCTTCATTAAGTATTCTGTTTCTTTCTTTTCTAGTGATACATAAGATGCTTTTACATCACATGAATTACCATTTCTATCTGTGAATGGTATTAATAATTTCATGTCTAACATCTTTTGAAGTGATAAAGTAGT
>JAEEGL014764970.1_pt1 | contig 12434 bp, 12 predicted proteins | sample 9134231 | NCBI WGS metagenome assembly JAEEGL01 (sample SAMN16246548, study PRJNA631951) | gut metagenome | biome: gut microbiome; feature: rumen; material: fiber-attached | host: Bos | place: Iran: Karaj | collected 2018-10 | reverse complement strand
TGTTAAGAGGCATGGCCTTCAGTCTGTTTGAAGCCTGAACTGCCTTGTATATCTGTCTGGATATGCAGAGTTCGGCAAAAGTTGCGAAGCCTGCATCTCTTCCGGCATCGTAATCTCTGACTGCCTTGAAGAGACCTATCATTCCTTCCTGTATAAGATCCTCGGGTTCAGCTCCCAGTATATACATGGACTTGGCCTTGTACCTTGCAAGATTCTTATACTTATCACAGAGATAGTCCGTTACAGCCTCATCTCCGTCCCTTAACATCTGTATCAATTCTTCATCTGTATATTTTGCGTAGCTTTCGTAATCCATGGATAACACCCGTCATCTCATTGTTTAATCACAATTAAATTTTTATTTCTTCTGCAATCTCTGTCTTACTATCTCAAATCCCAGCACACCTGCCGCAACCGATGCATTCAGGGAATCTATGTCTCCCTTCATGGGTATGGATGCGATATAATCACAATTTTCTCTGACCAGTCTGCTTACGCCTTCGCCTTCATTACCTATGACCAGACCTATAGAACCCGTAAGATCAAGATTATACATAATCTCTCCGGCCATGTCCGCACAGACGAACCACATTCCCTTTTTCTTGAGTTCCTCAATGGTCTTGGATATATTGGTAACTCTTACAACCGGTGTATAATTAAGGGCTCCCGCACTTGTTCTTGCCACCGTGGATGTAAGACCAACTGCTCTGTTTTTGGGGATTATCACTCCGTGTGCTCCCGAGAGATTGGCAGTTCTTATTATTGCTCCGAGGTTGTGAGGATCCTCTATATTGTCAAGAATATAGACAAAGGGTGCCTCGCCTTTTTTCTCAGCCAACTCAAATATGTCTTCCATTTCGCTGTATTCATAAGCTGCTGTACAGGCAATTACCCCCTGATGGGTACCGGTCTGAGACATCTGGTCCAGGCGCTCCTTGGATACGTATTTTACATAGGTATCATGCTTCTTGGCTTCCCTTTTGATGGTCATGATGGGACCGTCGTTAGCTCCGTCCAATATGTAGAGCTTATCTATGGTCTTTCCCGACCTGAAGGCCTCTATTACGGGATTTCTTCCCTCTATGTAGCTTTCTGATACTTTTTCGTTAGTCATTTCACTCATATTTCACTTATCTTTCCATGGGAACTGTCCCAATCTCAGTCAATGCCGTGGATTTTGCATCTCCGGCACTATATCCATAGCTTTGCAGCCTGTCTATATCTCGATCTCCAGCTTCTCAAGGCCGATCTTTGTCAATTCAACCGCTCTTTCGGTCTGTCCCTTAAGATAGAGATATCCCATGACCGCTTCCAGTCCCGTTGCCTTTCTGTAGTCAGCGACGCTGGCATTTTTAGCCGTTGAATATGACTTAGCATTGCGTCCTCTCCTGTAGATATCAGCCTCTTCTTCGCTAAAGACATCCTGAAGAGCCTCCCCCATCCTTGCCTGGGTAGGAGCTTTTACAATGCCCGCTTTCTTATTATGGAGCTTGTTGGGAGTCTGATTGGCTCTTTCAACGATGACGGTCCTTATTATCAGATCGAATATTCCATCTCCTATAAAAGCAAGCGTAAGAGGTGAATATGTATTCATATCCACCTCTTTTATTTCAAAATCATTTTTAATTATATTAAGAACATTATCTTCTTTCATACAATTCTTATACAAGTTCCCAGACAACGCCTTCTCTGGTATCCTTGATTGCTACGCCCTTTGCAAGGAGCTCGTCACGAATGGCATCTGCTCTTGCAAAATCCTTGTTCTTCTTAGCTTCCTTACGTTCTTCAATCTTCTGCTCAACGAAAGCAGTCAGTTCGTCATCAGCTGCAGGAGCTGTCGACTTTTCCTCGCCCACAAGAAGATTAAGGCTTAAAACCTTGTCATAATCAGCTATTACGGCTCTCTTTGTAGCGCCGTTAAGCTCTGATTTAAGCACATCGTAAAGAAGTGTAATTCCCATTGAAGTATTAAGATCGTTACCCACGGTCTCTGTAAACTTGTCATGCCAGTCTTTTACAGCAGCCTGATCTACGCTTCCTTCATCGGCGATGGCTACGATACGGTTCTTAAGCTTTTTGAACGTACCTGCAGCCTGATCCAAAGCATCATATGAAAAAGTAAGAGGCTTACGGTAGTGGCTCTGGAGACAGAAGAATCTGTATACAATGGGATCATAACCCTTCTCTTCCAGAAGACTTACTGTAAGGAACTCACCCTTTGATTTGCTCATCTTACCGCCATCTGTTACAAGGTGATGAACATGGAACCAGTAATTACACCATTTATGTCCGAGGAAAGCTTCACTCTGAGCTATCTCGTTGGTATGATGAGGGAACATGTTATCAACACCGCCGCAGTGAATATCCATATATTCACCCAGGTGCTTAACACCGATACATGAACACTCTATATGCCATCCCGGATATCCCACACCCCAGGGGCTCTTCCACTTAAGGGCCTGATCCTCGAATTTTGATTTTGTGAACCAGAGAACGAAGTCATTCTTATTGCGTTTATTGGTGTCTTCGGACACATCGTCTCTTACACCCACCATGAGTTCTTCTTCGTTCTGATTGCCGAATACGTAATAATCCTTCAGCTTGCTTGTATCGAAATATATATTTTCTCCTGCTTTATATGCATAACCTTTCTCAAGGAGATTTTCAATCATATCGATAAATTCGGGAATACAGTTTGTTGCGGGCTCAACAACATCGGGAGTCTTGATATTGAGCTTTGCAGTGTCTGAGAAGAAAGCATCCGTATAATACTTAGCCACTTCCATAACGGTCTTATGCTCTCTCTTGGCACCCTTGAGCATCTTATCTTCACCTGTATCCGCATCGCTTGACAGATGTCCCACATCAGTGATGTTCATAACACGCTTAACGTCATATCCCGCGAATCTGAAAGTCTTCTCAAGAACGTCCTCCATAATGTAGCTTCTGAGGTTACCGATATGAGCAAAATGATACACTGTGGGGCCACAGGTATACATATTGACCTTTCCCTCTGTGTGTGGAACAAACTCCTCCACCTTTTTGCTTAATGAATTGTAGATCTTCATTATCAATCTCCTAAAAGTTAATTTATAATTTAATTAATCAATCCTCTTTGATGGATTTTCTTAATTCTCTTACTGACTGTTCAAGCTCCAGCACTCTGTTGGTAAGTTCCGAATTCTCTTTCTGAAGCACAGAGATATCCTCTTTAACGGGATCGGGGAAGTGGATCTGATCCAGTTCATCCTGAGGATGATTGGGATCCGTTCTCTTAACCACTCTGCCGGGAACACCTACAACCGTACTGTTTGGCGGCACTTCTTCCAGCACCACACTTCCGGCTCCGATCTTACTGTTATCACCTATTGTAAAAGAACCCAGAACTTTTGCTCCGGAACTGATCATTACATTGTTGCCGATGGTAGGATGTCTTTTACCCTGCTCTTTACCGGTTCCACCCAATGTAACTCCCTGGTATAGCGTAACATTGTCACCTATTATTGTAGTCTCACCAATAATAACACCTGTTCCGTGATCTATAAAGAAGCCTTTTCCTATCTGAGCACCGGGATGAATCTCTATACCGGTCTTTCTTACTCCTCTTTGAGACAGATATCTGGCCAGGAAATAATGTCCCTTCAGATACTGCTTATGAGCTGCCCTGTAGTACATCATAACTTTAAAACTGGGGTATAAGAAAACTTCCATATTGCTGTGTATAGCAGGATCTCTCTCTTTTATTAAGTTGATTTCTTCTTTTATATTCTTAATAAATCCCATTTTTATTCCACACTTACGTTTTTACTGTCTCATTCCCGGACATCCGCCGCATACTCCACCATCAGCTTTCATACAGGCAACATCCATGGTCGCAAAGTCTCTGGGACTGTTGAGCAGGCATATAGCCTGGCTGGCTATCCCTTCCTTTGCGCCTGTAAAGCCTAAGCCTTCTTCTGTTGTGGCTTTTACATTAACCTGAGATATGTCAATGGATAAGGCATTGGCGATATTAAATCTCATTTCGTCTATATAGGGGCGCATCTTTGGAGCCTGAGCGATAATCGTCGCATCTATATTCTCAATGATGTATGCTTCCTCATCCAGCATATGTCCTACTTCTTCAAGCAGTTTCAGGCTGTCAGCCCCCGCATATTTCTCATCCGTATCGGGGAAATGCTTGCCAATGTCCCCCAGAGCAGCCGCTCCAAGCAATGCATCCGATATGGCGTGTAAAAGCACATCGGCGTCGGAATGGCCAAGTAAGCCCATTTCATGAGGAATCTTTACTCCTCCGATAATGAGATCACGGTCCGGGACCAGTCTGTGAACATCATATCCCATACCTATTCTCATATCATACCTCTCTTTAATCTTTCATGATATCGCGGATCTTATTGCAGAATTCAGAACATTCTGCCACAAAGAGATCCATATCTTCTTTTATGTATTCGCTGCGGCCTTCCTTTGCCGCAAATTCATGTTCTTTAGCATGCATCTGTAAAGGCTTGTAGCAGATTGATGCCATCATACCCTTAATACCATGAGCGGCAACCGCATATCCGGCATAATCCTCTGATGCCGAGCACTCTTTCATGACCTCAAGTTTATCCAGGGATTCTTCAGCCACTTTCAGCATAACCTCGGATATAAATCCTTTGTCGCCGCCAAATATGGCACTGAGCGTGGCATAATCAAGTCCGTCTATCTTTTCAAGGCTGTCTGCTGTATTATCTTTGGCAGTTTTGTCAGCAGACTTGTCGACTGTTACAGCAGTCTCAGTTGTTTTCTTTGCGCTTTCATCCGCAAGATCACGTTCCTCAGCCTCAAGAATCTGCTTTTCACTGAGCTTCTTGTCGCTCGGAATATATCTTCCCACCATTTCCTCAAGCATCTTTGCATCCACGGGTTTCGAAAGATAATCGTCAAAGCCAAGATTAAGATACTCTTCTCTGCTACCCACAAGAGCATTTGCGGTAAGTATAACCACGGGAGTTTCGTAGTTCAGTCCCTCACTGTCAGCCCTTAAGATCTTAAAGGTCTCAAGTCCGTCCATTTCAGGCATCATATGATCAAGCAGTATCAGATCGAACTTTATCTCATTACACCTTGCAAGGGCATCTTTTCCGCTCTTTGAAAGTTCGATACGAAGCTTTGTACGCTTAAGGAGCTGCTTAATAATTAACAGGTTAGACTGATTGTCGTCAACAACCAGTATCCTGCCTTCAGGAGCCATAAATGACACTCTGTAATGGCTTCCCATGGTTCTGTGACTGTTATCCAGTCTCCATTCGGGACCGATGGGCGCTGAAGAAACAAGTTTCTGAGGAATGACTACCTTTATGGATGTTCCCACTCCGTATTCGCTTTCCACTGATATCTTTCCACCCATTTTGTCTACGAGTGTTTTTACAATGGCAAGTCCAAGTCCCGTTCCTTCTATATCTCTGTTATGGGTCATGTCCACTCTGGTGAATGACTCAAAGAGTTTGTCAATATTCTCGGGTTTGATACCGATACCCGTATCTTTGACCGTAACCTCAAGGGTAACATTCCTCTCACTGTCAGGCTTTGTACAGGAACAAATAAGGGATACAGAACCCTCAGGAGTATATTTTACCGCGTTTGACAGAATATTGACTATAATCTGTCTCACATGGATCTCATCACCGTCAAGAACCGCAGGTATGGCCGTATCAACATCGACAATAGCCTCTAAATTCTTCCTTCCGGCACTTTCCTGAAGAAGTTCGGCCATATCACAGAGAAGGCCCGCAGTTTTATAGGGTTCACACTCTATATCAATCTTACCTGATTCAATCTTTGAAAAATCAAGTACATCATTGACCAGGCCAAGCAGTATCTTACTTGAACCCGCAATGTATTCCGCATATCCCTCAATTACCGGATCTCCGGCCTCTCTCAGGATCATCTCATTCATTCCGATAATACTGTTGATAGGAGTACGTATCTCATGGGACATGTTGGCAAGAAAGCTGGATTTCATGTCGCTTGCATGCCTAGCCTCTTCCCTCTCCTTGTGTATCCTTTTTACTTCACTGAAAAAGTGAATAACACTCATGGCTAAAAGGAAGAACATTCCTCCCATAAGGAATACACCGTCATTTCTGTCTTCAACAGTGTTAACGAGAACAATCTCACTGATACCGCAGATTACAAGTCCCGCAAGTCCTATACCTACGAATCTGTATCTCTCAATCTGATGCGAATATATGTCTATAAATACAGTAATAAACACGGTCATAGACACCACGGCAACTATCATATCCAGTGCAATAATCGTCTTGCCATAATAAGCTATATCCGCAAAATGCAAAAATGCAAAAACTACGGTATTAACAATACAGAGAAACAGAGAAACGGAATGAATCAACCTATATCTGCCATTCTGTACGGAATTAATAAACAATATAAAGGGGAAGGGCAAAAGAGTCGTAACCATGAATCCGACTACGCCTTCAATATAAAAGTTATTAAAGATATATTGATAAAAATCACTGTCAAAAATAAACCAAAGAGCAGTCAATAAGGTCGAAAATCCCAAATATACAAACTGCATGGCATTATATATGACAGGCTTCATAAATATACCCGAAACCATAATCACCAGGGATATGGCGACCATAATACATGCAAGGATAAAAGGAAGACCGCATTTCTTAAGCAACATACTGTAAAGTGCCGCCGAATAGCCGTAGTACATGGCATAATTCTTGCCATTTAACATTCCTTCTTCGTCCTTGATTATACGGATTTCTTTCCCTCTGTCGGAATAGTTGACGGGAACAGACCACCATATACTTTTGGCAATTCTACCCGGAGCCCAGTTATCTTCATGGTCGTAGCTAAATCTTACATCGCCGTCAATCTCTACCGTAAGATCCCTGCCGTAACACATAAAGAGGAACATCTTATCTTCCAGATCATCCGGGAGCGTTCCCCACATTACAACCTTTTCTCCCGGCTCCGCATCCAGGTTAAGAGGCAGTCTGAATGTCTCAATCCGGCCGTCATGATTCCAATACCAGTCAATATCCAGTTCTTTACAGTCAGTCATTACATTAATCTTCTGTCTTTTGAAGAACTGACCGTATACATAAAAAACCATAACAAGAACCGTTAATACCAAAAGCGTATATCCCAAGGTTCTGTACAGTTTTTTAACTTTTACTTCATCCCTCATTAAGTTCCCCTTCATAACATTAATCTTTTACACAACTAAAACAGTATATCACGGAAAGCCCTGTTTTTTCAATAAATCAGAGGCTTCCACGCTGATAAGAACTAGAATAATCCGAAGATTTTGGTTCTGAATGATTTGTATAGAGTATCGTAATCCGTATAACTCAGATTTGTATCTTTAAAAGTAGCGTTCCAGGCATTCTTAAGGGCATTGCAGACTGTATCCGCATCTTCGTGACCCGTAAGAAGAATTGCCGGAAAAACAAAATATACCATGAAGAAGTTCAGATCCACCTGCTTGTATGATTTAATCTTGCCCTTCTTTGCAAATCTGTCAAAGGTCGCTTTACTGAAAATACCGGCAACTTCGTCCGCTGCGGCATTCTTGTCCTCTGACGCCGCTGTATGTTCCAGCATCTCGTCAAAATAGTGTCCGTAAGCCTTTCTAAAACTCTCCATACGCTCTTCATACTGAACTTTCTTGAGTTTTTTAAGCATTTCATCTACGTTGTCAAATATGGTTGCCACATTATCAAGCATTATATAAATCCTCCAATTTTTCCTTAAAACAGGCGCCTTTCCAATAGGCAATTACATTAAAAATTATAAAGCCTGAAGGCTGAAAACACAAATTAAAGTTTAACAAAAAAACCCATGCGGTTAGTTGCCGCATGGGTCTGCATTTAGCGAAATTACTGAAGCTGAGCTGCAACTTCTGCTGCAAAGTCTTCGTTCTTCTTCTCGAGACCTTCACCTGTCTCAAAACGTACGAACTTAACAACCTTGAGATCAGCTGCTACTGTCTTAAGATAAGCGGCAACTGTCTGCTTTCCGTCTTCTGCCTTAACATATACCTGATCTACAAGACAGATGTCCTTAAGTTCCTTATTGATACGACCGTTGATCATACCTTCCTTAACCTTGTCAGGCTTAGAAGCTTCCTTGGGATCGTTGTTGATCTGCTCAAGAAGGATTGCCTTCTCATGCTCAACGTATGAAGGATCAAGATCCTCACGGCTGATGCACTTAGGATTAAGAGCTGCGATCTGCATTGCAACATTCTTAAGAGCTTCTTCTGTTGCATCGTTCTTTGTTCCTTCAGCACCAACGATAACGCCGATACGTCCGCCACCATGGATATATCCTACAGTGATAGGAGCTTCAATCTTCTCAAATCTTCTGATGTTAAGGTTCTCACCGATTGTAGCTACCTTCTCAACAAGAGCTTCCTTAACTGTCTTGGAAGCATCACCCTTGAAGTTCTCTGTAAGTAATGCATCAACATCTGCTGCTGATGATTCAAGAGCCTGATCTGCTACTGTCTGAACGAATGTCTGGAATACTTCATTCTTAGCAACAAAGTCTGTCTCTGAGTTAACTTCAACAACTGCAGCCTTGCCATCTGCAAGAGCAATACGGCAGATACCTTCTGCTGCGATACGGCTTGCCTTCTTCTCTGCCTTCATGGCACCTGACTTACGAAGGAACTCAATAGCCTCGTCCATATTTCCATCGCACTCTGCAAGTGCTTTCTTACAATCCATCATACCTGCGCCGGAAACTTCACGCAGTTCCTTTACCATAGCTGCTGTAATATTAGCCATTGTTATTCTCCTTATATGTTAATCCGATTATTATTCTGCGTCTTCTACTGCTTCTGCCTCTGCATCTGCTGCTGCTTCAGCTTCTGCCTCTGTATAAACAGCCTCACCCTGGTTAGCTTCGATAACAGCATCAGCCATCTTAGCTACGATAAGCTTAACTGCACGAATTGCATCGTCGTTACCGGGGATGATGTAGTCAAGTTCTTCAGGATCACAGTTTGTATCAGCGATACCGATAAGTGTGATTCCAAGGCTCTTAGCTTCCTTAATACAAATGCTTTCCTTCTTAGGATCTACTACAAAGATTGCATCGGGAACTCTTGTCATATCCTTGATACCACCGATGTTTTTCTCAAGCTTCTCCCATTCCTTCTTAAGCTTGATAACTTCCTTCTTGGGAAGAACATCAAATGTACCGTCCTGGCTCATTGTCTCGATTGCTCTGAGACGGTCGATTCTTGTCTCGATTGTCTTGAAGTTGGTAAGCATACCACCAAGCCATCTCTCGTTAACGTAGTACATACCGCAACGCTCAGCCTCAGCCTTAACAGCGTCCTGTGCCTGCTTCTTTGTACCTACGAAGAGAATTGTGCCACCTTCATTAGCGATGTCGAATACTGCCTTGTAAGCATCATCAACCATACCAACTGTCTGCTGTAAGTCGATGATGTGGATTCCGTTACGCTCTGTGAAGATGTAAGGAGCCATCTTAGGGTTCCATCTTCTTGTCTGGTGTCCGAAATGTACACCTGCTTCAAGTAACTGTTTCATTGAAATAACGCTCATTTTCTACCTCCATTTGGTTAAGCTTCCGTATACGGTAAGTGAAGAGCATGTCACTCGCTTCCAACTTTATTGAAAATAAAGCACCGGGAAGCGATCACCGAATACGTGTTTTATAGTCACAACGTTTGAATTATATCACGCGAAACCGCACTACACAAGCCTTTTTTGCGATTTTTGACCATTAGATTAATTTTTTATAAAATTCAGACATTGTAGTACTAATTTACTTATATTTTTATACAAAATTCAGTCAATTTTCTTGCGATTTTCCGTCAGTTCGTCTATAATATTAAAAGAATCAAATTTGTGTAAAGGAGTAATAATATGTTTGATAGAATATTTGCCAAATATCTTGTAGACAACAATAAGTTATCTGCAAAGGAATTGGGCGAGGTTTTCTCAACTCAGGAACAGAAACGTGTTCGTCTCGGTGTTATTGCGGTATCAGAGAAGCTTATGACTATCGATCAGGTAGAAGAAGTCAATCAGTTACAGGCAATTTATGACAAGCGTTTTGGTGATATAGCCGTAGAAAAAGGCTATCTTACCGATGAGCAGGTGAGCCGTCTTCTTGTTCTTCAGGGCAATTCATTCTTAGCATTTATTCAGGCAGTAGTCGATGCGGGATTTCTCACGATGGCAGAATGCAACGAAGCCCTTGATTCATATCAGAAGGCTAACAATTTTACTCTTATGAATATGGAAGACCTTAAGAGCTGTGACGTTGACAGAATCATCCCCATATACGTATACGATCAGCCTGAGGTGGTTCAGAAACTGTGTGGAACAATGGTTCGTACAATTTCCAGACTTATTGATTATCATGTATACATCAAGAGACCTTCTGTAGAAAAGGAGATTCCTTACAAGTCCATCTGTTTGCAGAGTGTATTCGGCGAGCATCGTTTTCTTACGGCACTTGCAGGAGATCATGAAGGTCTTAAAGATGCAGCTGTCGGCTTTGCGGGAGCCGATAACATCATTGAAGATGAAGACAGCCTTGATGCAATGTGTGAATTGATTAACTGTGTTAACGGCCTGCTTTCAACGGATATGAGTAACCGGAGCGTGGAGATTGATATGGAAGCTCCGGATTCTCGCTGGGAAGAAGGTTCTATAAAAGGGGATTCAATCCTCCGTCTGCCTATGGTTATATACGGCAAGGAAATCGATCTTTTGGTCGCATATGATCAGGAATTTAGTATTTAGGAGGTTGCACTGATGGCAAAAATAATGATTATAGATGACTCAAGAATATTGAGAAGAATCTTGACTACCACTCTCACAGATGCCGGACATGAGGTTGTTGCCGATGCCGGTAACGGTAAAGAAGGACTTATGCTTCTTGATAAGGTTACACCGGATCTTATTACTCTCGACATTACGATGCCGGTAATGGACGGTCTTGAAGCACTTCCAAAAATCAGGGAAAAGAGCCCTTCCACCAAGGTGATTATGGTCAGCGCAGCAGGACAGAAGAATAAGGTTATGGAAGCTCTTAAGCTTGGTGCAAGAGATTTCCTCCAGAAGCCTTTCGAGCCTGAAAATGTCATTGAGATTGTTGATCGTGTTATGGCTCAGCCATAGATCATCCTATAGAACACTTACTATTCGGTTTTGATGTGTTTAGTATTAACCGGACATAAAAAACGGATTCCATTTGGAATCCGTTTTTTATATTTAATACATCTTATCTTTATTTGGAACTTATAATCTTAGCGATTTCCTCTTCGCTTGCATTCTTGGGTATCTCGTGAGAACCTGCTCTGATTCTTCTGTCATATCCGTTAGCGCAAAGGTATTTATCAAATTCCCCTGCGTTCTTAACAAGACCGGCAGATTCAAGATTCCTTGCAACCGTATCGGATCCGCTTCCGCTCTTAACCTCAAAGAGTACATACTCCTCTGTATTCGACTGTTCCGGTGTCGGTTCCGGCGTCGGCTCGGGAGTAGGTTCCGGTGTTGGCTCCGGAGTTACTTCCGGTGTGGGTGTTGGAATCTCCTCTTCTGTCTCAGGCTCGGTCGCCTCAACCGTCTCTACAGGAACCGTGCTTTCTTCCACAAGAGTCTCAGCCTCTTCCTCAGTGAGTTTCTCTTCTGCGGCATTGGCCAAAAGAGTGCTTTCTTCAACCATACCCAGTTGTTTAGCTTTTTCTTTTATTTCGGCATCGGACATTGTCTTTTTATTGTTCATGGATGCACAGATACATATGGCAGCCGCAACAATAACGCCTAAACCGATACCTCTCAAATAATATCTTAACTTCATAATCTCTATGCTTGATACAGGTCTAGTACAAGCTTAACCTCCCCTATACCCAGGCCAAGTTCTTTTGCTATGGCCATATTAGATTTTCCTGCATCATGCAGTGCAATAATTCTGTCTTTGTTATTATTGCTGTCTTCACTGTCGGAAGCAAACATAAGCTCAATGCCGCTGTCTGCGGAAGGAGCATCAATAACAGGTGTTACAGAAACTTCTTCAGCCTTCTTTGGCTCTGAAGTCTCATCCACTGTCTCGCTTACAGCCTTCTTAGCCTTTGGAGCAGCTTTCTTCTTGGGCTTTTCTTCTTCCTTCTTATCTTCCATCTCTACTTTAGGAGCTGTAATTGGTTCAAAATCAACCTTAGGACTTTCAGTCTTTACTGTTTCAGCCACTGTCTCCTCTGCAGGCTGAACCTTCTTTACAGGCTCCTTACGACCAAAGAGGCTGAGTTTGGGCTTGTCTTCTGTCTTAGGAGCATTTACCTGCTCATTCTGAATATTACGTACACTCTTCTCAAGCTGATTAAGTTCAGCAGCCGTTGTCTTAACCTGGCTGTGCTTATTGTTGAGCATATC
>JAEEGL014534758.1_pt1 | contig 12434 bp, 13 predicted proteins | sample 9134231 | NCBI WGS metagenome assembly JAEEGL01 (sample SAMN16246548, study PRJNA631951) | gut metagenome | biome: gut microbiome; feature: rumen; material: fiber-attached | host: Bos | place: Iran: Karaj | collected 2018-10 | reverse complement strand
GCCTGGTACCTCCCCCTCTCGCCTTCGACGTGTTGCATGAGATCGAGAAGAAGCTCCCCGGCTTCCCCATCGTCCTCCACGGATCGTCCTCAGTTCCCCAGGAATATGTGGACATCATCAACCAGTACGGCGGAAAGCTCCCCGATGCCGTCGGCATCCCCGAGGAGCAGCTGCGTGAGGCCGCCAAGAGCGCTGTCTGCAAGATCAACATCGACTCCGACAGCCGTCTCGCGATGACTGCCGCGATCCGCAAGGTCCTCGCCGAAAAGCCCGCCGAGTTCGACCCCCGCAAGTACTGCGGACCCGCTCGCGACGAGATGAAGAAGCTCTACATGCACAAGATAGTCAACGTCCTCGGTTCCGACGGAAAGGCCTGATGCAGGAGCGCCACAAGGACAGGGAACGGTATTTCGAAGAGCTCGCGCAGACAGCGCGGGAATTCTACCTTCCCTACCTTTCTGAAAACAAGGTTGCCTTGCCTCCAAGCGTACTCGAGATAGGGTGCGGGGAGGGAGGCAACCTTCTTCCTTTCGCCCGGGCGGGCTGCCGCGTGCGCGGACTCGACCTGGCGGGCGGGAAGATAGAAAAGGCCCGCGAGTTCTTCGCCGCGAGGGGAGCCGAGGGCCGTTTCGAAGCGGCGGACATCTTCAAGGCCGACTTCGAAGGGGAGCGTTTCCCCCTGGTCATCGTCCATGACGTCGTCGAGCATATCGCCGACAAGACGGGACTGCTGAAACGCATCAGGGAACTGCTCGCCCCCTGCGGAGTCGCGTTCATCGCCTTCCCTGCATGGCAGATGCCCTTCGGAGGTCACCAGCAGAACGCCCGCAGCCGGTTCATCTCGCATTTCCCCTTCCTGCACCTGCTCCCCGCAGCCATCTACCGCTGGGTGCTGAAGGCAGCGGGGGAGCCCGCCGAGGTCATTGAGGAATTCATGGAAATAAAGCAGACGCGCTGCCCTGTCGAAAAGTTCGAGAAGTGCGTCCGCGAGTCGGCCTTATGCATCAGGAACCGCCGCCTCTGGCTGGTCAATCCCCACTACAAGGCCAAGTTCGGCCTGCGTCCACGCCGCCTCCCGGGCTGGCTGTCCGCCATTCCCTGGCTCAGGAACTTCTTTTCCACCAGCTGTTTCTACCTCCTCGAATCGAGGTAATCCGCGACGTCGCCGACGGTGACGAAAGTCTTCAGCTCTTCGTCGGGAATCACTATCCCGTACTCATCCTCGACCTTCATCAGGAGCTGGAGTATGTCCAGCGAGTCGGCGCCGAGGTCCTTGTTGATGCGGGATTCACGGGTGATCCTGGCAGGGTCCACTCGGAGCTGCCGGGCAAGTATCTTCTTAACTTCTTCGTACATAATCTATTCCTGATAAGCGTCGTACCTCGAGACCACTTCCTCTATCTTTCCCGACAGGGAACTGACCTCCATCCTGTAGGCCTGCTCGATGCACTTGGCCACAGCAGTGGCCTTGCTGCTCCCGTGGCCCTTGACCACGGTCTTCGAAGTGCCCAGCAGCACGCTTCCGCCATAGTTCTGGTAGTTCATGAACTCCTTCTCCTCGGCGAACATGCGCTTCATCAGCAGGGCCCCCAGTTTATATATGGTACGGGAGTAAATGTCCTTCTTGAGCTTCTTCAGCAGTTCGAGCGCCGTGCCTTCCGTGGTCTTTACGAGCACATTGCCGGAGAATCCGTCGCAGACCACGACGTCGTAGCTCCCGGAAAGCAGGTCGCGGCTCTCCATGTTGCCGACGAAATTCAGCTCCGGGGTCTCCGTCAGCAGCCTGTACGCCTCGCGGCGGGTTTCGTCGCCCTTCTCAGCCTCCTTGCCTACGTTCAGAAGGGCGACCCGCGGCTTCTGCACGCCATAGACATTCTCCAGGTACAGGCTGGACATGATGGCGAACTGCCGCAGGTGCTCGGGCGTCACTTCGACGTTCGCGCCGCTGTCGCAGATTCCGACTATGCCCCCGTTCATCGTGGGCAGGATAGGGCAGAAAGCGGGGCGTATCACCCCTTTGCAGCGGCCGATGCGGGTCAGGGCGGCGGCGACCAGGGCCCCCGTGGAGCCGGTGCTGACCATCGCGGCTATGTCGTCGCGGTCGCGGAGCATCATGATGGCCTTGATCATGGAACTGTCCTTCTTGAGCCGGATCACGTCCGTGGGTTTCTCGTCGCAGCCGACTACGGCCGGGGCGTGGACGATCTCGAGGCGGGAGCCGTCGTAGGAGCGTCCCTGCAGCAGGCCGCCGATGACGGCTTCGTCCCCCGTCAGGATGAGATGCAGGTCGGGGTTGTCCGCGAGAGCCTTGAGGCCCCCGTCTATGCAGGCTTCGGGGCAGTGGTCGCCGCCGAAGCAGTCGAGCAGGATCTTGACCATCAGACCAGTTTCTTTACATATGAGCGGCGGCGCTTGTGCTTAACCTCCTTGAAGCGGCGCCAGGTGTTCTGTATCATGTAGTTATCCTCGAGGTTGAGGTTGGTTTCGGCGTACTCGATGCCGTCCTCGAGGAGCATGTGGGCGAGGGCGGTCGTGATCACGGCGCTGACGCCCTTGTTGAGGTATTCCGGGTCCACCCCTATGAGCCCGAGGTCGATGATTTTCGGGTGCTTTATCGCCCGCAGCAGGCGCACCAGCGCCCCCGGGGTGAGGCGGCCGGACGATTTCTGCACGGCCTTCGAAAGCGAAGGGAAACATATCCCGAGGCACACCACGCGGTCGTTCTCGTCGAGTATGACCGCCACCCTTTTGAGGTCCACGATGAGACGGAAATTGTCTATCATCAGCTTCTTCATCGCGGGGGTGAAGGGCACGGTGCCGTAGAGCATGTCGTAGGACTTGTCGATCAGGTCGAAGAGGCCGTCGGCGTAGCGCCTGATGAAATCGTTCACGTTCTTTGCGGGGCCGAAACGGAGCTTGTAGCGGCGCATGACGAAGTCGCTCAGTTTGTCCAGCTCGGCTATGTTCTCGGTCTCGGACGGGTAGAGCTTGCTCTCGGTCCAGTCGACCTCCTTCTCGTATCCCAGCGACTCGATAAAGGTCTGGTAATAAGGGGCGTTGTACTGCTCCTCGAAGGTCGAGAGCTCGTCGAAACCCTCGATCAGCAGGCCCTCCCTCTCGAGGTCGGAGAAGCCGAGGGGACCGCAGGCAGTGTCCATGCCCCTGGAGACTGCCCAGTCTTCGACGGCCTTGAAAAGCGCGGCTGCGACCTCGCGGTCCTCGATGCAGTCGAAACGGGTGAAACGCACGCGCTTCTCGCCCCGTTTCTCGTTGCTGGCACGCTGGATTATGCCGGAGATGCGCCCGGCCATCACCCCGTCGCGGTAGGCGTTGTAATAAACCGTCTCGCAGGTGTCGTTATAGACATAGTCCTTCCGGAAAATCTTCCTCTCGTCCATGTAGAGAGGGGGTACGAAGCAGGGATTGCCCTTATAGAGCTTCAGGGGGAAATCAAGGAACTCACGGCGCTCCCGGCAGCTGCGGACTTCACGTATCTCTACCATGGGACTACCTGTGTTTTGCGTGGAAGGCGATACCCACTCCGTTGGGCCCGCAGTGGCTTCCGGCGGTGGGGTTCGTGACTACGAACTCTATCTGAAGGTCCTGCCCGAAGCGCTCTTTCAGCATGAGCGCGAGCTGCTCAGCAAGTTCGGGAGCGTCGGTGTGGCCGACTATGAAACGGTGCGCCTTGATGTCGTCGCCGAGCTCCTCGACATAGGAGACAAGCCTTTCCATGGCCTTTATGCGGCCCTTTTCCTTGCCTATGCTGACCATCTTGCCGTTCTCGTCCATGTGGATGATGGGGCGAATTCCGATGAGCCCGCCCATGGTCGCGGCGAGTCCGCTTACCCTCCCGCTGCGGCGGAAGAACTTCAGGTCGTCGGCGAAGAAGTACTGCACGTACCTGTCAACCTCCTTGCGACCCCATTCCGCTACTTCCTCGGGGCTCTTTCCGGCCTTGAAGAGGTCGCCGGCCTCACGCACCATCAGGTAACTGACGATGGTGATGCCCTTGGTGTCCACGGACCAGAACTTCCTTTCCGGATACTTCTCCAGCAGCGCCGCGACGGCCTTGTCCATCGCGTCGAAGGTCACGGTCATGGCGGCGGAGAAATGGATGTAGAATATGTCGTTGCCTGCGGCGAACTCGGGCTCGAAGTACTGGCGGTACCTTTCCTCGCTGATGGCGCTCGTCGTCGGAAGCGTCCCGGCGCGGAGTGAATCGTAGAAGGCGTGGAAGTCGAAGGTGTCGCTCTCCTCATAGGGGAAGAAGGGCTTGCCGTCCACGCTGAAAGGCATGCTTATGAGCTTGTAACCGTACTCAGCAGCCACTTTGGGGGTGATGTCGGTGTCAGTGTCGGTGAAAAGTGTCAGCATAATACTATAATAAGGTCATATATGGGCTGGCCTCCTTCGGTCAGCATGAATTCAGTCCTGGGGTATTCGCGCCCCAGCGCATCGACTATCGCGGTGGCCTGCTCCGCAGGAACGTCCTGCCCGCTGAACACGAGGGCCACGTCGTGCGTGCCGGCGTCGAGCTGCCTGCAGAGCCCCTGGGCCGCTTCGGGAAAGGCGGGGCAGTCGCAGAGCACTTTCGAGCCGCAGTAGGCGATCCAGTCGCCCTCCCTGACCTGCACCCCGTCCATGAGGCTGTCGCGGGAGGCCTTCGAGACCAGTCCGGTCGTGACTGAGTCCATGGTCGCGAGCGCGTCCTCCTCGAGGGCGTCGATGTCGCGGGAGTCCTTGTCCAGGGAAGCGATAGCGGCGTACCCGGCGCCGAGGTCCTTCGACGGCAGCACCCGCACGTCGGCCTTCGGGTACATTCCGGCGGCCTGACGGGCGGTGAGGATGATGTTGGAATTGTTCGGGAACACGAGCACGGTTTCGGCGGCAGCCTCGTCGAAGGCGGCAAGGAAGTCCTGCACGCTGGGGTTCATGGTCTGCCCGCCGCGTATCACCACGTCGGCACCGGCTTCCCTGAAAGTGGCGCACAGGCCCTCTCCCGATGCTACCGTGACCACTCCGAGGCGTTTGCGCGCCCGCTTGAAGGAGTCCTTTATCTGCACTCCGTGGTGCTGGAGGGTCATATTCTCTATCTTCAGCGTCAGGAATTCGCCGTACTGCTGACAGTGGTTGAGGATTTCGCCGGGGGTGCGGGTATGGACATGGACCTTGAAAATGCTCCCGTCGCGGAAGGCGACCACGGAGTCGCCGGCGGCGTTCAGCCAGTCCACGAGGGGTTTCTCGTCGAAATGGTCCAGGTCCACCTTCGAGCTCTGCAGCCGCAGCAGGAACTCGGTGCAATAGCCGAACTCCAGCTCGCTGTCGGAGGTGAAGGCGTCGAGGTCGAGGGCTGCGGGCGCCCCCGGAGCGGCGGTCGCGCCGGTGTCCGAGGTCCCGCTGAACGAAGGCTCCTCCCCGCGCAGGTAGGCGAGCATGCCTTCGAATATGCAGATGAGCCCGGCGCCGCCGGAATCGACCACTCCCGCTTCCTTGAGCACCGGCAGCAGGTCGGGGGTGCGCTCGAGCGAGGCGCGCATCTCCGTGAGCATGGCCTCGAGAAGGGTTTCGATGGAAGCGCCTCCGGGGCAGGCAGCTTCGGTGCAGGTCCCTTTCAGGCAGGCAGCCGCTTTTTCGGCGCCCTCGCGGAACACCGTCAGCATGGTCCCTTCGACGGGATTGGACACTGCCCGGTAGGACTCTTCGACGCCGGCCTTCAGCGCCTCGCAGAACTCGGCGGCGGAAGCCTTGCTCCTGCCTTCGAGTCCCTTGGCTATACCTGCGAAAATGCGGGAAAGTATGACTCCGGAGTTGCCTCTCGCGCCGAGAAGCATGCCTTCAGCTGCCTTGGCGGCAGCCTTGCCCAGATCTTCGGGCACCTGTCCTTCGGAAATCGCTCCGCCCGAGCGGACGGTCATCAGCATATTGTCTCCCGTGTCCCCGTCGGGGATTGGAAATACATTCAGGTTGTTCACGTCTGTCCTGTTCTCTTCCAGGACTGAAGCTCCCCTGCGAATCATCCCGATGTACGGGATGCCATCAAGGAAATCCATATTGGCTACCAGTTTTTTTCCTTACTCTCCGCAAAGATAAGAAATTTAGCCGAAAATGGCTATTTTTGCAATATGCAAGGCAAGGTAATCATCTTCTCAGCGCCCTCAGGAGCCGGCAAGAGCACGGTTGTGGGGCATCTTCTCGGGCTGCATCCCGAGTTCGAGTTCTCGGTCTCGGCGACTTCGCGGCCTCCGCGGGGGACGGAGCGTGACGGGGTGGAGTATTTCTTCATCGACGCTCCGCGGTTCAGGGAACTGATCTCGCAGGACGCTTTTGTGGAGTATGAGGAGGTGTACCAGGACCGTTTCTACGGCACCCTCAAGTCGGAGGTGGAGCGTATCTGGGCCGCCGGCCATGTGATAGTCTTCGACGTTGATGTGAAGGGTGGGGTGAGCCTGAAGAAGTATTTCGGGGACGCGGCGCTTTCGGTTCTGATCGTGCCGCCTTCAATGGAAGTCCTCGAGAAGCGCTTGCGGGGAAGGGGGACTGACGCTGAAGAGGCTATCCTGGAGCGGCTTGCGAAGGCTCAGTCGGAGCTTGAGTTCGCTTCGGGGAAGTTCGACGTCGAGCTGGTGAACGACAGGTTGGAGGACACCTTCGCGAAGGCGGAGAGGATCGTTGACGGATTCCTTTTAAAAGTTTTATGAAGATAGCGGTTTACTCGGGTTCGTTCGACCCTCTTCATGTAGGACACCTCGCCATACTGGAGAGGCTTTCGGCGGATCCGGAGTTTGACCTCACTTACCTCGTGGTGTCGCCGCAGAACCCGCTGAAGGAGGCTTCGAAGGCCGCTTCGGGGCGGGCTCGTTACGAGGCTGCCGTGGCCGCGGTCGGCAGGCACCCTGGGCTGAAGGTGAAGGTGGACCCGATAGAGCTGGAGATGGCCCCTCCGCACTACACCATACGGACGCTGGACGCCCTTCGCGAGCGTGAGCCGGAGAACGAATTCACACTCGTCATCGGGGCGGACAATCTCGCGGTGATGAGGCGGTGGAAGGACTGGCAGCGCATCCTGCGCGAGTACGGCGTCGCCGTCTACCCCCGCGAGGGCTACAGCATCCCGCGCCTTCGCCGCTCGCTGCTGAAAGAACTACTGCCCGCTCCGGTCGTGGACTCTGTCGCAGAGATGCTTCCAGAGTCTCACGGACCTTCGCGGGCCATCATCCGCGTACTGGATGCTCCGAGGGTGGATATTTCCTCCACCCGGATCCGCGAGGGGATCGCGCGGGGCGAAGACATGTCAAGATACCTTATGTAATAATATGAACAGAACCATTCTCATGCTGATTGCTTCCGCGGCGCTTCTGGCCGCATGCAGCCCGAAGACTTATGACCTCCGAAAGGCGACTTACGACAAGGACACCTTCGAGAGCCAGTATAAGCTCAACAAGGACGACTGGGACGCCGCTTTCGCGTTCATGGCGCGCAAGGACCTCGATACCCTGAGGGCAGGCCGGTACGAGCTGACCCCCACCTGTTACGCGAAGATCCAGGAACTGACCACCCGTGAAGGCGGGAAGTGGGAGCGTCACGAGAAGGTCGTGGACGTGTTCTGCGTCGTACGCGGTGAGGACAAGGTGGGCGTGAGCGAGCTCGGGGACCTCAAGGAGGTTGTCCGTGCGTATGATCCCAAGCGGGATGTGGAGACGTTCGCGCGTTCCGACTCGCCCCGTTACGTGGTCCTGAAGAAGGGGGAGAGCATCTTCCTTTTCCCGACGGACGGGCATCTGCCGAACCAGGCCGTGGACGGCCCGGCGTCATTGAAGGTAGCTGTGGTGAAGGTGCCTTTCTTCAAGCCTTCCGCCGAAGTGCTGAAAAAGGCGATACGCTAGAGCATCTTCTTGCGGCGGAAGATTATCCAGACTCCGCCGACTATCATCAGCATTATCGCGACGATCCCGACCCACGCCCAGTTGAACTCGGCGAAGGGCAGCTTGACGTTCATTCCATAGAAGCTGGCGATAAGGGTCGCAGGCATCAGGAGCAGGTTGATGAAGGTGAATATCTTCATTATCCTGTTCTGGTCTAGGTTGATGATACCGACCACGGTGTCCTGCAGGTATTCGAGCCTCTCGAAGGTGAAGTTCGTGTGGTTGATCAGGGAAGCTATGTCCTGGAGGATGACTGAAAGGTCACTGCGCAGGTCCGGATCCTTGGGGCATTTCTTGCTCTTGAGGATGTTGGAGATGAGCCTCTGCTTGTCCACCACGTTCTCGCGGATGAACATTGCGTTTTCCTGCAACTGGTTGATATCCAGGAGGAACTCCTCGTTGATGTCCTCCTGCTGGTTGATGCGCTTGCTGAACTGGGACACGTCCTTGGAGATCAGCTCGACTATATCGGCGTCGAGGTCCACCCTCTTGTCCATGATCTCGACAAACACGGTGAAGCCGTCCGGGAACTGGTCGGGAAGGGCCTGGATCTTGCGCTGCAGGGTGTCGAATGAACGCAGGGGATTCTCCCTGAGGGTGGTCAGAACGCCCTCGGAGAGGATGAAGGACACTGGATCCATCGCCATCTCGTCTCCGGTAGGGGAGAGGAAGTTGGTGTTGGCATAAATGGCGCGGTCATCCTCGGAGAAGCGGGATGAACTCTCAATCTCTTCGGCTTGCGCGCGGCTCTGAAGTTCGATGCTGAGAAATTCTTCCGTCGCTCTTTTCTCATCTCCGGTGGGGGAGACGAGGTCTATCCAGAGGACGTTTTCTTTGCGGATAGTCGCAAACTCCGTTTCAGACTGGACGAACTTGATTTCGGAGCCAAGTCTGTAGAAAATCCTGACCATACCTCTTCCTTTTTGTTCCCGGCGCCGAGGCCCCCGTTCGCGGGCGGCTCTCTCTGTCGGAAGGGTTAAACTTACTGGCTCAGCTGACGTTACGGAGAAGTCAGCCCGCAAAGATAACACTTTTTTTCTTGCCGCAAGACCCTGCGGGAATTATTTTCTGTGTGCAGAAGCGGTTACGGTTGATGTGTATTTTGCAAAATACAATTCAGGTAGATTTTTGTATTTAAGAAAATACACTTATATTTGTAAAAAATAATGGATATGGACAAACTTTTTGAGAAGCATGATGCCTATCTGGCCCTGACACCTATGGAATATATCAGAGGAACGATGGACCTGATAGACTGGGATAGCCGCCTGATTGCTGTCAAGGGGCCAAAGGGCGTAGGAAAGTCCACGTTGTTGCAGCAGTATATCAAGTTGCATTTTACACCTGGCGACAGACATGTTTTATACTGTTCGGCAGACTCAAGTTATTTCTCTTCCCACACTATCATCGATACTGTCACAAAGTTCGTACGCACAGGAGGCACGCATATCTTCATAGATGAGATTCACAAGTACGGCAATTGGAGCCAGGAACTCAAGGAAGCGTATGACCTGTATAAGACGCTTCATATTGTCATCAGCGGCTCGTCCCTTTTGAGAATCAATGACGGCAAGGCTGACTTGTCCCGGCGGCTGGTCGAGTATGAAATGCCCGGACTCTCCTTCAGGGAATACCTGTGGTTTGAGACTGGCAAGCGTTTTGACCCCATAACACTTGAAGAGCTGTTTGATAATGCAGGGGCTTTCTGCTTTGATGTTACGCAGGCCCTGCGGCCGCTCGAGTTCTTCCATAGCTATTGCAAGGAAGGCTACTATCCGTTCTATTTCGACAGGAAGGTCGTTTATCAGGATTTGGTTGAGAGCGTCGTAAATTACATAATCGATACAGAACTCACCCAGCACAGGGGCTTGGAAATCGGCAACGCCCGAAAGGTCAAGGCCTTGTTGCAGGTTCTTTCGCAGATTGTTCCTTTCCAACTGGACATCTCCAAAATATCGAGGAACATAGGCATTCAAAGACCGACGACACTCAAGTATCTCAAGAACCTGGAAGAAGCAAAACTGATAAGGAGGCTTTTTGCAGAGTTGTCCACGACCAGTGATCTTCAGAAGCCGGACAAAATCCTGCTTGACAACCCCAACTTGATTTACACGCTTTCAAACATTGTCCCGGAGATAGGCACCGTGCGGGAGAGTTTCCTTTGCAATCAACTTGCAGGAGCAGGACATCTTGTGGAATACGGCGGCATTAAAGCAGGAGATTTCCGGGTTGATAAAAAGTATGTGATAGAGGTCGGAGGAGAAGATAAGGGATATAGTCAAATCAAGGACGCCGAACATGGATACATTGCGGCAGACGACATAGATTCAGCCGTTTTCCATAAGATTCCCCTCTGGGCCTTCGGTTTCCTTTATTGATATGGAAGAATATATATGAACCATTCAGAAGAAAAGCTGCTGGTCAGATTGAAGGAAGGGGATGAAGCCGCGTGGCGACAGGTCTTCTCCGACCATTGGTTGAGCATGTGCTACCTTGCGATGCAGTATCTGGGCGACGAGTACCTGGCCCGCAACGTCGCATCGGACGTCATGTCCCATCTGTGGGAAATAAAGGACACCTTGCAGATCAAGCAGTCGCTGCGAGGCTACCTGCTGCAGGCGACCAGGTACCGTTGCCAGAACCAGCTGGATTCGAAGGCGGTGAAGGCTGAAAAGTCCGCCCTGACCATAGACGAGTGTCTGCAGGCCGAGATGACGGACGCCGGCCATCCCCTGAACCTGCTGCTCGAAAAAGAACTTGAACGGTCCGTGCTCAAGGCAGTGGACAGCCTGCCTCCGCAGACGCGGAAAGTATTCCTGAAGAGCCGCTCCGAAGGCTTGACTTACAGGCAGATATCGGATGAACTGGGCATATCCATCAATACCGTCCGCTACCATATGAAACTGGCGTTCAGCCTGCTCCGCGAGAAAATCGGCAACCTCCTGTGGTTTTTCCTGATATTCCTCCTACATCATTGAACAAAAAAATTGTCTTTATAATAGGGTAACATGACAGACAATAACCAACATATCGACGAACTGATCATTGCCTTCATCAAGGGAGAACTTGATGAGGCCGGGAAGCTGGAACTCGAGAAATGGGTCACAGCCTCCGGCCGGAACCGTGAGTATTTTTCCAAATCGTGTCAGGTCTGGCTTGCGACCGGTCTCGAAGCATACCGCGACCATTTCAACGTCGAGGACGCTTTCTCCGAATTCAAGCTCATCCACGGCCGGAGCATGAAGCGTTCCCGCCCCGCGTGGAAGATGTATTCCGCGATTGCTGCCGCTGCGGCCTGCATCGCCGTCATCTCGGCGGTGACCTTCAGCCTCGGCCGCAGGAGCCTGCAGAAAGAGTTGAAGGAAATCGTGGCGGAAGCTCCTATCGGTTCAAACCTGAAAATGACCCTGCCGGACGGGAGCCTGATCCAGCTCAACGCCGGGTCGACGGTGCGCTATTCGCAGGGTTTCGGCGTGACTGACCGCAGGATAAGCCTCTCGGGAGAATGCTACTTCGAAGTCGCCCCAAATGAAGATGTCCCGTTCGTCGTCTCCACCCGCGACCTCGATGTGAAAGTCGTCGGCACAAAGTTCAATTTTCGCGACTATCCCAACGACCTCGAAGCGATCGTCTCGCTCCTGGAAGGAAAGGTGGAACTTGGCAACCGCCTTCGCCTTGAAAGCGAGAAACGCTTCCTCAACCCCGGACAACGCGTGATACTCGACAAGCACGTGGGTGAAATGAGGATCGAATCGAAAAACGCCCAGAATTCCATACAGTGGACCAAGGGGAACCTTTTCTTCGACGAAGAACTGCTCCCGGACATCACCAAGGAACTCGAGCGCTACTACAACGTGAAGATTGACATTCACGGAGAACGGCTCCGGAAGCTGCGCATCTTCGGCAACATTATTCCCCGGGAAATGACCATCGAGGAGGTGCTGGAGTCGCTTTCGGCCACTAACCGCATAGACTACACCATCAAGGACGGAAACGTGACGCTGAGCGAGCACATCTAGTGCCCGTCCCTCTCCGCGCAGTTTTCCTTCCTGGATTGGGTAATTTGATAAAATATGAAATTATTCAAAAGGAAAACTGTGCTACTGGCACTGGGGGTTATCTTTGCATGCCTCCCTGCCGTCGGGCAGACGATCTCCCTGTCCCTTGACAATGTGACTGTCAAGGAGGCGATCCTGCAGTTGAAAGAGCAGACTGGCTATTCCCTGATGTATGCGTCCAACGACCTGGATACCCAGCGTCTTGTCAGCGTCCATGCAAGCAACCTGCAGGATGCGATAGGGCAGATACTGAAAGGGCAGGACGTCGCATGGGAAATCCACGGCAAGTCGATCGTGATTTCAAAGAAGAAGGCTCCGCAGAAGTCCGAGTCCCAGCAGCCCGCCACCAAGACTATCAAAGGTTACGTCCTAGACGAAAGCGGCGCGCCCCTGCCCGGAGCGACCGTCCAGGTCGGGAACTCCGCGACCGGGGTGCTCACCGACGTCACCG
>JAEEGL014307747.1_pt1 | contig 12434 bp, 12 predicted proteins | sample 9134231 | NCBI WGS metagenome assembly JAEEGL01 (sample SAMN16246548, study PRJNA631951) | gut metagenome | biome: gut microbiome; feature: rumen; material: fiber-attached | host: Bos | place: Iran: Karaj | collected 2018-10 | reverse complement strand
GTACGCGCGGGAACGGCTGAACGCGTTCGAAAAGCAGGCCCAGCAGGCGGCGAGCGACGCGCGGGACAAGCGCATCCGCGATGAAAAGTACAGACGCATCCTGCAGAGCGTAGCCCGCGCGCAGGTCACGATCAACCATGCCGGCAAGGACATGCCCGATCCGATGCAGGCTGCCAGGAACCTCAAGGACAAGATGCACACGGTCAAGTCGCTGAAAAAGCGCTTTGAGCGTGAAGACGCGCAGATGACCGAAAAGCCTGTCAAGGAGAACCCGATCGACTTCACGCTGGGGGAAAACGCGCAGCCCATCCCGGCCGGCAAGACCGTGCTGGACTTTGCGCTCCCGCAGCTGAAGGCTCCGGACAGCCGCCTGCTCGCTTCGGACATCCGCCTGCTCGTGCGCGGTCCGGAAAAGGTCTGCATCATCGGTCCTAACGGTTGCGGCAAGACGACGCTGCTGCGGGCTGTCTGGGAACAGCTGAAGGTCCGGACGGACATCCGCGCCGCCTACATGCCGCAGAACTACGCGGATCTGCTCGATCTGGAACAGAATCCTGTGGACTGCATCTGCACGAAAGGCGGTGCGGAGGAGCGCACGATGGTCCGGACGTTTCTGGGCGCCCTGCGGTTTACGACCGCGGAAATGGAACATCCGGCAAAGGAACTGTCCGGCGGGCAGCAGGCGAAGATCTTCCTGCTGCGTCTGAACCTCTCCGGCGCCAACGCGCTCCTGCTCGATGAGCCGACCAGAAACTTCTCGCCCCTGTCCGGCCCCGTCATCCGCGGCATGCTCGCAGGCTTTCCGGGGGCGGTCATCAGCGTGTCGCACGACCGCAAGTACATCGAAGAGGTGTGCGGGACCGTCTTCGAACTGACGGAGCAAGGGCTTCTGAAGCGCAGCTGATCCCCTGCATGCGGCGGATGGCACGGTGCCCGCGCGTCTGTCTGACCTTCCGGGGATCCATGCAAAAACCCCGCAGAAGCTCATGAAGCTTTCTGCGGGGCGTGTTTATAAAGGGGATATGCCCGGGGGAAAGCAGGATACCACAGAGGACTTCCTACGGTCTCTTCGTCCAGTCCAGATTGAGGGACTGGGTGAAGCGGGTGGCTTCCTTGGGATCCTTTTCGCGCAGGGGAACGTAATCGTCGCCGAACAGGTCCTCCAGTTTGAGCGCCTGGAAGGGCTTGAAGGGGTCTTCCTTCTTCACTTCCTTCTCCAGTTCCTGGATGATCTCGCCGCGCGCTTCCGCTTCGCCGCCTTCCGACGCCAGTTCCAGCTGCGGCAGTTCGATGGGGGCGAATTCCACGCTCGTCAGGCCTTCTTCGATCTTCTCGATGTTGACGGCCGCGCGCTTGGCGGGGACGAGCTCTTCCGGCTCCTTTGCGGCCGGAGCAGGGGTCTCCGCAGGTTCGGCCTTCATGGCGGCGCGAAGCGACGGAATGTTTTCCGGCGCCTTCCAGACGGGCGCCTTTGCCTTTTCGCGCGTCTCGCGGAGGAACTCTTCCTCGGAGAGTTGCGGCTCGGGTTCGGCCTCGGCTTCCTCGGAAACCGCGCTTTCTTCAACGGGCGCGGGCTCTTCTTCAGCCTCCTCCGCAGGGAACGCCTCCTCGCGGGCAGGCGTTTCGCCCGGCTCTTCCGCAGCGGATTCCTCTGCGGAAGGCTCCGGGGCCTGCTCCGTTGTCACCGTCTCTTCTGCAGGCGCTTCTTCTGCCGGGATCTCTTCGATAGGCTCATCCTGCGCGAAGGGTTCCTCGGGCTGGCTGCCCGGCGATACTGCCTCCGGCTGCGTGCCATCCTGTTCCTGTGCGCCCGCCGCAGCCCGGATCTCCGCCACTTCCTCGGGCGTAAACTCCATGGTGGCCTCTTCGGCCGGCCTGCGCGAGGCGCGCCTTTCCTGCAGTTCCTGCATCTTGGCGGCCCGCTGCTCGGCGAGGCGGTGCTTTTCCTGACGCCGCTCCTCCTCGCGCTTTTCTTCGCGCTCGTGCCAGCTGACGCTGCGGTTCTTGTCGCGCTCCATGCGCTCGGCTTCCTTGGCGATCTTTCTGGCTTCCGCGCGCTCCTGCGCCTCGATCTCGCGCTGCGTCAGCTTGTGCTTGCGCATGTACATGGCGTAGATGAGCTGGGAAAACCCGTTGACGATGAACGCTCCACCGACCAGGAACATGGGGTCGATCTCGCTCGTGAGCGAAGGCATCAGCATGATGAGCCCCAGAATGGTGCCCATCATGGCCAGCGGCATGATCTTCGCCCAGTCTTTCGGCCTGAAGCGGCTCACCGCGAAACTCTGCGAGATGCGGGTGACCCCTGCCAGGGTCATCCACGTGCCGAAGAACAGCACGACCATGGCGTCGGACACGGAGTTGTTGAGCACGGCAAACCCGAACAGGGCGCAGACCATGCCCTCGACCAGCACGGTGTCGGGCAGACGGTTCGTCCTGCCGGAGATGATGTACGCGCCGAGACTGCAGAGCCCCGAGACGAGCATGACGCTGCCGAGGATGAACGCGAGTCCCGTGAACGCGTTCGTATAAAACGCGAATGTGAAGGCTCCCGCTGCGGCCAGCAGGATGCCGGATATGACGGTCAGTATTCTCATGATGAAACCTTTCTGAAACTAATCCATTATAGAGGAACTTGGCGGATTAGTCAAACAAGACCCTTGCGGCAGGGCCGCTTTTGTATTATTCTAAAATAAGGAAAATAGTGCGCGCTGCAAGGAGGGAGTCCATGACAGAATACAAGCCCATCAAGGAAGGAAAAGTCCGCGAGATCTACGACATCGGCGACAGCCTCATCCTGGTCGCTACCGACCGGATCAGCTGCTTCGACGTGATCCTGCACAATACCGTCAGCAAAAAAGGAAAAGTGCTCACCCAGATGTCGAAGTTCTGGTTTGAGCTCACGCAGGACATCGTGCCCAACCACATGATCTCCACGGACGTAAACGACATGCCGGAGTTCTTCCGCCAGCCACGCTTCGACGGGAACAGCATGATGGTCAAAAAGCTCACGATGCTGCCCGTGGAATGCGTCGTACGCGGATACATCACCGGCAGCGGCTGGGCGAGCTACCAGAAGGACGGCACTGTCTGCGGCATCCGCCTGCCCGAAGGGCTAAAGGAATGCCAGCAGCTGCCCGAGCCCATCTACACGCCGTCCACGAAGGCGGATCTGGGCGATCACGACGAGAACATCTCCTTCCTGGAGAGCGTCGTCTGGCTCGAGGACCGCTTCCCCGGCTGCGGCTACAAATACGCCTGCGCCCTGCGCGACCTTACGCTGAAGCTCTACAAAAAGTGCGCGGCGTATGCGCTGGAGAGAGGCATCATCATTGCGGACACGAAGTTCGAGTTCGGCCTGGACGAAGACGGAAACATCGTGCTGGGTGACGAGATGCTGACGCCCGACAGCTCCCGCTTCTGGCCGCTGGAAGGCTATGAACCCGGCAAGGGTCAGCCCTCCTTCGACAAGCAGTTCGCCCGCGACTGGCTCAAGGCCAACGAGCACGACTGGACGCTGCCGCAGGACATCGTGGACAAGACCATCGCCAAGTACGAGCAGGCCTTCGAACTGCTCACCGGCAAACCCCTGGAATAGGAGGGAAGGGCGATGAAGAGGCTCATCCTCATTCTGCTGCTCATATTGGCGCTTGCACTGACGATGGCGGGCTGCAAGGGAAAGAAGGCAAACGTGGAAGAAATCGATGCGCCGACGTATTCGGACGCGCTGGAAGGGTTGAAAGAAGGAACGCTGCTGATCGACTATTTCGAACAGCCGCAGGCGGTCCCCGGCGACACCCATTATTCCGAGCTCGTCCTCTACAGCCTCGACGCGGAACACCTTACGCTCACGAGTTATACCCGCGAGAGTGAAGAGGCGCCCGAAAAAGAGGTCAGCTACATCGTTCCGGTCTCGGTCTACGACGAGGCCATGGCGGCCATCGACAAGGCGGAGATGGGCGCGTGGAAGGACCACGACGACTACAGCGGGATCACGGGCTTCCTGTACGTGACGAAATTCTACCGCGATGGGGAGTACACCCGGGTCACGTCCGAGCACATGCCCGATAATGGCAAGGAATCGTTCTGGACGGTTTGGAGCATCCTGTCGAAGAACATGAAAGAGGAGAATCTGGCTCCTTAGCGCAGAAGATCGCACGAAAAAGCCGCCGCAGAGTTTGGTTTTGTGCGAACAAATGAACCGGAAATACGTGCGCGGCGGCTCTCTTCTTTAAGACGGAGCCATCATAACACGCGTAAAGTCCCATAAATGGGTCTTGCAAGATTTTTTTCAGAAAATGGGCGGGTCACCGCCCGGAAACGCAAAAGGAAGAAAAGGAGAAAGAGATGTTAGGAACTATCATTGGTGTGATCATCGTTCTGCTGCTGATCATCCTCGCCATTCGCTGCATCTGCATCGTACCGCAGGCAAGCGCGTGGATCGTGGAAGCGCTCGGCCAGTACAAGGCGACCTGGGGCGCCGGCCTGCACTTCAAGGTGCCCATCATTCATCGCATCGTCAAGAAAGTGTCCCTGAAGGAGCAGGTCGCGGACTTTGAACCGCAGCCGGTCATCACGAAGGACAACGTTACGATGATGGTCGACTCGGTCGTGTTCTTCTACATTTTCGACGCCAAGCTGTTCGCTTACGGCGTGGAGCGGCCCATCGCCGCCATCGAGAACCTGTCTGCGACGACGCTGCGCAACATCATCGGTTCCATGACGCTGGACGAAACGCTCACGAGCCGCGACGACATCAACAGCCGCATCACGGCCATCCTCGACAACGCAACGGACAAGTGGGGCATCAAGGTCAGCCGCGTTGAGGTCAAGAACATCGCGCCGCCGCGCAGCATCCAGGAAGCGATGGAAAAGCAGATGAAGGCTGAACGCGAAAAGAGAGAAGCGATCCTCACCGCCGAAGGTAAGAAGCAGAGCGCGATCACGCTCGCCGAAGGTGAAAAGGAAGCCGCGATCCTGCGCGCAGAAGCCGTCAAGCAGCAGCGCATCCGCGAGGCTGAAGGTGAAGCCGAAGCCCTGCTCGCCGTGCAGAAGGCGCGGGCTGAAGGTATCAAGCTCATCAACGAGGCGGGCCCGTCGGCCGGTTACATCACGCTGGAGAGCTACAAGACCGCCGAAAAGATGGCGGACGGCAAGGCCACGAAGATCATCGTGCCCTCCGACATCGCCAATCTGGCAGGCACGCTCGGCGCGCTGTCTGCTGCCGTCAAGGATGAGCCTGCCAAGGAAGGCAAGGCCGAATAATGTACGGCGGGGTGCAGGAGATGATAGCCGGTATATTTGCTTTTCTCAGCAGCATCCTGCCGCTGATCGTCGTACTGTTCGTGCTGAGCAGGGTCAAGGCCGCAAAGAACACCCGCAGAAGCCAGGGCGATCCGAACGCGTGGCTGCGGCAGAATACGCAGCAGACGCCGTCCGCCTGGAGCGGGCCGGGCAGGTCTTCGGGCAGCGGCAAGCTGGTACGGCCGCTGTCGTCCGGCAACTCCGGTGAGTATCACGCGCCGGCAACGCTTGAGCCTTCCAAGGTCTCGGACAAGCGCGCCCTGGGCAAATCGCTGGGCTCTTCGATGAGAGCGGAAGGCAGATCCAGTCTGGCGGAAACGTTCATGAAGGACGATCGCCAGCACGACTGGCTGGCGCGGCAGATGCGCGAAGAGGAGCGCATCCTGCGCCGCGGCGATCTGATGGACCTGGGCGCGTCCCATGCGGCGAGCTGCGATGCGGAGATGCTGAAGCGCTACCATCTGTTCGCAGAGCACGACGATTCCATGGACAACGGAGAATACTGAGAAACCGGACCCAATAACGGTAAAGCGGGCGGTTTTTCCTCGATCTCATCGGGGAAAACCGTCCTTTTTTATCCTGAAAAATTTTTCAAAAACCCGTTGACAATTATATCGTCATCCGATATACTCTAATCACGATATATCGAGAGGCGATATAGCGGTCGCCGATAGAAAGAAGTGAACACATGACAGACAGCATAGCATTAACGGAAAGCACCTACTACATCCTGCTTTCGCTGGTCAGTCCGCAGCACGGCTACGGGATCATGCAGCAGGCGGAGGAACTGTCCAAAGGCCGGGTACGGCTGGCGGCGGGCACTCTGTACGGCGCACTCAGCGCCATGGTGGACAAGGGCTGGATCAAACAGCTGCCCGTTGAGAGCGGCAGCCGCAAGAAAGAGTATCAGCTGACGCAGCGCGGCCGGGTCATCCTGGAAAAGGAAGTGGCGCGGCTAAGGGAACTGGCGGACAACGGGGAGCGCATTCTGGGAAAGGCGCAGGAGGCATGAGATGAGCGAGAGAAAGACGATCAAAAAGTGGTTTTGGGTCTGGGACTTCGATAAGGAAGAACGCTGGCTGAACGAGATGGCGCTCGAAGGCTGGGTACTGGATGGCGTGGGCTGGTGCCCGTATCACTTCAGGAAGTGCGAGCCGGGCGAATACACGGTGCGGCTGGAGATGCGGCCTTATGACGAAGGATACGTAAGCTTTATGGAAGAGTCCGGCGCGGAGTACATCGGCCGCATGATAATGTGGATCTATTTCCGCAAGAAAGCGGCGGACGGCGCGTTCGACATCTACTCCGACATCGATTCGAAGATCGCGCATCTGGACCGCATCGGCAAGATGCTGGCGATCATCGGCGGGCTGAACCTGTTCATCGGGCTCCTGAACAGTTTCCAGGGATCGCCCGTTGGCTGGGTCAACCTGGTCTGCGCGACAGTCCTGATGTACGGCCTCGGCCGCATCCACGGCAAGAAGGAGTCTCTGGAGTTCGACCGCCAGCTGCGGGAGTAGCTGCTCCGGAAGGACAGAATGCAACCTAAAATAACGAAAAACATAGTTTTGCGTTATTTTAGGTTGGTGGAAAGACAGGCAACCACGCTTTACAATAATCATAGAAATTCAATTCGCGGAGGTTTTTATGAGTATTGCGGAAGTGCGGGGCCTCGTCAAGAAATACCCGTCATTTACGCTGAAAGATGTGTCTTTCAGCATCGAAAACGGCCGGATCACGGGCTTCATCGGCAGAAACGGCGCCGGCAAGACCACGACGATCAAGGCCATGCTGAACCTCATCCACCCGGACGGCGGCAGTGTCTGCTACTTCGGACAGCCTCTGATGACAGATGAGGCGGCGATCAAGAAGCAGCTCGGATATTCGACGGGCACGGTCAGCTGGTATCCGAGAAAGAAGATCCGCGACATCGCATCCATCGTCCGGCGGTTCTACGATACCTGGGACGACGCGGCCTACCGGAAGTATCTCGATCTGTTTCAGCTCGATGAGGCGAAGACGCCGCTGGCGCTGTCCGAGGGCATGAAGGTGAAGTTCAACCTTCTCCTGGCGCTGTCTCACAGGGCGCAGGTGCTGATCCTGGACGAGCCGACCAGCGGGCTGGACCCGTTTTCCCGCAACGAACTGCTGGATCTGTTCACCGAACTGAAGAAGGAAGGCGTTGCGGTGTTCTTCTCCACCCACGTCATCTCGGACATCGAAAAGTGCGCAGACGACATCGTGTACATCTCGAAGGGCGAGATCGTTGCGGCCATGCCGAAGGCGGATTTCGAAGCGCGGTTCTCCCTGGACGGAGAGACGCTGGAGGATACGATGCTGCGGCTGGAAAGGGGGGAGATCCATGCGTAACGTTCTGCTGAAGGAAATGAAACTGAGCGCGTCCGTGCTCTCGTACCTGTTCATCGCATTCGGAGCGATGTTCCTGCTTCCCGGCTACCCCGTCCTCTGCGGCGCGATCTTCTCCTCGCTGGGGATCTTTCAGACCTTCCAGACGGCGCGGGAAGCGAACGACACCGTGTTCTCCGTGCTGCTGCCCATCGCCAAGCGGGACGTGGTGAAAGGCCGCTATATGTTCACCTGCTTCATCGAGGCCTGCACGCTGGCGCTGATGGCGGTCTGCACAGGCCTTCGGATGACCCTCCTGGCGGGGTCAGCGGTGTACCGCTCAAACCCGCTGATGAACGCGAATCTCTTCGCCCTGGGCGCGGCGTTCTTCCTTTTCGGATTGTTCAACTGGATCTTCGTGGGAGGATTTTTCAGGACGGGCTACCAGTTCGGAAAGCCCTTCGTAGGCTTTCTGATCGCTGGTTTTCTCTCCATCGGCGCGTTCGAGGCGTTGCACCACATCCCGGGACTGGAAAAGCTGAACGCGTTCGGGACGGACTGCATCGGTCTGCAGCTGGGGTGCCTGGCTGCGGGGGTCATCGCCTTCCTGCTGATGACCCTGCTGTCCTGCCGAGATGCGTGCAGACATTTTGAGACCATCGACCTGTAAAGGAGGCTGGCCATGCTGAAGGATAATCTGGCGATGCTTCGCAAGATCAACGGGTATTCCCAGGAGGAGATCTCCGGGAAGATAGGCATTTCGCGCCAGGCCTATGCGAAGTGGGAGAGCGGTGCGACCATCCCGGACGTGGAGAAATGCAGCCTCCTGGCGAAAGTGTACGGAACGACCGTCGACGGCCTGCTCAAGACCGAATCTGTGGAGGGCGTCGGCCTGATCCCTCCGGCCCCGGAAGGCAAGTATCTCTGGGGGGCCGTCACGATCAACGACAGGGGGCAGATCGTCATCCCCAAGGAAGCGCGGGACAAGTTCGGACTGTCCGGCGGACAGCGGCTCATCGTCTGCAGCAACGAGCAGGGGATCGCGCTCATCCAGGCGGAGGTGTTCGAGAAAGGCCTGCAAAGCATCATGGAGTACCTGTCTTCGCAGAAGGAATAACGCTTGAAAACACGCAAAAAGCCCCGCTCGGAGCATTTCCGGGCGGGGCTTTCGCTTTGATCGATCTACTGGCAGAGCTTTGCGACGACGCCGGAGATCACCTTGCCGTCGGCCTTGCCCTTGAGGTCGGCCATGACGGTCTTCATGATGAGGCCCTTGTTCTTGCTGGCGATGACATCCGCGTATTTCTCCTGAAGCAGGGCTTCCACCTCCTCGGCGGACAGCATCTTCGGCGCGAACTCCTTGATGACCGCCAGGTGCGCCTTGTACTGCGCCAGCAGGTCTTCCCGGCTGGCGGGGCAGGTCTCGATCTGCTCCTTGGCGCTCTTGACTTCCTTGAGGATGGCCTGGGTCACCATCTCCTCGGGGATGTCGTCCCGGCAGCCGGCGTCGATGGCGAGCTTTTTCGCAGCCGCCACGAGCGCGGAGATCGATTCCTTGCGCTCCTTCTGACCCGCTTTGAGTGCTTTGATCATCTCTGCCTGCAGTGCTTTGAATTCCATGTATCGTATCCTCCTTTTCGGTGTGCTGCTCTTTGGAAAATATTTTACCACGAAATGCGCGGGATAGATTACAATAAACGTATGAGCAAGCAAACAATTTACGATGTCGCGGTGCTGGGAGCAGGCGCCGCCGGCCTGATGGCGGCCATCGCCGTCAGGCGGTCCGAGCGGGGGCTGACCCTCGCACTGCTCGAAAAAAACGATAAGGCGGGCAAGAAGCTTTACGCCACTGGAAACGGACGCTGCAACCTGCTGAACAGGACCGCCCGCGCGGAGGACTACCGCAGCGGGGAGGCGACCGCGCTTTCCGGAAAGGCGAGCGAAAAAACGATCGCCTTCGCGGGCGCCGCGCTGGACCTCTGCGGGCCCGAGCGGCTGCAGAAACTGTTCGCGGAGCTGGGCCTCGAGTGCCGTGAGGAGGAGCAGGGGAGGCTGTATCCCAGGAGCCTGCAGGCCGCCAGCGTCGTGGAGGCGCTGGAGCGCGGCGCGTTCGGATCGGCCGGTCCGGGCTGTCCGGCAGAGATCCTGTACGGGTTCGATGCACGTACGGCGTTCCGGGACGGAGACGTGTTCCGCGTGGAAGCTTCGGACGGCAGGACGGTGCTGTGCCGCCGGCTCATCCTGGCGGGCGGCGGAAAGGCCGGCATCCAGTACGGCTGCGAAGGCCGTCCCCTGAAGATCGCGCAAAGCTTTGGCTGCCGGGTCATCAAGCCCATCCCCGCGCTCACGGGGCTCGTCTGCGAGGAGGAGAGCCTGCTGCGGCAGCTCGCCGGCGTGCGCGTGCGCGGCAGGGTCAGGCTGCTTTGCCGCAGAGCGGGGGAGTGCCGCGATCGGCTGCTGGGCGAAAGTGAAGGGGAGATCCAGTTCAATGCGGACAGCGTCAGCGGCATCTGCGTGATGGACGTTTCCCGGGGTTTCCGCACCGATGGCGCGCTGGGCGCCGGTGAACGCTTCGCGCTGCAGCTCGATCTCTTCCCGGAGTGTTCCGGGGAAGAACTGCAGACGAAACTGGAGGACAGAAAAAAGGTTCTCGGCGACTATTTCCTGGCCGCGCTGCTGCCCCGCAAGCTGGCAGATCTCGCGGAAAAGCGCTGTTCGGACGCGGAGGAGCTGTCGCAGCTTCTGAAGGGCATGCGGTTTACGCCGGCGGCGAGCAAAGGCTGGAAGGAGGCTCATACCACCAGCGGCGGCGTGGCGCTGGACGAAGCGGATCCGAAGACCATGGCCTCCGCGCGCGTACCGGGCCTGTATTTAGCAGGAGAGATCCTGGACATGGACGGCCCTTGCGGCGGCTACAGCCTCACCTGGGCGTTCGCCAGCGGCTGGATCGCGGGCAGCGCGGCTGCGGCATCCCTGGAAGGCCGGACGGTGGAGACCCTATAAAACATGGAATTTGTAAGGATACACGAAATTAAAATACGGGCGGAAGAGATGCGCGAACTCCGCGATGCGGGGGACGGCCTTTTGGACCGGGACCCGTCTTTTCGTCCCGAGGCCGGTCCTTTCGAGCCCGGGGAGCTTGAGCGCTTCCTGGCCCGCCGCGCGGAGAGGCGTCTGCGCCTTCCTGCGGGGAGCCTGCGGCAGGTCCGCATCGCGAAGGAATCCCTGGACGCCCGGGAGAAGCCGGCTGTCTACCGGGTCTTCAGCCTGGACGTGCTGAACAGCGAATTCGAGGCGGAAGAGCTGCTGGCGCTCGCGCGCCACGCACACGCGAAGGCTGCGCTGATGCAGCCGGAAACGGTTGGTTTTCCAAAGTCGGGGTCGTATCCGCAGCCGGAAGGGGCGCTGCGTCCCGTCGTGGCCGGATTCGGACCCTGCGGCATATTCGCCGCGCTCACGCTGGCAGAGGCGGGGCGGCGGCCCATCGTGCTCGAACGCGGCGCGTCCATGGATGCGCGCGTGGCGGCGGTGGAGCGCTTCTGGCGCGAAGGGGTGCTGGATCCTGCCTCGAACGTGCAGTTCGGCGAAGGCGGGGCCGGCAGTTTTTCCGACGGCAAGCTCACGACGGGCACGAAGGACCCTTCGCACCGACTGATCCTGCAGGCGTTCGTGGATGCAGGCGCGCCGCGGGACATCCTGTACCGGCAGCATCCGCACGTGGGAACGGACGTCCTGCGGCGGGTCGTCGTGAACCTTCGCCGGCGGATCGAAGACCTGGGCGGGATCGTGTGCTTCGGCACGAAGCTCGCCGGCCTGGATATCCGCAGCGGACGGCTTTGCGGCATATGGACGGAGAACGATGCGCAGAGGGCGTATCTGGAGACGGATGCGCTCATCTTTGCGCTGGGTCACAGCGCCAGGGACAGCTTCGCCATGCTGCTGGAAGCGGGCCTGGCCCTGGAGCAGAAGCCGTTCTCCATGGGCGTGCGCATCGAGCACCGGCAGGAAGACGTCGACATGGCGCAGTTGGCGGCTCCGCACGAGGCGCTGGGCGTCGGCGCGGCGGAGTACAAGCTCTCCTGCCGCACGAAGGCGGGCCGGGGCGTCTACACGTTCTGCATGTGCCCGGGCGGCTATGTGGTGGCTTCGGCTTCGGAGGAAGGCGGGCTTTGCACGAACGGCATGAGTGACCGCGCCAGAGACGGCCGCAACGCCAATTCCGGTCTGCTCGTGGACGTGCGGCCGGAAGATTTCGGCAGCTCTCATCCCCTGGCAGGCGTTGAATTTCAGCGGAAGTACGAGCGCCTGGCCTTTGAACTCGGCGGCGGCGATTACCGCGCGCCCGCGCAGCGGGTGGGCGATTTTCTGGCGGGGAGACCCTCCGCCGCGCCGGACGAGGCGCTTGACCGCGGCGATCCTCAGGCTGGCAGCGAAACCCGCGGTCCTGAAACGGCAGGTCCCGTGCAGCCCACGTACAGCCCCGGCGTAACCTGGACCGACATCCGAAAGTGCCTGCCTACTTTCGTGAGCGATTCCCTCGCGGAAGCGCTGCCCGTGCTGGGCCGCAAACTGCAAGGATTCGATGCGCCGGAAGCGGTTCTGACCGCCCTCGAAGCCCGCAGCTCCTCTCCTGTGCGGATCCCGCGGGATGAAAGAGGGCTGGCGCTTTGCGATCAGGACAAGTCATGCAAAAGCATTCCGGATGATGGCTCTGTGGCGGTTTCTCAGGCGGACAAAGCCTTCGTCGCCATTGAAGGTCTTTATCCGGCTGGGGAAGGCGCCGG
>JAEEGL011948149.1_pt1 | contig 12434 bp, 8 predicted proteins | sample 9134231 | NCBI WGS metagenome assembly JAEEGL01 (sample SAMN16246548, study PRJNA631951) | gut metagenome | biome: gut microbiome; feature: rumen; material: fiber-attached | host: Bos | place: Iran: Karaj | collected 2018-10 | reverse complement strand
TGTTATTTCGATTAAGCAGGAACGTAAGATTTCGGTAAGGACTGTTAAGTATCTTCTGGTAATCCTTATTATTACTATTCTGGCTGCAGGTATCACCCGCATGCTCAGGGTTAAATTTGAAATATATCCTTTTATAAATATCATTTTGCTGGCAGCTCTTCTTGCTGTATTTAAGCGTGCCAGCATGTATGATATGAGCGAAAACCTGATCAACGTATATAATCAGCGTCAGGAATATGGTTATATTACCTTTGATAATAGACGCCACTTTTTAGGCTGCAATGAATTTGCTCAAAAGCTTATCCCTGAATTACAAAAGGCTGTAATTGATGAAAGCCTTGATGTTAAAGATTCGCTTTATTATTCAATAATATTAAAATGGATTGACGAGTGGGAAAACGGCGACAAGAATGAGCTTAAGATTATAAATGGCGATATCACTGCAATGGCTACAATCAGATATATCAGGAATGGTGACAGGATTGTAGGTTATCTTGTAGAAATGCGTGATGTTTCTGTTCATCAGAAGCGACTTGATAATCTTGAAGGAAATCAGCATTCGCTTGAGCTTCAGGTAGAAGAAAAGGCTCAGAAAATCGTTCATATTCAAAACTCAATTATTACCGGAATTGCGAGCATGGTTGAAAGCCGCGATAACAGTACGGGCGACCACATCCGTAGAACAAGTGAAGGCGTTCGCATTTTTGTTGATCAAATTAAAAAGCATAAGGAATATGATTATCTTGATGATTCATTCTATCTGAATGTTATTAAGGCTGCCCCTATGCATGACCTTGGAAAGATTGCCGTTCACGATGCTATTCTTCAAAAGCCTGGACGGTTCATCCCCGAAGAATATGATGAAATGAAAGAGCATACAACAGAAGGTGCAAATATCGTTCTTGGTGTTCTTCGTGAAGTTGATGATGAAAAGCTTAAAAAGATTGCCGTGAATGTTGCGCATTATCACCATGAAAAATGGAATGGCGAAGGTTATCCATGCGGCTTAAAAGGTGAAGAAATTCCTATTGAAGCTCGTATTATGGCCTTTGCCGATGTATTTGATGCGCTTGTTACAAAACGCTGCTATAAAGAAGCATACGATTACGATACTGCTTTTGAGATAATGGAAAAAGAATTTGGATCTCATTTTGACCCTAATCTTGGAAAGATATTCCTTGAGTGCAAGACAGCACTTGGCGCAATGTATTCGCTGGATGCACTCTTGAATGGAAAGTAGTCTAGCGGCTGAGCTTTCTGTAAACTGTTCTTTTTGGAACTCCGGCTTCTTCGCCAAATTCCTTCATCTTCCACTCTGCATATTCAGTCCAGTTACCTTCAAAGAATCGAACCTCTGAATTATTTTCGAATGCAAGAATATGTGTACAGATTCTGTCTAAGAACCAGCGGTCGTGGCTTACTACAAGTGCACAACCTGCAAAATCCTCAAGGGCTTCTTCAAGTGCGCGCACTGTCTGAACATCAAGGTCATTTGTAGGTTCGTCGAATAAGAGAACGTTTCCGCTTTCCTTGAGCATAAGTCCAAGATTTAGACGGTTTCTTTCACCACCAGAAAGCACGCTTACCTTTTTATTCTGATCAGGTCCTGCAAAGTTGAACCATCCGCAGTATGCATGTGCATTTACCTCGCGAACACCACCTTCAAGAGCGCGGCCTTTTTCGTCTACAGCACCAAGCTTTACAAGGTCTCCGCCACCACCAAGGGTTTCGTAAACTGTTTTATTCATGTCGAGTGTAGAACGCATCTGGTCTACGTATACAAGCTTAACAGTTGAACCAATCTTAATGCTTCCACTATCTGGCTTTTCTCCGCCTTCCATACCTGCTGCATCTACAATCATCTTAAAGAGGGTTGTTTTACCGGCACCGTTTGGTCCAACAATACCAATAATGGCACCTGCTGGAATATGAACGTTGAGGTTTTCAAAAAGAAGCTTGTCATCAAATGACTTTGTAAGATTTTCAATATCGATAACCTGACCGCCAAGACGAGGGCCTGCAGGAATAGAAATCTGTGCATCCTTGAGCTGCTTTTTGCTTTCCTGAGCCATGAGCTCGTTGTAGCGTGTAATATGCTCTTTATGCTTTGCCTGACGTCCCTTTGCGCCCATGTGAATCCATTCCAACTCGCGCTGGATTTCTTTCTGGCGTTCTGATTCATGCTTGTTTTCAAGTGCAAGACGCTGGTTTTTCTGTTCGAGCCAGCTAGAATAGTTACCTTTGAATGGATAGCCTTCTCCGCGGTCAAGCTCGAGAATCCAGCCTGCAACATCATCAAGGAAGTAGCGGTCGTGAGTAATTGCAATAACTGTTCCAGGGTAATCGTGAAGATGCTTTTCGAGCCATGCTACTGTTTCGGCATCTAGATGGTTTGTAGGTTCGTCGAGGAGCAGAATATCCGGTTGCTGAAGAAGAAGACGACACAAGGCAACACGACGACGTTCACCACCAGAAAGTACATCTACAACCTGATCTGGAGGAGGGCAGCGCAAGGCTTCCATAGCAAGCTCAAGATTATTATCAAGATTCCATGCATCGCATGCATCAAGCTTTTCCTGAACTTCGGCCTGGCGTGCACAAAGCTTGTCAAAATCAGCATCAGGGTCGCCAAAGGCTTCATTTATTTTATCAAATTCTGCAAGAAGGTCTGTAATAGGTTTTACACCTTCTTTTACAATATCCATTACTGTTTTTCCAGGCTCAAGATATGGCTCCTGTTCAAGGTATCCGATTGAGTAGCCTGGGGCAAGAGAAGTTTCTCCTGTGTAGTCTTTATCTATACCGGCAAGAATCTTAAAAAGGGAAGACTTACCAGAACCATTTGGTCCAATTACACCAATTTTTGCACCATAAAAATAAGAGATACTAATATCCTTGAGTACAACCTTTGTTCCGTAGGCACGTCCTACACGATCCATTGTGTAAATGATTTTTTTGTCATCAAATGTTTTTGCCATAGTTTTTCCTTATTCTGTTGTTGTATCAGCAGTCTCTGAGCTTGAAGTTGTAGCCCCTTCAGTAGTCTCAGGGACCACACTTTGTTCATCTGTACCAGTAGTTTCTTCTTTGACCTCTTCCACAGGCTTCTCCGGCTCCTTTGGCTTAGGGGTAGGAGCAGGTGCTGGTTTTGCAATTGGTTTATAAGACATTCGAATCTTTTCAAGCTGGCTCTTATGTCTAGACTTGAGGAGCAATGTCTGTGTGTCAGATTTATATACATAACCAGAAGAGTTATATGTTTCAAAGCGAGGGTCTGTACGGAATGCCATATCGTAAATGAAAATCTGTTCAAAGGCTGGAATTCCCTTGAAGATTACATAATGAGTATGTTCAAGAGGGAAGTCTATAGTAAGTACAAGAGCGCCTTCATCGTCTGTTGCATATTTAATGCTGTTAGCACATGTCCATGCCCACATAACATCCTTTCCAGAACCATGAATAATCTGGATGTGTGGATAGAATGTATTATCATAAGCAAGGAGAGGATAAATTGTAGAAAGTGTACGCAAGTCGAATGAAGAGCTTTCACCAAGATATGAATTAACAATTACACGTCCGGCCTTTGTGTATGTATCATTTCGAGTTGCCATACCATAGCGCATTAATGAAATACCTGTTTCGGCAGCCTGAACTACAGAAAGGAAGGTATCGTTTTCGGAAATTGTAAGAACGTCATTTTCGAAGGTACATGCATCGGTAATGCGCTGAATACATTTTTCAAGAACTGGTTCAAGTATTGCCGCATAATCATCATTAAGGCTAAGAAGTTCAACATAAGTGCGTAAGATTCCGGAAATCTGAGCAAGTGAAAGTGCAGAAACATCGGCATAAGCAGCATTTCTAAGAACTGTTGCAACATCTGCTTTGTCGCTGTAAATGCAAAGTCTTGAAGCAAGATTTGGAATTGTAAAGATGTCGAGCATGCCTGTAGCAGCAGCAACCTTAATCTTGTTGTTTGAATCCTTGATTATTGAATCAAGCTTTGTATTCATACTTGCAAGACTGTTCAAGAATGGTGCAGAAAGGTATGTTCTTGAATCGCTCTTTCTGTAATCCTGTGGAATATCATCAATTGCGGCCTTATATTTACCGTTTTTAGCCATTGCAGAAATATATGCAACAACTGCCTGCTCTGTGAAATTGTTTTCGTTCAAAGAAGACTTAAATGTATTTATAAGGTTTGTATTGATTGTATTTACAGTCTGATCGTAAACACTCTTATCGGCACTTGCAAGGTTAATAAGATCATCAAGTGTAAATTTCTTTGATTCGTCGTAGATTGCGTAGTGTGCAAGGTTATCGGCATAAGTAAGGTGGAGGTAATTTTCTGCAATTTCAGCTGCGTTTACACTCCAGTTCTGTTTTTTACCTTCAACAAGGATTTTATTGTTTTCCTGATTCAAAATCTTCATATTATATGCAAGACTGAACGGAATATATAAGTCGGTAATATCCTTTGGAATGTCGGCATAAACTGTAAGAGGAGAGTCGCCTTCCTTTTGAGCAAGCATTACAACTATGCTGACATCATCTGAAAAATTAAATGTATATTGAAGCTCATCTTCGGTGTAAGAAATTAATCGAATGTTCTTGGCAACAGGCTCATCTTTCTGTATTATCTTAATACTATTCTGGTCGTCGCTGTGAAGTGTGATTCCGTTATAAGAAACTTCAAGCTTATTCTGAAGAGCAAAGGAATCATCCTCGGTATCGGTTTTTGCCATTGAAATTTGAAGATTTCCGATTTTTCTGAGAATGGAAGAATCTGTCCTAAATTGAAGAATAAAAATGCCGATGATAATAACGATATCGACAATCAGAAGTCCTATTGCTTTCCTTATAACACGCATGTTCATTGTAGTTATAGTTTAGCTAAAAAATGAGGGACTTTCAACTATACAGAACAAGGATTAAATTATGAAGAAAAGTAAAATATTGCTTATTTTTTTGTCTGGATTAGTTCTTTCTTTTGGATTTTGGAGTTGTAAGACAACAGACGTTTCTGGAAATGAAACAACTACAGAGGCTGAGGCTAAGCCTGGGGTCCCTGAGCCTGTCGAAGGGCAATCTGAAGAAGTGGGCCTTCGAGAACCTCAGGAACCACAAAAACCAAAAGATCCACCAAATGTTGCTTTTGCAAAAAAGCTTCAGGATCTGCTTGCAAAAGGCGATGTAAAGGCTGCAATTGCACTTTTTGATGAAATTCCTGCAGAGCTTAAGGATGATCTTGAGCTTAAGCTTGTTCTTGCATCACTTTATGTTTCTGATGGCGATTATGATATGGCAATTGTTGTTGCTGATCAGGTGCTTGATGTTGATCCTTCAAATCTTACTGCGCTTGAAATTAAAACTCTTTGTGCAAAGGCAAAGGGCGATTCAGTTGCATATAAAGCTGCAGCAAAGGCAATTCTTGCAACAGATCCATATAATGTTCAGGTAAATATCATGCAGGGTGATGAACAGGCCCTTAACCACAAATGGAAGCTTGCTCGTGATGCTTACGGAAAGGCACTTAAATCTGATCCAAATAATGCAGATGCGCTTTATGGTTATGCAAAAATGACATATTACATGGATGACCTTAAGCTTGCAAAGAATGTTTGTCAGACAATTCTTGATCATGATCCTGCAAATGCCGAAGCCCTTGCTCTTATGGGAAAGCTTGCGGCTGAAGAATACAATTATGTTCGTGCAATTAAGCTTACTCAGGAAGCAATTTCGTACGATCCAGAAAACTATGATTTTTATCTTGATATGGGAACTTATTACCGCTATCAGGGAAAATACAGTGAGTCGATTAAATGCTGGAACAAGGCTGTAGAAATCCTTCCTGATTATTTCCTTGCTTATGCTTATCTTGCCGGTATTTATGATGAACAGGAAAAGTTTGATCTTGCTTTGTATAATTACAGAGAGGTTATCCGCACAAATCCTGATTATTATTATGCTTACGAATCTACTGCAATTCTTGAATATCATTTTGGAAATTATAAAAATGCGCGTGCACTTTTTGACAAGGCATATTCTTACAGCGAAAACTGGTCTTATCAGCTTATGAACATTGCCATGTATCTTAAGGAAGGCGATAGAGTTACTCCAAAAAAGATTGCACAGGATCTTATGAAAAAGCTTGAACGCGATTCTGCTGAATATAATCTTGTTCGCCTTTATGTTGATGCCTATAGCAAGAATGCAGAATCTACACTTGTAAATAAAATAAATAAAGAAGACAATAGCAATAAAAAGGGTAAAATGCTATTTTATATGGGGCTCTTTTATGAAGTAAACGGTTCTATAGAAACAGCCCAGGAATATTATGCCAAGGTTGCATCAATGCAGGCACCAATGTTCTTTGAATATAGAATTGCAGAGTGGGGACTTGGTTTATGAGTCAGTTGCAGAGGGTTCTTTCTTTTGGAGAAAGAACAATTACTTTAATTGGTACAGCGCATGTTTCGGCAGAAAGCGTTTCGGAAGTAGAAACAACAATCAGAGAGCTTAAGCCTGATAGCGTTGCAGTAGAACTTGATGAGAAACGTGCGGATTCAATCCGTAATAAAGATAAATATCGTGAGCTTGATATTGTAAAGGTTTTGCGCCGTGGAGAAGGCTTCCTTCTTCTTGCAAACCTTGTACTTGCTTCTTTCCAGCGCAGAATGGGCCAGAATGTTGGTGTAAATCCTGGAGATGAAATGCTTGCTGCAATGCGTGTTGCAGACGAGCTAAATATCCCAACTGTAATGGCTGACCGCGCAATTCAAATTACATTAAAACGCGCCTGGGCAAAAAATTCCTTCTGGGGTAAATGTAAGCTTTTAGCAACTCTTCTTTCGAGCGCCTTCAGCAAAGAAGACATGAGCGCCGAAGACATTGAAAACATCAAAGAAAAAAATGAGATGGATTCAATGATGAATGAGCTTGCGGAATATATGCCTGTTGTAAAGGAAGTTCTTATTGATGAACGAAACGTTTATCTTGCTCAGAAAATCTGGAGCAGTCAGGGAAACTCTGTTGTAGCAGTACTAGGGGCGGGCCATCTTGATGGTGTTGTAGAAAACCTTGAAAAGCTTGCTGCAGGACAGGTTGCTGATATTGCGCAGATTGATGTTGTGCCTCCAAAAACTGTTGGCGGAAGGGTTGCTGCCTGGATTATTCCTGTTGCAATTATTGGTCTTATTGTTGCAGGCTTTGTTTATGGTGGAACTCAGCTTGGAACCCAGATGATTAAATCATGGATTTTGTGGAATGGAACTTGTGCAGCAGTTTTGACACTTCTTGCTGCGGGGCATCCTATTACAATTCTTGTTGCATTTATTAGTGCGCCAATTACTTCTTTGTGTCCGTTTATCGGCTGCGGATTTGTTACTGCAATTGTTCAAGCCTTTGTTTGTAAGCCAAAGGTTCGCGATATGGAAACCTTGCAGGATGATGTAACATTCATAGGCTTTTATAAAAACAGAATTCTTCGTATTTTGTTGATTTTTATTCTGTCGTCACTCGGAAGCTCTGTTGCAACCTTTATTAGTGGTGCAGATATAATTGGAAGTCTTGCGGGAGCGGGTGCGTAGAAACATAAGAAAACTCTTAGATAACAACGCGTTATATAACAATCCTTATATAGATTTTTTTGTGAAATATGCGAAAATAGATGTATAAGGATTTTTTTATGAAACGAAAAATACTGTGCGCCCTTATTGGCCTTCTTACAATTAATATCCTTAATGCCGTAGAACTTGTTCCAACTCAGGAGCTTTTAGCGGCATATCTTGAGCGCGATTCTGATCTTAAAAATCTTACGCTTGAATTGAGAAAAGCAAAGCTTAATCAACAGCTCACACAAATAGAAAAAGGCTTTTACATAAAGCTGTCTACAGGCGATATGACCTTTACCTTTGGCGATGACAGCTCCTTCAAAGTATATCCTGGTGTTAATGCAACTCTGCCTCAATATAATAATCTTGGTTTGAACGTAAGCGGACAGATGAGTGTTCAGAATGGTCAGACCAACTTTGATAGTGCGAGCGCAAGTGTTTCTGTTGATATTATTTCTTCAAACAAAGCAGAGCGTGATATTTCACTTTTAAAATCACAACGAACAGTGCTCGAGGCAGAACGCAATCTTACTGCCAAGGCTGTAGAAAAAGAAAAGAGTTTTTATAAAAGCTTAAGCTCAATTCTTTCGAGTGTTTTGAATATTGTTTCAAAAAAGAACACTCTTAATGATGATTACATTGAGTTTGAAAAGGTTAAGCTTCAGGGTTATTCAAAAACTTCGGCTTCATATTTGAAGGCAGAAATGAAGGTGCTTTCAGAAGAGCATGAACTTGAGTCGGCAATTCATTCACTTATTACAGATTATAAGTTCTTTTATTTTGACTGCGGTTATGAAATTGAAATCCCAGAAAACACAGATTTTACAGAACTAATTCCGCAGGATATTCCGCTTGTTGAAGCAATTGATATTACCTCATATAAAGCAGAAAACTATAAGCAGATCGAAAGCAACTTGTGGAATCAGAAAATCAATCAGATGTCGCGCGACGCTTCTACAAGCTTTACACTTTCGGCAAACGGCGGATACACCTATAAAAATAATTTGACCGGAAATTCAAATACAATAAATGCGGGTGTGACTGCCGCTTATGAAGGAATTGGTCTGGATGCGGGAGTTCATGTTCCTGTTTCTGGCGGCGACGCTGGCGCTTCAAAATCACCTACGGTTTCATTGGGCGTAACTTACGTTCCGACAACCTCCAGGAAAAATAGGATCAATGATCAGATTACAGAAATCTCAATTGAGCAGGAACAGATGAAGGTTGATACTGCTTATTCAGATTATGAATCTACTGTCCGCGAAATGAAAATCCAGCTTGAGGATATTAAGTGGGCAGAAGAAACAAATAAAAAGAATTATCAGATGTATGCAGATGTAGAAAAGGAAATGCTTAATTATTATAAGCGTGGACTTATTTCAGAAAGAGATTATGTGTCTGCAACTATAAATACAATTCAGTCAAAGGTAAAAGGGCTGATTAATCGTATAGACTTGATTGTTTATAACGATGATGTAAAGTCAAAATTCGTGGAGTAGCATCATGGCAAAGAAAAAAATGAAAAAGGGCTTAAAGATTTTTATCATCATACTGGTTGTGGCATTTGTTATTGCCGGCGTTTTAATTTCTCTTCGATTTTTTCTGAACAAGGATAAGTCGGTGCAGAATACTTATACTGTAAATAAAGAAATCTACGAAAACGTAATTGAAATATCTGGAACAGTTTCGGCCGCTGAACAACAGACGTTGAATGCACTTGGAGACGGAACTGTAATGGGCGTTTTTGTAAAAGAAGGCGACCATGTAAAAAAAGGTGATATTCTTGTTCAGCTTGATGATTCTGATCAGGTTTATAATCTTGAAAAGCATGATTACGAAATGGCAAAAACAAAGCTCACAGGTTCTCCACGTGACCTTAAGCTCATGGAAACACAGCGTCTTGCACTTATTCAAAAAATTGCAGACAGAAAAATTGTTGCTTCCTTCGATGGAATTATTGTAGAGATGGATGCTGTTGAAGGAAACTCAGTTGAGCGTGGTGAGAAAATCGGAATTCTTGTAAATATTGATTATCTTACTGCCGAGGTTGAGGTTCCCGAAACTGATGTTGCAAAGCTTGTAGTTGGTCAGACTGTTATTCTTAATTTTAATGCTTCTAATACAGAAGGCAGAGGCTATGTTACAGGCTGGCCTGCAATTGGCGAGCTTACAAGCAGAGGTGCTTCTGTTGTAAAGGCACAGATTCGCGTAGATGATTATCCTCCTGAGATTTTACCAAATTATTCCTTCACAGGAAAAATCCAGATTGAAGAGCCTGTAGAAAATATTACAGTTGAACGTTATGCAATTGGTTACGATGACGGAAAGCCTTATGTAATTCTTGCAAAAAACGGCGAGAAAAAGGAAGTTGAAGTTCAGCCATACGGACGAAATTATGTAAAAATCTTAAGTGGTCTTGAAGGCGGAGAAGTTCTTCTTCAGGCTGGTGAGATTCCAAAATCGGGTAGTACTGCAAACAGAAACAAAAATAATAGAGGTGCAGGTGCTCCTGGTGGCTTCCCGGGCGGCGGATTCCCTGGTGGAGGAATGCCTTTCTAATTGGCAGGCGCTTTATGGCAGAAACAGTTGTACGGCTTGATAATGTAGTAAAGACATACTCTATGGGCGAAAGCGAAGTTCATGCTTTGCGGGGCATTTCGTTTGAAATTGAACAGGGAGAATTCCTTTCAATAATGGGACCTTCCGGTTCTGGTAAATCTACCTGCATGAATATGATTGGCTGTCTGGACAGGCCTACATCAGGCATTGTTGAAATCAACGGAAAAGAAACTTCTAAGATGACAGAAAAGGAGCTTGCCGTATTACGCAATCAGACTGTAGGCTTTGTTTTTCAGCAGTATCATCTTATTCCTTCAATGAATGTTTTAGAAAATGTAATGCTTCCTTTAAAATATCAGAAGGTTGAAAAGTCGGAGCGTGTGGAACGGGCAAAGCTTGCTCTTGAAGCAGTAGGCCTTGGCGACAGATTAAAGCATAGACCTCATGAGCTTAGCGGCGGACAAAAGCAGCGTGTTGCAATTGCAAGAGCTATGATAACAGAACCAAAAATCCTTCTTGCAGATGAACCGACAGGTGCGCTTGATTCTACAACGGGAAAGCAGGTAATGGAGCTTTTTAAGTCGATTAACAGCCAGAAAGGAACAACAGTTATTCTTGTTACACACGACCCTGGAATAGGTGAATCGACAAAACGATGTATCAGAATTCTGGACGGGCAGGTGGTGAGGTAGGCCATGTGGGAAGATTTTATAAATGCACTTAATAATTTTGTACGCAATAAAACACGAACCTTTCTTTCGCTGCTTGGTGTAATCATTGGCGTTGCTTCGGTTATTGTCATTACAAGCATTGGTTCAAGCTCCACAAAAAAAGTTGCCGACACTTTTGGTTCTGCAGGTCTTGATATGGTAAGCGTTTCTGCAGGTGGCATGTGGCGAAGACGAAGTGCAGTTGCCCTTAAGTTTAATGAAACCTTCCGTGAAAATCTTTTTGATAATGTAGAAGATATAAAGCAGATCTGGTATAAGAACAATGTAAACGCAACTATTACTTATGGCGAAACTTCTAATTCTGTAAACTGCGCAGCTGTAGAAAAAGGATACCTTGAAGCACTTTCTATGGAGCTTGAAGAAGGCAGCCGGTTCTTTACTGTAACAGATGATCAGGAAGGAACTCAGAAAATCATTTTGAATCATGATACTGCCTTGAGCTTTTTTCCGGCCGGTGACGCTGTTGGTAAAAAAATCATTGTTGTAATTAGTAAGGTTTCGTTCAGTTTTGAAGTTATAGGCGTGCTTAAAGAACAGACAACAGGAATGGAAAACAGTGCTGCGTTTATTCCGCGCGGTTTTTACGACAAAAAAATTCAACCTAATGCAGATGCTGCAATTGTAATGGTTCAGGCTGTTTCAAACGAAAAGGCAACAGCTATTGTTGAAAAAATTCAGGAATATTGTACTTCGCTCAGCGGAACAGATACTTCTATAAGCGTTACTACAATGCAGACAATGATTGATCAGATAAGCTCAATTACAACAACTCTTTCTGCAATGCTAAGTGCTATTGCTGCAATTTCGCTTTTAGTTGGCGGTATTGGAATTATGAATATCATGATTGTTACTGTAACAGAACGCAAGCAGGAAATTGGTATTCGAAAAGCACTTGGTGCTAGTCCTAACGATATTCGTCAGCAGTTTCTTGTTGAATCTGCAAGCATAACTTTAATCGGCGGATTTTTTGGAGTAATACTAGGCATTCTTATAAGTCTTGCGGTGGAGTATGTACAAAAACAGGCATACGTAATAAATACGAATGCCTGCATAATTTCGTTTATATTTTCTGTTTTTGTAGGAATATTCTTTGGACTGAACCCAGCCAGCCGTGCCGCCAAACTGGATCCGGTAATTGCTTTGAGTGGGGAATAAAAAAGGCCCTTCGAGAGCCTCAGGGACCCCACCTGCGAGTTTTTGCGGTTTTTTGCGTAGCAAAAAATGCGAGCCTGTTGCGAGCAAGCAAAATACTCGACGATTCAAGCCGCAGGCTTGAATCAATATCCGTCTGACATTTCGCGGTTGGCGTCTTTCTTACACAATTCGTCGTATACAAGAGAACGTCTGCGCAAATCTTCCTTGAGCTCTTTTGGGAACGGCATGTTTCGCCAGAAGATACCGCGTACATCCTTTTCAAGGCGCTGAACTCCGGTACTTTCCTTTGTCATCCACAAAATGTAATCTTCAATAAAGAATTCCTTTACGTCACCCTTAAGCTTCATCTGGTCAAAGTGCTGATAGTACTGACCTG
>JAEEGL011206451.1_pt1 | contig 12434 bp, 8 predicted proteins | sample 9134231 | NCBI WGS metagenome assembly JAEEGL01 (sample SAMN16246548, study PRJNA631951) | gut metagenome | biome: gut microbiome; feature: rumen; material: fiber-attached | host: Bos | place: Iran: Karaj | collected 2018-10 | reverse complement strand
GTTCCAACCCGCGCCAGCCCTCTCAGGAAGAGATGGAAAAGCTGCTCAAGTGCTGCTACTATGACACGGAAGTTGATTTCTGATCGACATAAGTTCTAAAAACGACCCTACTACAGACCAGACCCCCGCAAAGCTCCTGAATCAGCTGCTTTGCGGGGGAGTTTTTTATTGATTATTCAAAACAGCCGGTGGGTAAAAGGATTGCTACCTGATGCAGACTGCACTTCACGCTAAAGCTTAACCCCCTCTCCTGTCATAGCCAGCGGATTTGTTGGATAATATTTATTAAAAGCACCCCCCCCCTCTCGACGAAGCATGAGGAGCTAGGAGAGAGGGGGGTGTGCTTTTATAATATTATGCTTATTATTCCGCCTTCAGGATGCGCTCATACGTCGCTTCGGCATCTGCTACGATCGCTGCGAACTTGTCCAGCGCGCGGTCGATCGGCTCGGGCGTCGTGAGGTCCACGCCGCCGTGCTTCAGCTCGTCGAGCGGATAGGCGCTGCCGCCCATCGACAGGAATTCCAGATACTTTTTGACGGCCGGCTCGCCTTCCTTGAGGATCTTCTCGGAAAGCGCAACCGCGGAGGAGTAGCCCGTCGCGTAGACGTAAACGTAGAAGCTGCGGTAGAAATGCGGAATGCGGGCCCACTCGTAGCGGACCTCTTCATCCATGACCATGTCGGGCCCGAAGTACAGCTTGACAAGGTCCTCGTACGTCTTGCACAGCCATTCGGCACTGAGCGCGCCGCCCTTTTCGACTTCCTCGTGCGCGAGCTTTTCAAACTCCGCGAACATGGTCTGGCGGTAGACCGTACCCTTGAAGCCTTCCAGATACTGGTTCAGCAAATACAGACGGGTCTTGTCATCGATATCGCCCGCGAGCAGCTGCTCGATGAGGAGATTCTCGTTGACGGTGGACGCTATCTCGGCTACGAACAGCGTGTAATTCGCGTAGTGAGACGGCTGATGCGTGTTCGCCAGCAGTGTATGCTGGGAATGGCCCATCTCGTGCGCGATCGTGGAAACGGAATCGATCGTGCCGGTGTAGTTCATCATGATATACGGGTTGCTGTCGAAGGTGCCTGCCGAGTACGCGCCGCCGGATTTGCCGGTATTCGGGAACACGTCGACCCAGCGCTCGTCAAAGGCGCGCTGGACATTGCGGCCGTACTCCTCGCCCAGAGGCTTCACGGCCTTCTTGACCATTTCCTTCGCCTCGTCCCAGCTGTAGCGCAGCGTCAGATCGCCCATCAGCGGTGCGTAAACATCGTAGTAATGCAGCTCGTCGACCCCGAGGATCTTCTTGCGCAGCGCGACGTAGCGGTACATGGAGTCCATGTGCTTGTGAACGGATTCGATGAGGCCGTCGTACACGCTCTCCGGGATGTTGCTGTGTGCCATGCTCATCGCGCGGGCGCTCTTGTAATGACGGGTCTCCGCCTTGAACGCGTCAGCCTTGATGTTGCTCGAATAGGTCGCGGTGAAGGTGTTGACGTGCTGTTTGTAGCCCTTGTAGAAGCTCTTGAACGATTTTTCACGGATGTCGCGGTCCTTGTTTGACTGCAGCAGAATGTAGTTCGCGCCGGTGACGTCGATCTTCTCGCCGTCCTTGGTCTCGATCGGATCGAAGACCATGTCCGCGTCCATGAGGTTGTCCGCGATTTCTCCGGGCGCACCGGCGATCTCGCCCATGCCGGCAAGCAGCTTCTCTTCGGCTTTGCTGAGGGTATGCGGCTTCGCGCGCAGCAGATCCTCGAGCTGATGCTTGTAGGGAGCGAGCTCCTCGGAAGCAATGTAGGCGGCAAACTGCTCATCGCTCAGGGACAGCAGTTCCGGATCGATAAAGCTGAACCCGGACATCACGCGGACGATCTTGCTCATGGCTTTCGCGTTCATGATCTGCGCGGCCTCTCCGCGCGTGTCCTCGGAGCGGCGCAGCATGGCATACTGGTAGATATTATCGATCTTGCGTTGCAGCAGACCGAAGCTATCGAGAAATTCGCGCAGCACGGCCGGCGACTCGCCAAGACGGCCCGCGTAGCCCATCAGCCGCTCCACCTCGGGATCCACGCTCGGCAGCGCTTTCTCCCAGGCTTCATCGCTCTCAAACAGCGGCTTCAGATCCCATTTATATTGCTCTTCAATCTCGGAGCGGTCTCTTACTTTGACTTCTTCCATTATGTTTCCTTTCTTTATTCCTTGCCGATCAGAGGTCTCCCGGCGGGCAGCCCCGATCTTTCCATCACTCGCAGAATTATACCAAAACATCGCATTATTGACAATGCGGCGCCTTGCCCCGTATACTGTTTTTGCCGCAGGCTCGGCTTTGTCCTGTTCTGTTTGTGTGAAAGGTCTGGCTGTCATGAAAAAACGCGCGCTTTCCCCAAGACGGCTCATCCGCCCTCTTCTTTACATCCTGATCGCTGCGATCGTTTTCTGGTCCTGGTCGACCATGTTTCACGGCACCACCACCGACCAGGTGACCCGCAGCGGCTTTCAGAGCCTTCGCTACTTCACGGTTCTCTCCAACCTCCTGATGGGTTTTGCCAGCATCATCGCCTTTGTTTGGGAGGTCCTCGATCTTGCGAAAAAGCGCGAGGCGGAAACGTCTTACCCCATCTGGCTGAAGGTCCTTCTGCTTGCGGCCGTCACCTCGGTCACGCTGACGCTCATGACCGTGCTGTTGTTTTTGGGGCCGGTCTTCGGGTACGTCATGATGTTCTCCGGGGTCAGCTTCTACATGCATCTTATCACGCCGCTGCTGTCGATCCTGACGCTCGCGGTGTTTACCATGAGCGAGGGGCTGCGCTTTCGATCGACCTTTATCGCGATCGTTCCCATGGCCCTGTACGCGGTCTATTATGTTGGCAACATCCTGATCAACGGGGTGGGAAGCGGACTTTCCTCCAATGACTGGTACGGGTTCATGATGTGGGGCTATGCCGGCATCCCGTTCGTCGTGCTTGTTATGCTGCTGGCGGTCTGGCTGATCGCGCTCGGTCTTTATTTCCTCAGTGCTCGCAAGTCCCGCGCCCGCTATGGCATCGGTTTCGTTGTCCTTGTCGCGGTGTTTGTTTTCGGCATGCTTCTCGGCGCGGGCGACCAGACGAGGCGTTACCAGCGGCAGCAGGAAGCCAGCCAGCTTCTTAATCGAAGCGAACTGGAGGGCCTTGGCGAGATCGAAGGTACGATCTATGTGACCGGACACAAGAGCCCCGATGCCGATTCTGTCTGCAGTGCCATTGCTTATGCCAACCTGCTGCAGAAACTGGGATACGACGCGGTTCCCGTCGTGCTTGGACCGATCAACCATGAAACCGAATACATCTTGCAGGAAGCCGGGGTCGAGGCACCGATGCTTCTGGAGGACGCGTCCGGCTTGAACATGATTCTCGTCGACCATAGTGACCTCTCGCAGACGGCGGAAGGTCTTAGCGACGCGCGCATTATCAGCATCATCGATCATCATGGCGCCGGCACCGTCACAACGAGCAACGCGATCATTTATGATGCCCGCCCGCTCGGCGCCTCCGCGACGATCATCTGGTTCCGGTATCGCAGCTACGGAGTTGAGATCGATCACGAGACCGCGCGGCTTCTGATCGGCGCGATCCTCTCAGACACGCGCAACTTCGAGAGTGCCACGACCACCACCGCAGACCGCGAAGCCGTTCAGTCGCTCAACTATCTGGCAGGCATCGAGGATCTTGACGCATTTTACCGGGAGCTCTACAAGGCTTCCCTTTCCTATGAAGGCATGTCGGACGAAGAGATCTTTTTCAGTGATTACAAAGAATACGAAAGCGGCAGAACCACCTATGCCGTTGGCTGTATCAATGTCTACGACGAAGAGGGCGCGCGGGAAATGACCACGCGGATGAAGGACATCGTCCCTTCTATGCTCTCGGAAACCGGCATGGATCTGGCTTTTGCCATGATCAACATCTTTCACGACGGAATCTCGATAACCTTTATCGTGCCTTCCGACGAGACGGCGGCGGATGTGATCCAAAGTGCCTTCCCGGATACAGCCTCCTTCGACGGGACCTGCTTCCGCTTCGAGCCCGGCATGTCGAGAAAACAGGTGCTGGTGCCCGCGATCAACTCGGTTTTGGATACCTATCCGAGGGAGTGACGCAGCATATGCTCTTCCATACAAACTGCTTCTAAAACACAACGAGGTCCTCCGGGTTCGCGATTCCCGGAAGACCTCGTTTTCATTTATTGGAAAAACCGGCACGCCGGACAGGCACGCTCTGAAATTTGCGATTTCTCACAACGCTTGGGAGTCTTTGCACAGATCCGCAAGCGTGACCGAATCGAAATAATCATTGGTCAGTTTCTGGTAACCTTCCCAGAGCCCGATCGTCCGGCAATTCTCCCGCCTCGCGCAGGGCTCCGCCCCCTTCGCGAGACACGCGACCGGCGCGAGATCTACCTCGGTAGCCCGAAGGATCTCGCCAACGGTGCAATCCTTCGGATCCCGGATCAGCCTGTATCCGCCGCTCTTGCCCTTGGCCCCTTCGATCAGTCCCAGGTCCGTCAGAAGCGAGACAATGTGTTCCATGTACTTCTGGGAGACGCCCTGGCGCGCCGCGATCGTTTTCATCGGAATATACTGACCATCCACCGATGACTCCGCCAGTTCCACCAAAACGCGCAGAGCATATCGGCCTCTTGTTGAGATCATGCGGCCTACCTCCTTTGCTTTTCTATTCTCATTATATCATATTCCCCGGCGGTGACATCACGAATCCCGGTTTTTCTTCTCCTATATCCGGTCCGGCCGCTGCACGATCCGGTCTTTGCACGGTCCGGCCGCTGCACGATCCGGCAATTTTGGTGTTTTTCACGCCCGCGATATTGCACGATTCGTCGGTTTCGTTTCCTTTTTGAGGTTTTTTCGGGAAATTTTTGGATTTTCAGTTGACAGCTGCTTTTCCTTCTGTTATATTTCCTATCAACATGGTAGGTATTTAGCGCAAGCGTTCCTCCATTTAGCAAATGAGGAAAGGAGTTCGGCAATGTCTCATACGACGCAGAAAACCTTTTGTATGTGTATGTGCCAGATGTGGATGACGGACATGGAAATGATGTCCGCTCTTGACGTGCCGGAAAAAGGGTGCTTCTTCGTCGACAGGCATGACCCGGACTTTCGAATGTGTCCGTGATGCTAAGACGCTGCGTGAGGAGGCCCCTTCGGGCCTCCTCTTTTCTTTTTCCGAAAACTATACTATACTCAAAAGGAGCATTACCATGAGCGAACACACTTATCGTTTCGAAACCTTACAGCTTCACGTCGGTCAGGAGCAGGCTGACCCGGTCACCGATTCCCGCGCCGTTCCGATCTATCAGACCACTTCCTACGTTTTCCACAGCGCGCAGCACGCTGCCGACCGCTTCAATCTTCGCGATTCCGGCAACATCTACGGCCGACTGACCAACTCCACGCAGGGCGTCCTTGAGCAGCGCATCGCGGCTCTCGAAGGCGGTGTTGCCGCACTGGCTCTTTCATCCGGCGCTTCCGCGGTCACCTATTCCCTCCTCGCTCTGGCGCAGGCAGGCGATCGCATCGTCGCGCAAAACAGCATCTACGGCGGCAGCTACAACCTTCTGGACCAGACGCTCCCGGCTTACGGCATCGAAACGGATTTCGTGGACATACATGACCTGGATGCGGTCCGCGCCGCGTTTAAAGACAACACCAAGGCTCTCTTCATCGAGACGCTTGGCAATCCTAACTCCGACATTCCGGACATCGACGCGCTGGCAGAGATCGCGCATGAACACAAGATCCCGCTCGTGATCGACAACACGTTCGGCACGCCGTACATGATCCGGCCGATCGAGCATGGCGCTGACATCGTCGTTCACTCCGCCACCAAATTTATCGGCGGCCACGGTACAACGCTTGGCGGTATTATCGTCGACAGCGGGAAGTTCGACTGGGTCGCTTCCGGCAAATATCCGAAGCTGACCGAGCCCAACGCCAGCTACCACGGTGTTTCCTTCGTGCAGGCAGCCGGCCCCGCGGCCTACGTCACCTATATCCGCGCGATCCTCCTGCGCGACACGGGCGCCGCGATCGCCCCGATCAGCGCCTGGCTGCTGCTGCAGGGGCTCGAGACCCTTTCCCTGCGTCTGGACCGCCACAACGAAAACACCAAAAAGGTCGTGGAATTTCTGGCGAGCCATCCGCTGGTCGAGCGGGTCAACCATCCGTCCCTTCCCGATCATCCGAACCACGCGCTCTACGAAAAGTACTTCCCGAATGGCGGCGCCTCCATCTTCACCTTTGATATCAAAGGCGGGCAGAAGGAAGCCTACGCCTTCATCGATGGCCTGAAGCTGTTCTCTCTTCTCGCGAACGTGGCGGATGTGAAGAGCCTCGTCATTCATCCCTACGACACCACGCACGCCGAGATGACCCCTGAGCAGTTGGCCGCGGCCGGTATCAAACAGAGCACGATCCGCCTGTCCATCGGTACCGAACATATCGACGATATTCTCTGGGATCTCGAACAGGGCTTTGCAGCCGTTGAAGCGCTTTCCTGAACGATCCCTCGCAATATGATCTCATCCTGAAAGGAGAACCCCCATGTCTGACATCAAAAACAGTGCCCTTGAACTCATCGGCAACACCCCTCTTCTGAGAGCTTCCCGCTACAGCGAGGCAGCCGGCCTCCCCGGTTCCATCCTGGTTAAGCTGGAGTACTTTAATCCGGCCGGTTCCGTGAAGGATCGCATCGCGCTTTCCATGATCCGCGACGCACAGGAGCGCGGCCTCATCCAGCCCGGTGCGACGATCATCGAGCCAACGAGCGGCAACACCGGTATCGGCCTCGCGGCTATCGCCGCAGCGCTTGGCTACAAGGCTATCTTCACGCTGCCTGAGACCATGAGCGTCGAGCGCAGAAAGCTCCTTAAGGCTTACGGTGCCGAGATCGTCCTTACGGAAGGTTCCAAGGGCATGAAGGGCGCGATCGCCAAGGCGGAGGAGCTTCAGGCTTCGATCCCCGGCTCCATCATCCTCGGTCAGTTCGTGAATCCGGCCAATCCGAAGGTTCACTATGAAACGACCGGCCCCGAGATCTGGGAGCAGTCCGGCCATCAAGTCGATTTCTTTGTTGCAGGCGTTGGCACCGGCGGTACCCTCAGCGGCACCGGCCGCTTCCTGAAAGATCAGGATCCGTCTGTCAAGGTCGTTGCGGTCGAGCCCGCGACCTCCCCGGTTCTCTCCAAAGGTGTTGGCGGTTCCCATAAGATCCAGGGCATCGGCGCCGGCTTCGTTCCGGCCACGCTCGATACGAATGTTTACGACGAAGTCATCGCCGTGGAAAATGACGATGCCTTCGAGGAGAGCCGCCGTTTCGCGAAAGCGGAAGGCATTTTTGTCGGTATCTCGGCCGGCGCCGCTCTGAAGGCAGCCGCCGAACTGGCCGCAAGACCCGAAAACGCCGGCAAGACGATCGTCGCCATCCTCCCGGACTCCGGCGACCGCTACCTCTCCACCCCGCTGGTCAGCGAATAATGCTATGCCGCGACGAAAGCCAGGCAGCAGCGAAAATCATTAAAAAAGCCGAAACCTCCTCATGGGTTTCGGCTTTTTCATCTTGTATGGCTATTTTTCTTTATAGAGATGAATCAATGGCTGAGGGTTTCATCTCATACGGGCATTTCTTCTGTGGAGATGACTCTGGTCCCACGGTTTTCATCTCGTGGGAACCGTTTTCTCAGTAGAGATGTCTTCACTTGTGAGAAATTCATCTTGTACGGCGATCTTTCTCTATAAAGATGAATCAAGGGAAGGGCTTTTCATCTCATATGCGGCATTTCTTCTGTGGAGATGAAATCCATTCCAAGATTATCATCTCGTAGGAGCAGTTTCATCTGTGGAGATGACTTCCTTTGTGCGAAATTCATCTCGCAGGAACCGTTTCCTCTGTAGAGATGAAATTGTCTGTGAAAAGCTCATCTCGCACAGCAAGTTTCCTCTGTAGAGATGAAATCGCCTGTGAAACGCTCATCTCGCACAGCAAGTTTCCTTTGTGAAGATGAAACTGTCTATGAAAAGTTCATCTCAAAGAGCAGCCTCCCCCCCAAGATGCCTTTACTCATCAAAAAATTCATCGTCGGAACCTGATTCCTGGGCTTTTCCGGATCTCGCGGCTTTTTTGGCGGTCTCTTCGTGGTGGCGCTTGATGATCAGGAAGATCAGAAGGCCTGTTACAACGAGGCTGCCGATCGCCGAAACAATGATGACGATCCGGTTGAGCTCCGGGTCGAAGCTCTTGGTGGGTTTTTCGGGCTCCGGCTCGCCTTCGATCCGGAAGATCCGCTCCACGGTCATCTCCAGCGCCTTGACCTCCGTTGTCGCGGCGTCTTCTCCGTTCACGACGATCCTGGTGGAATCGTCAAAGTAAAAGCTCTCACTGTCCATCCGGATCTTCATGCGCAGAAGGTATGTGTGTCCCGGCTCAAAGAGCGCGTCTTTCGAAAGCGCGGTTCCGGAATCCGCGTCGATCCACTGATAATCCGCGATCGAACACAGCGACGAGGCCAGACCGGGCACGCCGGGCCCTTCCCCTTCCGCCGGCACCGGCACACTGATCTCCGCATAAGAAACCAGCGAGCGCCATTTTGCGTAAAGGATCAGGTCGTCCGTGACCGGTGTATTGAAATCGTAAAGTTTCGTAAACGCTGCCTCGGTATACCAGCCGTCAAACAGATAGCCGGAATCCGTCGGCGAAGTGGGCTCCGCGAACGTCTCACCGTCCTTGACCGTCAGCTCCGCGATCTGGTTGCCGTGGCCGTTCATGTCGAACATGACCGTGTGCATCCCTTCCTCGGGAACCGTGAAAATGATTTCGGCAAGCAGCAGGGAATCCTCATATTTCACGAGGGTCGCCGAAAGTCCGCCGTTAAACACGACCAGCGTGGTATCGTCGAAATAATAATTGTTGTCCTTGATCTTCAGCCAGACCTGCAGCTTGTACTGTTTGCTCTCTTCGAAGGTCTCGTTTTCCCCCATCGGAGAGTCACTGTCGATCTTATTATTCCAAACATAGTGATCGATCACGTACTGCGAAGCGGTTACGGTCGGCGCCGCGGGTTTTCCATCATGCACCGGCAGCTGCACCAACACCGTCGTGCGGCCGATATGCTCGATCCACTTTGCGTAGATCACCATATCTTCCGTCACCGGCGTATTGAAATCATAACCGTTGTAGCCTTCCTTGTCCTTGTACCAGCCGACGAACTGGAAGCCTTCAGCTGTCGGTTCGCTGGGCCGCTTGACCAGGTCGCCCTCTTTTACTTCCTGATCCTCGACACCGCCGTGCCCGCCCAGATCGAAACTGACCTTGTAGGTCTTATCCGTCAAAACCGCTTTGACCGTGACGGCCGCAAAAGGCATCGTAAAGATAAACGTCTCCGCTTTGGTCTCTGCCTCGGTCAGGGTAATGCCTGTAACCTCCCAATGGTCGAACACCTTGCCTTCCGGCACAACAGCCTTGACGGTGATTGTTGCCCCGCCGGGCGCGGACGCGCCGGACGCGATCACCTGATCCGCCGTGTCTCTGGCCTCCGCATCCGTCAGAGTCAGGGTAAAGCCCTTCACGTTCCACAGGGCATACAGGGTGGTATCCGCCGTGATCGGCGTGGAAAAATCAAAGGCGGAAAGCTCGGTCTTGCTGATCGTCCAGCCCGCGAAATCATATTCCGCGTCCGTCGGGTTTTCCGGCGCTGCCGCGCAGGTACCGGGCTTGATGCTCTGAGCCGCGGGAGCCGTGGAGCCATGTCCGTTCAGGTCAAACGAGACGGTCACGGGCGATACCAGAACCGCGCTTAAAGAAACCGCGCCGGAAGGCATCGTAAAGCTCACCGTCTCGGAGGAAGTGTCCGAGAGCGAAACACCGCTTGCCTCCCAATAGGAAAAATACATGCCGGACGGGACGCTGGCCGTTACACGCACCACTGTCCCTTCAGCCACTTCGCCGCTCTCTCCCGAAAACGCGTCACAGGAAGCATTCGTCAGCGTCAGCGTAAAGCTTTCCGGCACTTTCTCGGTCCAGATCGCGTAAAGATACAAGTCACCCGAGACAGGCTGCGAGAAATCGTAGGCGCCGCCCGCCGGATCGGTCGACCAATAAGCAAAATCATACCCATCATCGCTCGGGCTTTCCGGCTGCGTCGCGGTCTCTCCCTCGGTCACGGTCTGCGCCTCCGGCGCGGTGCTTCCGTGTCCGTTCAGATCAAAGGTAACCGTGTAGGTCTCCTCCGCTCCGGCCGCAAACGGACTCCATACTGCCTGCAGGATGAACAGTGCCGCGATCAATCCCCCGAGCCATCTTCTTCCTTGTTTCATTCTCTTCCTCTTCTGTCTCTTGTCTCTATTTCTTCGGGGCAAACCCCCGCTTCCGTTTTTTGCCGCAATACAAAAGGCGCGAGCAAACGCTCACGCCCTATTGTACCATAAATCCCCTGTCTGCAACAGGAAAGTTCACAGGTTCCGCCGGAAAGAAACACGGTTTTCCGCATCTTTTTACCCGCGCTCGCCTAAACCCTCGCTTTAGTGGAGCTTGCGCTTTCTGGCCTTCAGCACCTTGATCAGAACGACGACGTTCGCTGCCAACAGGCCGCCGGCCGAAATACCGCCTCCGGCAACCAGTGCTTTTCGAAGTCCGCTGGGAAGCGCGCCCGTGTTATCTGTGCCGCTCTGGCCCTGACTGTTTTCGCCGCCTTGACTGTTTTCACCAGCCTGAGAGCTTTCACCGCTCTGGCTGCTTTCGCCCTGCTGAGAGCTCTCGCCACTCTGGCTGCTTTCGCCTTGCTGCGAGCTTTCGCCGCTTTGGCTGCTCTCGCCCTTACCGCTCTCTTCGCCGCCTTCTTTCTCCCACAGGCTGTACAAGGTAAGATCGCTCGTCACCGGCGTATTCAGATCATAGGCGATCCGCCTCGTGCTGTCCTCATACCATCCGATGAACTTCCAGCCATCCTGCGGCTCGACTTCGATCTCGCCGAGCGCTTCACCGTCCTTGACGAGGATGACTCTGGTCCCCGGCTGCTCCGGGTAAGGATACAAGGTAACCGCGTGTTTTTTCACCGTGACCGCCTTGATCGTGACCTCGTTCTGCGGCATGGTGAAGGTGAAGGTTTCCGCCTTCGATTCTGCGTCTGTCAGGGTGATGCCCGAGACCTCCCAATGATCGAAAGCTTCTCCCGCAGGCACGACGGCGGTGACCGTCAGCGTCTCTCCAGCGTCCACGATCGCTGGCGAGCTCAGCGCGCTGCCACTCGAATCGGTGACCGCCGCGTTGGTAAACGTCACGCTATCCCGGTAGACATATTTAAATCGGAACGTCACCCATAGCTCATGCGTTCCCGGTGTTTCATCCGGTTCGTAGACCTTGCCGTTGATCGTGACCTTCGTATCCGGGCCGAAGATATAACCTTCGTCATTCGGTGTCAGCCAGATCACGATATAGTAGGTCATGCCGGGCACCAGCTCTGTCGGATACAGGTTGCCGTTTTCATCCTTCGGAATGTAATCCTGCAGCCAAACATGATCGGTATACTCTACTACGTCAAAGGGTCCCGGGCCGGTCTCTGAAATACCAACCGTAACGTCGATCATGTCAATGACGGTCGGCTCCGCTTCTTCTTCCAGCGTGAACTCCATGTAGTAAGTCGCGCTGTACACGTTTTCCTCGATCAAAGTCGCCTCGTAGAACGAGTTGAAATACACATGTGTATCCTCGTCAAAGGCAAAGTGCAGTCCGCCGCCCGGAGACTGCTCTGTCTCCAGTTCAACGACCGCCCTGTATGTTTTGCCAGGCTCAAAATAGGTAAAGAGCTCGCCGTTTCCGTCCAGCCACCAGCTGCTGACGACCCTCACGTACTCCGTAGAGGAGTACGCCTGATCCCGGTAATCATCTGCGTAGACATCATGTCCCGAGAACGGTCCCTCCGGCGCCTGAATGTTGATGTAGACCGTGTCCCATCTCCATTTAGCCCAGATGAGCATGTCTGCTGTGACTTCCCTGTTAAAATCATACGGCTGTCCGTCGGGGCTGTACCAGCCAATGAATTCCGCTCCTGCCTGCGGCGCAGGATCCGGTACTTCTCTTTTGTTGAGCGTCTGACCGGGATCCACCTCGATCTCATAGGGCTCATCGTTGCCGGGATAGACCGTAACGGTGCGCGGTCCGACCGCCTTGACGTCCTTCAGCGACGTTCCCAGGCACATCCAGACCCAAAGAGCCGCAATCAAAACCGCGGCTATTCTTCTCCAACGTTTCATCGCTTAGCCTCCATCCAATGTATATCTAATCAAAAAAGGATCTTCTGGCCTCTATCATATCGCCTCCGTGGCTTTGTTTCGTCACCTAAATGGCTAAATCTTTACGGAATTTACACCAAAAAGGCCTGCT
>JAEEGL016911351.1_pt1 | contig 12435 bp, 10 predicted proteins | sample 9134231 | NCBI WGS metagenome assembly JAEEGL01 (sample SAMN16246548, study PRJNA631951) | gut metagenome | biome: gut microbiome; feature: rumen; material: fiber-attached | host: Bos | place: Iran: Karaj | collected 2018-10 | reverse complement strand
CGAAGGAATCGTCCTATACTCGTTACTCTCGGATCATCCTTTACCGTCCAGCCGTTATCCTCATCATTTTCGTCCTTATCCTCCTGAGCCTTCATCGTCCTGAACTTATACATCTTAAACGGCTTATTGTGCAGGCCTACCCTTTCCTGCACAAATATCACGGGACCCGGGCTGCTTAACTTGATCGCTATTGCACAGAAGAGCATTACCGGAGAACCGATTATTATCGCACAGAAAGAACCGATTATATCCACGATACGCTTCATAACGATGTTCACCGTATTTGTAAGCGGCACATGTCTTATGTTTATAACGGGAAGTCCCTGCAGATCCTCCGTATAAGGTTTGTTAGGGATTATCCCGGTGTAATCGGGGATAAACTTTGTATGGACACCGGATTTCTCACACATGTTCACAATATGCTCGAGCCGTCCGTATTCTTTAAGGCTTAAGGTTATCGCGATCTCATCCAGTTTGTTTTCTTCAAGGATCATCTCAAGGTTATCTATTACACCCATTACCTTTACGCCCTTGTACATCGTACCGCGCTCAACATGATCGTCGAGGATGCCTCGCACAACATAACCCCACTGCGGGTTCAGCCTTATCTTGTTTATGTATGATTCGGCAGATTTTGAATACCCGACCAGAAGCACATACTTAAGGTTATAGCCCCTTTTTCTGAAAAACCTGAGCAGATATCTTATGATATTCCGTATAAGTGTCTCGAAGAAAATGTTGGCACACCAGAAGATGAAGATCATCTCACGCGAAAAATGCGTCTGCCCCATCATATACATGGCCACGATAAGTCCGAGACTCCCTATGGTATTTGCTTTTATGATGTTATAGAGTTCCCTCTTGCGTCCCGATGCCCTCTTGCTGTTATAAAGATTGCAAAAATAATAGAGCAGAAGGTATGAAGGGACGACAAAATACATAACCCTCCTGAAATAACTCGTGGGAAGGCTCATATTATAGTCAATGAGTCCGCTCTTGAACTTAAGCCACCATGCAAACCAGTAACTGCCGGCTATGATAAGACCGTCAAGAATGATATGTATCCTGTTAAAGATCCTCTGGTTATCCTTTATCATAATAAATGTCCTGTAAGTATTCCAAAGTAAGCGGTATCTTTATTTATCACGGGAGAAATCTTATTACGGTATTCCTCCACAATTCAAACTGTATCCTTATGTAATTCATCAGATTTCTGTTTCTGTACGGATATTTCGTACCCTCTGCACACATTGAAATACCCTTTATAAGTCCCTTTACATAGGTCCTGCCCTCGCCCTTTCTTATAAAGAAAAGTGTTTTTATAAGGAATCCCAGGATCAGTAACGGCAGGTTCAGTATAAGCTGAAGCAGGGGCATGTTCTTATATGCCATATATACATTATTGCGCGAAGACAGTTTTATCTTGAATGTATTATACCTCGAACCGCTCATCCCGCTCCCGGCATGGAAAATGACAGCCCGCGGTTCGTAAACATTGCGGTAACCGTTTATCCTCGCCCTGTACCCAATATCCACATCTTCAAGATAGGCAAAATGCTTCTCATCAAAATATCCTATCACATCAAACACGGATTTTCTATATACAGCTGCCCCGGCACAGGCCGAAAAGATATCTTTGCGTTTATCATATGCCTGCCCGGGTGAATCCTTGCCCCTAGCAAAAGCCCATCCCAGGCAGCAATACATGTCTCCCGCAGAATCAATAAGTTCGGGCTTATACATCTGGAGCATCTTGGGATTTACGGAAAAGATCCGCTCATCTTTCGTGATCGCCAGGTACAGTTCCCTTATATAGTCCTTATCCGCCTTTGTATCATTATTCAGAAGTATAACATACGGAGCTTTGGCCATTTTAATGCCGTCATTTACAGCCCTTGAAAAACCGTAATTCTTATCAAGCCGTTCAATACGCGCCCCGGGGAAACGCTCCCGAACTATCTTAACGCTGTCATCATCTGAACCGTTATCGACAACAATGAGCTCAAAGTCTTTAAATGTCTGTTCGTTAAGGGAATCAAGGCAGTCCCTTAAGTATTTTTCTCCGTTGTAATTCGGAATAACTACCGATACCTCTGTCATATGATCCGCTCCGGTGTAACCCTATCTTCTCTTAAATTCCGCAAAGGGATCGAATACCGTTATGAACTTATCCGACATGGAAGCTTTGGTCCCAAAAACGATCGCTTCCTTTTTGATCATCATACAGTCTCTCGACAGACCGTCAGTCCTGTGCTGAACCGATGCCCTGTGGAGATATCCGGAAAAGTTCCCGTTCATACCCTTAAAATCAGGCTGCAGTTTTCCCGCTTCATCAAAAGTAAACCCGGCACTTTCTATCCGTCCGTTCTTATCATAGATCTTGCCGCCCGTTGCTCCGACTTCCTCGCGCGACAAAACTCCCGCAAGTTCATCTATGTAATCATCGGTAAGCGGCTTGAGCTCCGGATCGATCACCATTATAAAGTCTTCTCTGATATCATCAAGCATTTCCTTCGTGATGTTTTCCCAGTCTTTGGGACTTAATATCTTAACGGATTTCCCGTTGTTTTCGTATTTTACCCTGTAATATCCAAGATGCGGCGTATCCGTCACCTCAGCCTTTATATTAAGACGCTTAAGATGATCCCTTACCGCTCTCTTTCCGGCTTCATATGCATATAATTTGCTGTCCGGATTCTCGGCAGTTGATGACAGATGAGATCTCCAGTGATACAGAACCTTCGGGATATGATATATCTCATCCGGCTTAAGCTGTTCAAGGCACCTGAATATGAAGTCATGATCCTGCGCTCCGTTGTATTCACTCCTGAATCCGCTCGATTTTACGGCTACGGTAGTCTTCACCATGAACAGATGGCAGATATAATTGTTGCTCCTTAGAAAATCTATGTCATAATCAGGTTTCCTGTGATAATCAAAGTATCTCGTAGCCGCGGAATTTATCTTATCTTCATCGGAATAGACCGCTTTATATCTGCTCGAATAAATATTTCCGTCCCGTTCCATCCCGGCCTCAAGCGCTTCCATTACTTCATACAGAGCATCCGGCGACAGAACATCATCATGATCGAGAAGCCCTACATAATCACCGGTCGCCATTACCAGCGCACCGTTTGAATTGCCGGATATGCCCCGGTTGGCATTGAGCCTCTGATACTTGACCCTGGCAGACATTTCAAGCGTAAGACAGCTTTTAAACTCATTAACCTCGTTCTGCACATTATCGTTCCCGCTTCCGTCTGCTATGCACAGTTCCCAGTTCTGATATGTCTGACCGGCAACGGAATTGAGCATCTGTCTTAAGTATTCCGGTTCTGTTTCATAGGCAGGCACAAGTATGCTGAATTTATAGCTGTGGAAAAACTTTCTGTTCCTCTGTTTATCAAGTTCCTCAGCAGTCGGACGAGCATGCATTACGGATTCGTTATAATCCGCTTCGTTCCTGTCACGCTCAAGACGTTCGAGTACCTTGTAGCAGGTCTTCTTCATACCGTTACGCTTAAAGTAACTTAAGCCTCTTTTAATATTGAATTTATTGAACCTGTCACTGCGTCCCATCGCGTCAATTTTCCTTATTCATCCTTACATCTGCTCGCCTTGCATATCTCATCCAGTTCATCCGGTGTCCTTTTTAAGAATTCATCCGGCCTCACTGTCCTGTCATCCACATAGTATCCGTTATGTCCCGGCCACGGCTTGCCGTATATTATCTCATCATAGGGTATGTCCCATTTTTCGAGCCACTCAAGTATGACCTTTGCGGTTTTTGCGTTTATAAGTCCGATATTCCCCTTATATGTGTTCATGTTTCTGGAAGTATAGAGGATTATCTTTGCTCCCTGCTCCTTATACTCACGGATCCTGTCCACCATTTCCTTATAAGGTATCAGATCCTCGTACTTCTCATCCTTCTTCTTTATCGGACATAATGTTCCGTCTATATCAAATATGAATGTCAGTCTGTCGTTATCCATTTCTTCTCCGATCATTTATTGTTTTCGAGTTCTTCAAGTATATCTATCGCATTTAAGATAAAGCCTAACACCTTCTTCTCCCTGTCCATATGAAGGGGAAGCATCGATAAAAACAGAGACGCTTCGTACAGTCTGATAAGCCTTACGTCAAATCCGTTCTTTTTAAGATAATCCCTAAATATCCCGGTATACTTCCCGTTATCCGCATCGATCTTAAGTGACAGTCTAAGATCGTAATCCATGACTATCTCATACTGATCACTGTTAAAATAGTCATATGACCCGCAGATCGAATGTGAAAGCTTCGCAACATCATAATACGGATTCATGAACATCTCATCGGGCTCTTCCGCGCCCTTCGGATCTATGAGCTTAAGAAGCCTTGCATCATGATTGTACAGTATATTTGAAAAGCACAGATCCCCGTGTCCCACCGCGAGAAGATTCATGAATTTCCTCCCGGATGTGATCTTTTCATACAGTTCTTTGTATTTTTCAACGATCTGATCCATATCCCGGTACCCGGTGCCCGATTCGATAAGGGCATTCAACCTTTCATATCCATCATGCTCCTTAAGGGAGGCTATCCTTGCATCAACCTTATCAAGATATAAAGCCACGGCATTCTGTTCATATTCCTCCTGAGATACCTGCTTCGTCCTGCGTACAGAGATAAAATGGAACAGTATCTCCATAACTGCCCTGAACTCTTCTTCATCAATAGCACCGTGAACATATCTCAGTGCGAGGTCGGTCATATGGTAGCGCTCGATCCTGTATGAGGCTTTTGAGCCTGTCTCCTCATAATCATAAACCACTCCGAACCACTGTTTCATCTCGGGAGGGAGTAATGTAAAATATTTATATTCCTTCCTGAGTTTCTCAACATTATCCGAGCTTTTTATGACTGTGTATTCATCGCCTGCGAGTGCATTGAAGAAACGTGCGTCAAATCCGCTTGTGATAAAATTCCTGAATACCGCCGGATCCGACAGATCGGCAAAAGCCGCAGTCTCTATCCTCTCATATGTGTCCTCGTCCCCGGTGTTCTCCTGCAAAAAGTAAGCCTTCACATCGGGATATATGACCGCTGCTGCTCTTCCGTTACAGTAAACCGTATAATTTTCCTTGGCATATGTGGATTTTTCAAGCAGAACCTTCACTGCCGCTTCATCGGTTATCTGCTGATCCGAATATAACTTAAAAACACTGCACTTATCGGATATTCCGGCTGATTCTTCCTTTATGTTTCCCGATACCGCGATAAACTTTTCCACGATATCATCCGGCAGCTTGAGCCTGCTCCACTCCATAAGGGAACGTCTCTTGAAGATGGTATTACCATAACTTTTCTTACCCGTGATCGCGCTTATCTCCGGTCCCGGTTTTCTCGAATCGTCATATATTATTATCACTTTTTTCATTCTAATGTTCTCCAGTTTTTTATCTGTTCCCGGTTTTTCTTCCCTTAACCGAAAAAAGAACCGTCACTCCCGACACGAGCGTGAACACCGCCATCAGCACGATCGAGAACAGTGTATATTTTGCCTGCAGTTCGCTGTAAGATGTTGACAGTATCGATGTTATATAATCCGAAAAGACTCCGGCATCGTAATCTATCCCAAACATCCATGCGATTATATACAAAAGTCCGCCTTCAAGCACCCACGCTCCGAAGGACATAAGCAGAATGAGAGCATACTTCCCCCGGACCAGTCTCCTTATATATTCATAACCCGAATTCAGGACTTCAAGCCACTTGAGTACCGTCATGGAATTCTTCGAATCACGGTTCATGATTATATACTTATTAAGGTTACTGTATGCCGACGGAAATATCATATACACAAAAATAGTGACTGCGACAAACACTGCAAGGAATACGGATACCGCGGATATCTTCGAAGGATTAAGAATATGCAGAGGCAGAAGTATAAGTACGAGTGCCATCGTATCAAAGAATCTGTCGACTATAACACCTGCCGCACCGATGCCCGCGCTCCCTGTGATCTTCGAAAATACGATCATCCTGTATATCTCACCTATTTTGAACGGTATTATAAGGTTGGCTAAAGTAGTCCTGCAGTATGCGAACACAAAGCGTCCAAATCCCGTCTTCTGTTCCATAAGCACCAGATACATCCGGAACAGCTTAAGGACATGGATGACAGCGAACCACAATATACACAAAATCCCGCCTGTTACAAACTTAACGATCGAAAACATCCTTCACCTTCCGTTATCAGGCTATCACATCCGCCTCATATGAATCTACCGGGACATCCCTGTAATCTGCGGTTATGACTTCCGGATAGTAATTATATTCCTTAAGCATCTTAAGTACCCTGACCGCCTGGTTCACCATCTTCACATTGCTGACCTGGTCGTCTTCCCGCCATGATACGGGATAAAACATAATATCATGCCCGTAGTACTCCGATGCCAGTATCATACAGTAATTAAACATCAGGTTATCCGGGAATTTCTTATAAAATCTATCCTTAAGCATTGAAACCTTATACATGTTAAGGCCCGACCCCAGATCGTATATCTTCTTCTTTACTACCGCAGCAAACAGAAAGTCATACACAATGTTTCCGAATGTCCTGAACGCCGAATAACCCTGAAGTTTCGAACCCTTCATAAACCTCGCACCGAGGATACAGTCATGCTTTTTATAATATCCTCTCTCAAATACCGGAAGGAAATCCCTTATGCATCCCTGATCATCCCCGTGAAGTACCACGCAGTAGTCAAAACCGTTCTTCATCGCATAGTCAAAGGCTACCTTGTGAGATCCGCCAAGGCCGTAATTTTCCCTGTTCCTGAGGAGCTTTACGGGAATTTCGGGATGCTGCTTTATAAAGGCCGCAACAACCATTTCGGTATTATCCGTACTGCGGTTATTGACCACTATTATCTCCGAAATATATTTAAGTATCTCTTCGTCAAACTGCTTAAGTACCCTGACGATCTGTTTCTCGCAGTTATATGCGGGAATAAAAGCAAGTATCTTATCCATTCTCATACCTCACAAAATCACCGTTACTGTTGTGATCCACCGGTGTGACTTTCATTTCATCTTCAGTATATTCAAAGCCATCCGGGATATATACATTCTCATCCCTGTAGTTATACAGGCATTTTTCCTTCCTGTTCAGCGTATAATATGCCGCGCTTTCCGCAGCCTCGCTCCCGGTCACATTAAGAACCGACTGGTTATAGTGAAATTCATCGACCATATACTCGGTACTGACGGAATTGAGCACGGTTGTCGCAAGCGCATAATAACCGCTTGTCCTGCACATATTAATCTGCGCATATACGATACTGTCATAAAAATATTTGCCGGTCAGCGTACGCCCCGGAGTTATCATGAATACCTTCTGAACTCCTCCTATGAACAGCGGGCGGATTATATTATCCATATTCTGATTATACTGCTCGGTAGTAAGTCCGTCCTCCGCATCAGACTCACCCTGAAGCCAGATCACATACTGCTTGCGTATGAAATAATCGTTGCTTTCAAGCCAGACCTGAGCCCGCTTCTGCCTCTCCGAAAAATCATCAACTACTTTTTTGCTCATCCAGAAATCCGTATCGCGTCCGCCTGAAGAAGCCGAGACAGCAACCACCGGAACACCGGTCAGCTCATAGTACTTATTTGCAAAAGAGGAAACGAGCGAGCCGTTCTTGGCTATGGGCATATCTTCGATCGCTCCGGGCCTGTTCTCATATAATCCGAACGGTTCCTCGATCGGATAGAGCCTTGTCGGATCTGATATTGCCCTGAATTCGTAGCCATGCCCTTCCTCTACCTTAGGCGCATATTTTGCATTGCCGCCTGTCCCGGACATATTGCTCTGACCCATGAACATGATAAGGTCTACTATGATCTTGCCATCCTCGGTACGCAGTACGTTATCCTGCTCATCGATAACTGCTTTGACCTCCTCCTCACTGTCATCTGTAACGGCAGGTAAGGATGAATATGCGACTGCCTCCTCGGTTTCGACATTCATCATTGTGGGATCCGAATCTTCTTCAATAACGGGTTCCTCTGCAACAGCCTTATCTGCCGGCACTTCCGGGTTAGCACTTACGGTCTCCACGGGCTGCTCAACAGCTGCCGTGTCTGCGTTCTTACCCGAACATCCCTGCAGCAAAAATATACATATTATCTGTACAAACAGCAGCCCTGTAAGAGCGCTGTATTTTTTTACACTCATTTGGATCTCACCTGCTGTTTTCACTGTTTCTTTTCAAGAGTCATCTTCCTGCTCACGAAGTTATATACCATCACGACACCCGTAGCAAACATTTTTACAAGAGTCGTGATAAGAGAAGGATGTTCATCCACTATTGCCGGGACTGCCTTTTCACACACTACAACCCCGAAGTACAGTATCAGTTCATTCAGCCCCAGTCCTATGACCGACAGCACGGTAAATATGATGAATTCCTTTTTGCGGTCCAGATCATCCCTTCGCTCAAAAACAAACTTCATGCTCATGAAATAGTTATAAATAAGGGATATCACAAAACCGAACAGGCCGCCCACCGCAGCCGCCGTCGCAACATCCATACCCGCCTTGCGGCATATAACGGAAACCCCGAGTGTAATAAGGTAATCTATAATGAATGATGTTCCCCCGACAAAACCGAACCGGATTATCTGGGTAAAAAGCTTCTTCTTTCCATCATCTTTGTTTTCTGTCATATGTATCCATACTTCCTCTCTTATATTTTCCTGTTAAGCTCCCGGAAATCCTTAAGTGACTGCCGGCCTATCTTAAATATCCTCTTTAAGTTTATCGAATTGACACCGCCCTGCCTCGGCCTGAAAGTTATCGGTATATACTTAATGCTCCTTAAATGGCGAGTAAACAGTACGGTTATCAGGACATTTGAAAGGAAAAAATCCTTGGGGATAAGGCCTATCTCTTCCCTGAGCGTCGATGCCCTCATCAGTCTGTACGGCGTGTTGGCATCCGTCACCTTAACATGAAAGCACAGCCTTATGACAAGCTTGAGCACCTTCGTCACAACAATCCTTGAGAACCCGTCTTCTCTGTGATTGCGATATCCTATGAGCATATCATACTTACTACGTTCGTCCCAGAACTGATCGAATTCGGAAGCAAAAGTCTGTCCGTCGGAATCTGTCTGGAACACGTATTCCGCATCATGCCCGAGCGCATAATGATACCCGTATAATATCGTTGAACCGTGCCCGCCGTTTTCCTTATCGAGCACAATAAGCTTGGGACGGTCGGCCTGCATACTTTTGAGAACACTCAGCGTATTATCCCTGCTGCCGTCATTTACTATGACCAGCCTGCTCTCTCCGCTTCTCATATCCACGACCGGATACCAGTCCTCTATGACCTGCCTTATGTTCGCTTCTTCATTGTATGCCGGTATCACTATATACAGGCTGTCCTTGTTGTTCGTATTATCCATTTAAATAAACTCTCTTGATCCTTAAATACTGATATATCTTATGATGATCCTTTACTGCCTTCGTCCTTCATATCCCTGACCGCGGACACCGTAACCGCTATGGTGAACAGATAATAAACCGCACCGATCACGATCCTCGACGCATCCGATTCCGAAAATACCCTCAGTATGAAAAATACCGATACAAGTGTCACGGCATATCCTGCCTTAAACCATCCGCTTCTCGTACGCGCAAGAAAAAAAGCAAGAACGGTGATCATCACGAAAAAATCATACGTCCTGTGATACGTTATTATGAGTGACCAAAGGATAAGGACACTTATAAATATACCGTCCATACGCTCGCCGGTATTTCCGTTAATCTCCGCCGAAAGCCTTACCGCCATGATCAACAGCCCCGCCATGATAAGCAGTGCAAGAACATAGGCAAGGGATGATCCTTTAAGCAGTGCGCCGAGATCGAGTCCACCCTCCGCTGCAAGTGCGGATGATACCTTGAGAGGCTTTACTATCATGTTTATGAAGCTGTCCCTGAGCCATACCGCCGAAAACGCAATCAGTACAACATGCATCCCGGCTGAGATTACGATCTCAGGCCAGCGCTTCTTATACACAAAATACAGGCATAGCGGAACAGTGAGCGTGTATTTGAAATAACAGATAAAAAGGCAGATCACCAATGCCACAGACACTTTATGATCGCTTCCTTTTTCACCGTTCTCTTTCCGGCCATCATATCTGCTTTCACACCATACCGCCAGCAGAAAGAAGAAAAATGAAAACAGTGTATGCTGGCCTACTCCCAGCTGATTTCGGTAAGGAGTACCCGCTATCATAAGAAGCATGAACACGGCAAACATATCCCTGTCCGCTTCCTTTAAGAATGTTCTCCTTAACAGAAAAATAATGCCTGCGGTAAATATCAGGTTAGATATTATCCAAGCATATCTCGCCGCAAGCGGCGGCAGAAACGTATATGGTATCAAAAGTATGAGCAGCGACGGGAATTGGTTTGCCTCCATCTGCTGCTTTAACCCTTTGTCTTCAAACATGCTGTAGAACCCGGCAAGAGGCGGATAATCTTTCGCTTTTTGCGTGTCAAAAGATAATTCGTACGGATCTATACGCATTCCGAAAGCCTTGGCCGCATCCCACTGAAAATCCTGGCTGAGCTCTGCTGCGTTTCTAACGCCCTGTATAAGTGAAACAAGGGCCATGGCCGCAAGTAATGTCATGCAGACATATCTTACGGCCTTTACGCCCCAAAGTTTTTTTATATGATCATCCATTACCCGTTACTTGATGTTTGCAAGGACAGCATCCTTAAGTTCGTTTAATTTGGCATCCGCATCCTCAAGGCTTGTGCCCTTGATACCCATATAGAACTTGATCTTGGGCTCCGTTCCCGAGGGTCTTGCACAGCACCATGAATCATTTTCGAGTTCAAAGTACAGCACATTTGATTCGGGAAGGCCGGTCTCCGACTTTGCCCCGGTTGCCATATCCGTAACCTCATTCTTCTTGTAGTCCCTGAATTCCTTGACCTTGAGTGAAGCGAACTCTTTGGGCGGATTCTCACGGAGTCTGTTCATGATGTCCTGGATCTCCTGTGCACCCTCTATGCCCTTCATCGTGAGCGTATGTATTCCCTCCTTGTAGAAGCCGAACTGCTCATATATCTTTATCATCTGATCCCATACGGTCATACCCTTGCTCTTGCAGTATGCCGCAACCTCACACAGGCACATGACGGCTACTATGGCATCCTTATCCCTTGCATGGGTTCCCGCAAGACAGCCGTAACTTTCCTCAAGACCGAACACATAATTATATGTATTATTCTCTTCAAACCATTTGATCTGCTCACCGATATATTTGAATCCCGTAAGCACTTCGATCTCCTTTACCTTGTATTCCTCACACATCGGATCTGCAAGGTTGGTCGTGACTATCGTCTTGACAAGGGCAGGGTTTTCAGGCATCGTACCGTTTGCCGCACGCTCCCTCAATATATATTCCGCGATCAGCATGCCCGACATATTTCCGGTAAACGGGATGTACTCTCCGGACTTTGTATCCTTGGCATATATACCCAGTCTGTCAGCGTCCGGATCGGTAGCGAGCACGATATCCGCATCCTTTTCCTTCGCGAGCTTAAGCGCCAGTGTGAAAGCCTTTGGATCCTCAGGATTTGGATAATCCAGAGTCGTAAAGTCGGGATCCGGAAGTTCCTGCTCCGGAACAACAAATACCTGATTGAAACCAAGTTCCTTAAGTATGCGCCTCACAGGCATATTACCCGTTCCGTGGAAAGGAGTATAAACGATCTTGATCTCGTCCGCCATTGCCTTTATAACTTCCGGATGGATGATCTGTTTCTTGAGTTCTTCCATGTAAGGATCGTCGATGTCCTTGTCGATCGGAATGTATAAACCCTTTGCAACCGCATCGTCCTTGCTCATGGTCTTAACATCGTTATAATCCGTTACGGCCTTGACCTCGTTTATGATATCAACATCCCTCGGAGATGTTATCTGGGCTCCGTCCTCCCAGTAAGCCTTGTATCCGTTGTACTCCGGCGGATTGTGTGAAGCGGTGACCATAACCCCCGCCGTGCATTTAAGTTTCCTTACGGCATATGATAACTCGGGAGTGGGACGCAGCGATGTGAAAACATATGCCTTGATACCGTTTGCCGCAAGACACAGAGCTGTTTCATCCGCAAATTCGGGCGACATGCGCCTGCAGTCGTATGAAATGGCAACACCCTTGGCCTGCGTTCCCTGCTTTAAGATATAATTGGCAAGTCCCTGGGTAGCCCTTCTTACGGTATAAATATTCATCCTGTTGGTGCCGGCTCCGATAACACCGCGCAGACCTCCCGTACCGAATTCAAGATCCTTGTAGAACCTGTCCTCGATCTCGGCCTCATTACCCTCTATGGCCGCAAGTTCCGCCTTGGTTGCATCATCAAAAT
>JAEEGL015611099.1_pt1 | contig 12435 bp, 10 predicted proteins | sample 9134231 | NCBI WGS metagenome assembly JAEEGL01 (sample SAMN16246548, study PRJNA631951) | gut metagenome | biome: gut microbiome; feature: rumen; material: fiber-attached | host: Bos | place: Iran: Karaj | collected 2018-10 | reverse complement strand
TTTTGTTCTGCAACAAATGTAATTAGTTCAGAGAATGGAGCGCACCTAACATGGCTATCAGCTATAAAAAACTATGGAAAAAACTTATAGACAAAGATATGAAGAAAAAGGATCTGTGTATTGCGGCAGGAATAAGTCACGCTTCTATGTCAAAACTCGGTAAAAATGAAAATGTTACAACTGATGTACTTGTTAAGATATGTACAGCTCTGCAATGTGATATAGGGGATATTATGGAAATGATCCCTGACACATCAGTACGAAAGGATGCGGAGTTATGAGCGTTAAAACTATCAACACCATATCTGTTAAGCCTATTTTAAAATGGGCTGGCGGTAAAACACAAATGCTCGGAGAACTCCTACCGCGTGTTCCGAAAAACTATAACAGATATATTGAACCCTTTTTCGGCGGTGGAGCATTATTCTTTTCTTTGCGTCCGGAACACGCTGTAATTGCTGACAGCAATCCTGAGCTAATAAATATGTATTTACAAGTAGCGCATAATTTAGATGATGTTATTGAAAGCCTGCAAACATACGATAACACCAGTGAGATGTTTTATGAGGTACGTTCTTTGGATTGGCAGTCTTTACCGAAAGCAGAGGCTGCTGCAAGAACAATTTATCTGAATAAAACCTGTTTTAACGGACTATATCGCGTAAATAAGAACGGACAGTTCAATACTCCGTTCGGGAAATATCAGAATCCCAAGATTTGCGATATTGATACATTACACGTTGCTTCCGAAGCATTACAAAACGCACAGATATTATGCGGCGATTATACCCTTGTTCTGGATTACTATGCTCAAGAGGGAGATTTTGTATTTTTGGATCCCCCTTATCTTCCTATATCTCAAAATGCAGACTTCAAGAGATATACTAAAGAGCAGTTCTATGAAGATGATCACGTTGAATTAGCAAAAATGATCAAAATACTACAGGATCGCGGTTGCTATGTTCTTCTGACTAACTCTAACCATCCTCTTGTTCATCAGCTTTATGATTCATATAAAATTGACATAATTCAGACCAAAAGACATATATCGTGTCACGGAGACACACTAAAAGGCGAAGACGTTATTGTAACCGTCCCTCCGAAGGAAAAAGGAAAAAAGTCAGCCGATATTTTTTCTGATCAGGTATCGCTTTATCCTCCAACAAGATTTATGGGTTCTAAGCGAAAGCTACTTGATGAGATCTGGGCAGTAGCTTCCCGCTTTGAGTTTGATAGTGCTGTTGACTTATTTTCAGGTTCCGGAATTGTAGGATATATGTTCAAATCTCACGGCAAAACAGTAATCAGTAATGATTATATGGCAATGTCTGCAACATTTACAAAGGCTATGATTGAAAACAATTCCGTTACTCTGCCAATAGAAGAAGCTGAACAGCTGCTAATACCGCACGGCGAGATAAATCATTTTGGGTACCTCTAAAAACCGCTTTGAAAAGAGAAAATGAGATAGCTGCGTCGGATACAAGGAAAGCCGACGAAGCCGGGCTGGCGCCCGGTTAGGAGGTTTGACGCAGTAGGCGGCGTGGATAGCTCTTTTTCTCTCAAATGGGTTTTTAGAGGTTCCCTTTTGTTTCAGATACATTTAAGGGATTGTACTATACAGATGAGGAAAACAACCTTATAGATATACTTCGTACAAATATATCTACAATACAGAATGAGTATAAAAAAGCTATTGCTATGACTGCGCTTATTCGTGCCTGCACCAAAAAAAGGCCTCGTGGCATCTTCACATACGATGTGACCACATAAGCCGGATGACCGTAGCCAAGACAGACAACTCCGAACTTCTTCTGTTCATTCTCGTCGGTATATAAAAGCCATTTAATATATGCTTTCTTCTTTCAGCTTGTCGGAGAGCGTGTTTATTACCTTCGCGTCATCACTGTCCTTTATCGTACAGGTGTCTCTTGAATAGAAATTGTCGGTAACGTCCCACAGAACGGGAACAAATCCGTGTTCGGTCAGTTTATTCAGAACGACTTCAAGGCACTCGGACGAGGTCGTATATTCCGCGTCGGAAGCAAAGTTGCTTTTCGGGTATCTGGACGTAGTTTCGCCGAGGAATATGGGTATGCCCTTTTCGCCGAGCGCCTTGTCGAGCAGCGCGATCTGGCTGTCGGTATATTCGACCCACTTTTTCGAGCCTATCTGGTTTATCCAGTACATCATATTATCGACGTAATGCACCGAGACCATGAGCTTGTCTGTCGCGCTGTCTTTAGGTATAAGGAAACGGTGCGATGTGGTGTTGTCGATATTCGTCCAGTAGCCGGAGATTATCAGCGTGCGTTCCGCGTTGTTCCCGCCCGTTGCGCGTACGGCATTGACGAATGTCTGATTCAGCGTGTTGGTCATAAGGTATGCGTCGTCCTTTGGCAGCTCTTTAAGCTCGCCGTTTTCATCAAACTGATTGCCGCCGAGGTACTCGTTGAAGCCCTCGAAAACGAGCGTGTCCGGATAATCCTTGAAATATTCCGCTATCTGCGTCCACAGCTTTTCAAATATCTTCTGACAGCCCGCAAGATCGTTGCGCCTGATTATGAACTCGTCGAAATGGTGAATGTTCACTACCGCGTAAAGCCCGTCGTTCATGCAGTAATCTACGATCTCCTTAACACGCGCGATATAGTCGGAGTTTATCGTCCATGTGCCGTCATTCTCCATCATATTGCCCCAGAACACGGGAATTCGCACAGTGTTGAAGCCCGCGGCTTTCACACCGTCGATAATCTCCTGTGTGGTTACCGGCGCGCCCCAGCAGGTCTCATAGTCGGAAGGCTTGTTATCTCCAATAACGGGTATCCACTCGAACGTTATCTTCTCGCAGCCCGTCGCCTCATACGCTTCCATTGTGTTGCCGAGGTTCCAGCCGAGCCCCATGTCAGCGGCAATTTCGGTCGCCGTGTGGAATACGGGCTCCGGTTCCGGCGCAGCGACTGTTGTTGTGACTTCATTTTTCGTTGTATTCACGGGTGCGGGAGCGCCTGTACACGCGCCTGTCAAAAGCATAGATGCGGTAAGAAAGATCGTTTTGAATCTTGTTTTCATACGCTTATCCTTTCGGTGTTATCTTTATTTTTCCGGTTGCCGTCGGCAACTTTATCCTGTATTCTTCCGCGAGCGCGGGGCCGCACGCCGCCGAGCCTGCGCCAGCCATTGCAAAGTCTGCGCATATCACGTTATATTCGCTCTTTTCGAGCTCAAAGTTATGCTTCTTTGCGGCAAGTTCTTCCTGCGTATAACGCGATGCGCCGAACGATAATCCGTCCGGGTTCGTGAACGTGAGCGACGCGTTTTCGCCGAGCACGGTCATTCTCGTGCAGCCGAAATGCGAGCCGTTTTCCGAAATAAGAGAGATGTTCATTTTTGCCTCCTGTTATGAGTTTTTCAGCTTTTCTCTGTATTCGTCAAGAATTGTTTCTATCGGGTAATAATACGATTCACGGAGCTGTGTGAACGACGCTCCTGCAAACAGAGGTCCGTCAAGAAGGGTTTCCTCGCTGCCCTGGAACATAGCGGAAAGATCGGCGTTAAAACCGTTCACGTTATCGAACAGCATTACGAATTTGCCGTTTTCCGGAGTTATCATATCCTGCAGAATATCGTACTGCTCTTCGCTGTAATACGCATTGAATTTAACTTTTCTCGCTGCTCCGCAGTTTGGGCATTCTGTAAGGTCTTCGGTATTGTTGTTGACATAGCTGTACTTGCACTCGGGGCATTTGCCATAGTATTTGGTGCTTGAATCGGTCTGCTCTGCTTTTTCTTTTGCGACATTCTCGGGGTCGGTCTTTTCTTCACGATTGAGCGTTATCCAGTCTATCGCTCCCTTGATATTCTTAGCCCCTGCAGGTATCATATATCCGAAGGAATCGTAAGCTATGTAGTAGTTGTCCGCGTTCGGGTCGCGCGGGAACGGGAGAAATACCATATCATACTCAATATTCTTCTTGTACAGCGACTCACACGCCGCTCCGTAAGTCCAAACAGGCTCCATGCCGAGGAAAAGTGTATTACCGTCCACAAAAGCCTCGCCAGGGTCAACATAGCCGGTTCCGGTAAGTCCCTGTCTGTACAGATCTTCGAGATATTCCATACAGCGCACTATCTTTTCGGAGTTCAGATTATTGATGATCTCGGTGTCCTGCACGTCGATTATCTTGGTTCCTGTGGTAGCGATGAAGCTCATAGCACCGACACCGGTGTAGCCGATATGGTCGGGAGAAATATCACACCATTTTCTCAGCAGGTCGCGGAAGGTATCCCATGTCCATTCGCCGTTTCTGTAAAGCTCCATAGGGTCGGTAAGACCGTATTCCTCAATAACGCGTCTGTTGTAATTTATCGCGAAGTTCGAGGACAGCATATAGGGAACATAATAATGCTTTCCGTTGTATCTGAATTGCTCGGCTATGTCCTTCATTCCTACCCACAGATCGCTGTCAAGATCGATATAGCTGTCAATCGGGGTGTACATATTCCTCGATATGCCGTGAGGGAACGAAGCCCATTCGTAACGCGTGATGTCGGGCGAGGAATCCGCCGCGACAAGCGTACCGAGACGCTCAAAATACGCTGTACCGCTGCTGCATATCTCCTGATCTATCGTTCCTCCGTATCGCGACTCGAACAGATCTACAAGGTCTGCTGCCGAGCCGACAAGATCGTAGTATATCAGCAGCTTTACCGTGCCGGTGGGCTGGTTTTCATCTATTTCCTTGACCTCCGCTTCCGTAAAGATGACATCGGCAGGGCTTTTGGTCGTTTCCAAAGCCTTGGTAATTGCAGCCTCTTCATCGCCCTGTACGGAAGTTGTTGTGTCTGCTGTCTGACGTCCGCCTCCGCAGCCTGCTGTGATCAGTAATGCCGCAGTAAGTGCCAGTGCTTTCAATGTGTGCTTTTTCATGTTTTTACCCCTTTCAGATAGCCGTGAACGTGAATGTTATTTTGATCGTGTTTATTTTTTCCTTTGCTCCCGCTTTCCAGATCTGCGCGGAGGCTTCCTCTGCAGTACCGTCACCCATTCGCGGGTCGTCGGGAACAGCGGAGACCCACCCGTTGTACAGGTTCATTCGTGTGCATTTTCCGTCGTCCGAGCAGGTGTAGCCTTTGCCGTCGGGCGTTATCTCCTCGCCGTTCACCTTGAAGCTCTTTATTGTGATGACATGATCGGGGTAGAGTATTTCGCCGTTGTAAATGCCGAGCGCGGAGAATGTCACACCTTTTCCTCCGCCCGCGTCGGACAGGTCGAGAGAAACGGTGTATTCACCGTCGCCCGTGATCAGCGCATTTGTCGCTTTGACATTGACGGTCTTGTTTGTCGGGTCGTAAATATCTCCGACGCTGTACGATACAGCGTAATCACCGCTCTGATACATTATCCATGCCACTGCCGTATCGTCCGTTGCGGGAATATCGCCCTCATCGGACATTCTCGCTTCTGCCGCTTCGAGCGCCTCCGCCATACCTTTACGGACATTGTCGGCTATCTGCTCATCGGTCAGTGAGGACTGCGCGGAGTAGCTTCGGTCAAGGAACAGCTTAGCAATAGTCTCGTCGTATATCTTACCGTCTCTTCTGCGGTACAGACCATTGCAGTCCCACAGCAGAGGGCAGTAATTGTACAGGTCGCAGTTATTCAGAAAGTTCGTGAAATAGATGTCCGTGTCGGGCTTAGGTGTTGGCTTACCGTCGGTAAGTACGCCGTATTCTCCTATTATCACGCCGTAGCCCCGCTCGGTGAATTTCGTCATTTTCGCAAGAGTCTCGTTCTGCTCCTTGTACTGCAAGGGCGAGCCCCACTGATTGACAGCCTTTGTTCCGCAGTAATCCCACGGACCGTAGTAATGCACAGAGACTATCAGCTTGTTTTGGGCGCTGTCTTCCGGCATTCTGTATCTGTCATCGCTTGTGTGATCGAAGTCGGTGTTATAGCCTGCGATAAGCAGGAACCTGTCCTCGTTCTTACCTCCCGTTGCGCGGACTGTCTTTACAAACTCGCTGTTTATCTCATATATCTTGTCGTATATCTCATCTTCCTTAAGAGAGCCCGAATCCTCGCACATCACCGTGCTGTTGAGCCCGTCGCCGAGATCCTCATTCTCGGATTCGAGTATGAGCTTATACGAATAGTCTCTGAATCTTTCGGCTATCTGCTGCCACATAGCCTTGTACATTTCCATAGCGGTGTCACGGGACTCCATATTCGCGGAGCCGAACATACCCCACCAGCCGCCGTCCCAGTGCTCATTCAGCACAACATACATATCGGCGTTCAGACCGTAGTTCACTATCTCCTCGACGCGCGCAAAAAGCCGCTCGTCTATCGTGTAGTCGCCGCTCTCAAAATTCATTCCGTTCGTCCACGCCACGGGAACGCGCAGGGTATCAAAGCCCGAAGCTTTCATTCCGTCTATCATTTCCTGCGTGGTGTGCGGCATACCCCAGAGGCTTTCAAAGCTGCACGGGTCCTGTCCGTTAAGATAGCCCTGATGATTGTACGCCTCCATTGTGTTTCCGAGGTTTATGCCGTTGCCCATGAGCTTCGTAACTTCAAGCGCTGTCAGTTCGTTCTTTTCCTCCGGAGCGGTCTGCTCGGAAACCTGTGTTTCAGACGGTGTCGCTTCCGCGGGAGCCTGTGGCGCGGTGCAAGCGGATATTGTCATTATTGCTGTAGCAAGACAAGCGGCGGACTTCCTGAAAAATGGTGTTTTCATACTTTTCCCCTTTCATTCACAATATCGTTCGCAGCACTGTAAACCCCGATGAACGAGATCACCGGCTCTGTTCTCGAATCTGTTATTCGTATGCGCATGCAGTCGGTTTCAATGCTGCCGAGCGGGACTATACGCTTATATCCGACAGTCGTACTGCGATACACCTCGCGGAAGTAGCCGTTTTCATATATATCTATGGCAAAGCTCTCTATGCGTTGGCTTTTCAGTATATTCTCCTTGATAACCGCATATCCGAGCTTTTCCTTTTTTTTCAGCTTTATCATAATGTCTGCGTTGCTCGAAGTCGGCATATAGCTGCTTTCGTAGCTGTCCTCGATGACGTTCTCTATTCCAAAGCCGGACTTTTGACTTTCACAAGTCAGTTCCGCTTCGTGAACAAGGTTTTCCGCGAACGCCGCTTTCAGAAGCTTCCCAAGCTCCGCGAGCCTGTGCACATCGTTCTCGTGCAGCAGTCCGTCCGTCGTGGGCGGGATATTGAGCAGGAACGTGCAGTTCCCGCCGACAGAGCGTATGTAGATATCCACGAGCCCGGCGAGCGATCTGACCTTGTCGTTCTCGCTCTCGTGCCAGAACCAGCCCGGGCGGATAGAGGTGTTCACTTCGGCAGGGTACCATATCAGCTTCTTTTCATTGGCAAGTATCTGTCTGCTGCCGAGGTCGCCGTCGCGTGCATCGACACGGCGCTGCCTGAACTCATCGCTGTCCTCGTGCTGGCTTTTTCCGGAGATTATCTCGCTGTCGCGGGCTCTTTCGGGGACTACGCTCCATTCCGCAGCTCTTGTGTGACCCGCCTCGTTGCCGCACCAACGGATATCCGGACCGCAGACAGAGATACAGGCTTCGGGCTGCAGTTCCCGTATTACCGCATAGTATCTGTTCCAGTCGTAGTATTGCTTTTTCCCGTTCGGACCCTCGCCGCAGGCCCCGTCGAACCATACCGAGAATACGTCACCGTAGTTCGTGAGCAGCTCGGTAAGCTGCCCGACAAAGAAGTCGTCGTAAGCTTTGCCGCTGCCGTACAGCGGGCAATTTCTGTCCCACGGCGAGAGATAAACCCCGAACTTTATGCCGCCTTTTCTGCACGCGTCCGAGACCTCGCGGACGATATCCTTACCGTAGGGACTGTGCATGACGTTATGCGCGGTCAGCTTCGTGTCCCATAGACAGAAGCCGTCGTGATGCTTGCAGGTGAGTATCAGACCTCGCATTCCCGCCGATTTGACGGCATTTACCCACTGCTCCGCGTCGAGCGCGCGGGGAGCGAATATTTCGGGTGATTCGGTACCGTCGCCCCATTCCTTGTCCGTAAAGGTGTTCACGGTGAAGTGAATGAACGCATAGAATTCAAGCTGCTGAAATTTTACCTGCCTTTCGGAAGGTATTACTCTTATCAATTCTTTGTCAAGCTCCATGCAGAGACCTCCATAAATAATGATCGTATTCCATTGTAAGAACAGGTTTTCTTTTAATAATTTTCGTGGATATGCACAAAGCCCTTCGGTATGACCGCGCTTACGGCAACTTACGGGCTTGGTTATGCATGTGTGAACTGCTTATACGGTTTTATCCCGCGATCATTCCGCGGTATTCATCAAGGGTTGCTTCAACTATGCTCTCGTATTCGGAAAGAATATGATTGTATGTATCTCCGTCAACTATCGGGGCATTATAGATTGTGTCAAGCGTGTCTATCATATCCTGACCGAACCCGCCGTGACACGAAAATACAAAAGTGAACTTTGACGGATCCACAAGATCGTCAAATATCTGCATCTGCTCGGGAGTATAGGTGAGCTTCCACTTAGCCTTTCTCGGGATCCCGCACTCGGGACAGGTCTCGCCGGTCTCGCCGCGCTCGCTCTCAAACTGATGCTTGCACTCGGGGCATTTGATATAGTAGTAGCCGCCGTCGTAAAGAAGATTTTCGCGTTCAGCCTCTACCACTTCCGGATCGCTTGCGTAAATTCTCGAAGCGAGGATAAACGAAGCGGCACCCTGTATATTTGCGGCTCCGGAAGGGACCACATATCCGGATGTCTGACCGGTCATATAGTATGTGTCCGATTCGGGATCACGGGGCATAGGGACTGTTCTGATCTCACCCTCGAAATTGTTCTGGAACCACCTTTCCTGACCGCAGGGGAGCGCCCAGTCAAGCGGCATCACAAAGAACAGAGTTCCCGTCCATGAATCAAGGCTATCCGGACCGTGCCAGCCCTCCCAGAAAATATCCTCACGATAGAGCTTCTCAATAAACTCCATTGCTCTGTATGCGTCGGGACTTTTCATATTATTGATTATCTGATTATCTTTCAGTTCTATTGCGGGCGTTCCGGTGGTTGCGGTAAGCTGCGCACCGAATGTACCCGGCCACGACAGAGGATACTTTTCGGCATTGGAATCTTTCCAACGAAGCATTATATTCTCAAATGCGTTCCAGTCCCATTCTCCCGCAAAATAAAGATCCATAGGGTCTGTCATGCCGATCTCCTCGATCTCTTTCGAGCAGTATGTAACGCCGTATTCGGTTGTGGTGAGTGCATAGGGGAAATAATAGTGCTTTCCGTTGTATTCAAACCGGTCTATTATCCCGCCAATATCCGACCAGACCGGACTTTCCTTGTCGAGCCATTCATCAAGCGCAGTGAAACGGTTGTTTATGAAAAGGCTCGGATAGAAGTCACCGGAAAATCTCATTATATCCGGAGATTGTCCCGATGCCATCAGTACACCGAGTCTGTCGTTAATTTCCAGCGAGCCGACGATCTCGGTCTCTACGGTACCTCCGAAGCGTTCGGCGAACAGCTCGGCTATATCTTTTTCGGGAGATACATTGTGAAAATCGAAAAAGCAGAGCGCGTGTATGGTTCCGGCTTTCTTACCGGCTTCATAGAGCTTACCCGCGCCGCTCTCATTCTGTGCGTCAACTGTGCTGATATCCGCCATTTCGTCGTAATTTACCTGAACATCGATCTCTCTGTTCGGGTCAAGAGTAGTTATAGCGGCAGCGGTGGTCTCAGCTGCCGCATCCGACGCGGTTGTACGGTTGGTGCCTCGGGCTCCGCCGCCACCGCAGCCCGAGGTTCCGACAGCAAGCACGGCAGCAAGTATGGCTGAAGTTAATTTTTGTGATCTTTTCATTGTGAAGCCTCCTCAGTAAACGTTTACATTCCTTGGCATAACACGCTATAGGGTGCCTCTAAAAACTGCTTTGAAAAGAGAAAATGAGATAGTTGCACCGAGAGCAAGAAAAGTCTCCGAAAGCTTGCTGGCGCAAGGTGAGGAGACTTGACGCAGCTATCGGTGCAAGTAGCTATTTTTCTCTCAAATGGGTTTTTAGAGGTTCCCTATATGCCAAAAACGATCGGCACGGATCATCTCGTAATGCTTGACATATCCGGGATATAATTGTATAATAATGTCATAGACATACTATAATCTATCCCCATTTTATTATAATTATAACAGATATATTGACAATAATCAATAGTGTTTTGCGACATAATGTTGGATTATTACGACAGATAAAAAGAGATAATATATGATCACATTCAATCTTGATTTTTTCGCCGGAAAAGGTGAGTTCCCTTTTTTCATTCAGTACGGATATCATGAATTCTCACTTTACGAACACGACCATGCCGATTTTTTTGAGCTGACTACTGTTCTCAATGGCACAGCTATGCACAATATAGGCGATGAGAGCTGCTTTGTAAAAAAGGGCGATGTGTTCTGCGTTAATGACCAGACGGCGCACAGCTTTACCGAATGTCATGATTTTCGTATCTGCAATATAATGTTCAGACCCGGTACGATGTTTGCAGCGTTTCCGGAGCTTTCGGAATGTGAGGGATTCTCACTGCTGTTTGATCCTCGTCCTCACATTTCCGGGAGCGGTGCGCTTACAAACCGTATGCGCCTGAACTTATCGGATTTTGAACAGGCAAAGGCTATGACAGATGCCATGGCTGCCGAATACAACTCCCGTAAGCCTGCAAGAAATGCCGCTCTTACCGCACAGTTCATATCATTTGTCTGCTTTCTTGTGCGAAGATACGAAGCCCGGCGTTCGGAAACCGATACCTCAACGGCTTTTTCAAGAGCAGTCGCTTATATCGAAAACCATTTCCCGGAAAAGATAACTCTCGATGAGATCGCGGCCATAGCCGGATTGTCCGTCCGCCAGTTCCAGCGACAGTTCGCAAATACATATCTCACCACTACCAGTGATTATATTACCGCGCTTCGTATGCAGAAGGCTATGCTTATGCTCACAAAAACAGATGACAGTATAGGGAATATTGCAGGCGAATGCGGATTTTCCGATCCCGCTTTCTTTACGCGGAGCTTCACGAAATATACGGGATATTCGCCGAGAAGATTCAGGGAAGAGGAAAACAGAATGCATGACCCGTATAATATTTAGACCGTATAACACAAATGAACGCCGTAGTTGTGTTACTTAGACCGCACATCATATTTTTTTATTGACGATAAATCTAATTAATCAATTTTGTAAATTGTTTGATTAGATTTTATGCTCTCTTCTGATAATAATAAAAACAAGGTCAGACCGGTAATATCGGGCTGACCGCGTTTGTTTTTAGAGGTTCCCTATAGTTTATTTCATTTCTTTTGCAATTTCCATTTGTTGATGATAGAAATGATAAAACGCAGAGCTGATATATGTTATTTCTTCATCTCCCTAACATACTCATCATACCCGATCTCTCCGTCAAGAGCCTTGTTCCTTAGCACAATAGCATAGTCCGCCCACTTCTGAAACTCCGCCTGCGTCATCTTCTTTTTGAGATACCGGGCGTAGTGAGCCTTGTAGCCCTTGTGGTACACGTTCCAGATCGGATCGGTCTTTAGCTTGTCGTTAAACTTTTTTTCGGTGTCCGAGGTCTCGGCAGCGTTTTATGCAGCTGCTTTGTATCGCGGCATCCGTGCCGCGTTTTGGCTGCTTAAATGCTTCCTGCATTTATCCGGCTGCCCCTTGACCGGACGCTTGCAGTAGTTTGAGTAAAAGCCGCGCTCCAGCACGAAGTACCGTCCACAGTAATCGCACTTGCGGGGCAGGTAGCGGTGCTGCAAACCCTTGAATAATTCTATATACAGGAAGCCTCCGATCGTCGAGAAATGATAATTCTCACAAAGTACGGAGGTTTTCTTGCGTTTCAGGACTTTGTACGAAAGCGTCATAGTCCCCGACGGGATAAGCTTTTCATAGTTGTTCAGCTTTTGGGCAGCGGCACTATTGAACTCGTCAAGCATTTCTGCGATCTCTTCATTGGTCAGGAACTCTTCGCGGCTGTGTATCTTTTCAATAAACGGCTCATAGACCCGCTTCACGCGCAGCAAGTCCTCGAAAAGCGTGATGTAGTGATAAATGAAGTCCTTTAATTCCGCGTTGAGCTTCAGCACCTCGTCGATCATATCCGGATCTTTCATTTCGTCAAGCGGGTCGCCCGGGCTGAATGAAGTCAGCATACGGTCATGTTCGTACATCGGTTCGTGATAGACTGTTCCGGCATCATCGTCCTCGTTATAATCATCATAGCTGTCGTATTTGTCATAGTCAAACCATTCGTGCTCGATCTCGTTATCGTCGATCTTGAAAAGTACGGTGTGCCGGTTGAAAATATCATAAAGTCCGCTGTCACGAAGCGGG
>JAEEGL015501975.1_pt1 | contig 12435 bp, 12 predicted proteins | sample 9134231 | NCBI WGS metagenome assembly JAEEGL01 (sample SAMN16246548, study PRJNA631951) | gut metagenome | biome: gut microbiome; feature: rumen; material: fiber-attached | host: Bos | place: Iran: Karaj | collected 2018-10 | reverse complement strand
TTCGATCACACCGTTCTTTACATTCAGACTCAGCTTGCATGTACCCTGTTGCGGTGCACACCAGCCGATACCGTGCGTCATACCCGAGATATCCTTGATCTCAGTAGCTTTCACCCATTTACCCTCTTCAGGAATCGGTGCCGGGCCGTGTTTCGGACCCTTCGCTACAACGCACATTTCTTGTACTTCTTTCGAATAAATCATGTGTTTTGAAAGTATTGTTTGTTATTGTTGTTTTTGTTTAATCGTCACTTGCTCAGTTTCTCCACGAGGTCTGTAGCGAACTTAAGGCTCATAATGTCCATGGTCGGGTTGCCGCCGTTGTTGCCGCCCATCACCACGGTCGGGAGTTGCACTTTGGCTACCGCTTGTGCGACACCCACCTTGGTCTTGTAATCCCATTCGGCGCGCTCCTGCGGCGTCAGACCGGCAGCCACTTTCAAGCGGTTCGCCTCTGCTTGAGCCTGACCTTCGGCTATAATCTTTTTCTTCTCTTCCTCGGCCTTCAGGGCAGCCAGACGCGCTACTTCGTATTCCTGCTCTGCCTTGGTTACTTCCACTGCTTTCACTTTCTCCTGCTCCCATTTCGCCTTCGCGGCTTGAGCCTTACCCTCTTCTTCGGCACGAATCGCTTCTTGTTGGGCGGCTAATGATTTCGCTTTGGAGGTCTGAACCAGCATGTTCGCCTCTTGCTGCTGCTCTATCTGCTTCTTCACGCGGTCTTCGTAGTCAATCTTGGATACGGACACCTGTCCGATCTCAATGCCGTAATAGTCAAACGGCGATTTCTCCGAACGGCGGTAACCGCCTGCTGCGGTGGAATCGGCTATCAAAACAGCGAATTTCTGCTGCTTCTTTTCGCCTGTAATAGGGTCAATTACCTCGGAAATCTTCACAGCCGTCGTATAGACACCGTTATTCAGCTGGTCCGTGATGTATTCGATGAGGTTGTTTTTCTTCTCCGACACACTCTCGTACGCAGACATCAGCGGACCGGACGCATATACTACCTTCACCACCGTCGGACGTACCAAGTCGTTCATCAGACGGTCCATGCCGTTGTAGTCCGTCTGGATGCGAAGCATATGCTCGCGGTCGGTAGGCAACTTGACACGGAGAGAACCGAAAATCTCACCGTTAGAAGCATCATTGAAGATAACAGGAATTGGTTCGCCATTCCCTTGTGCGCCGAACCATAACTGCTCTGTTTTATGGTATTTGGTCGTGTGGCCTAGCTTCTGAGCGTACATACCTGGCTGGCTCCATACATACATCGTACCTGTAATTGGCACTTGGTTCACTACTATCTCTTCATTCTTGACGTCCTCTACCAGCGAACCGATGCAGCAAAGGAATACTATGACCAGAATGCTGATAACGGAGGCGATTACAATCTTCCTGATAGAGAGTTTCTTCTCTCCTTGCAAATTATTGAAAGCCATGTCTTCTGCGTTTTATTGATTAATAATGTGTTGGTTACAGACTTTTGAACCACATCGTCCAGCCATAGAACGGGATGAGCGTTTTCATAAAATCTACGTTTTTACCGAATATACCTGTAAAGAGGTGTGCAATTACTGTTGCGTAGTATATTGCCAATATTATGAGCAATGCCCATACTATCAGTGTAATAAATCTCATACTTCTTTTTCGCTCATTATTTTTTGGTGCGCAATTCGTCTGTGCGGCACTTTACATATTTAGCGCTGCAAAATTACTGCTTTTTTTTGATATATGCAAGCATTCACGCTATTTTTGTTAAAAATAGTATATTTTATCGCAATTCTTCCTTTGTTCATATGAATATTCGCCCGCCCGGACTTCGATAGTTTTTTGTGCCAGATATTATCCGGCTTTGATAGCGTTTATGCGCCGTGCATTAATGCGCGGCTTGTTTCCGCTCCTTCAACAGTACCATCCGCACGAACACCGGAAACATCCCGTAGATAACCTTCTCTGTCCGCCCTTCGTTCAAAAACGCATCGCATCTACCTTTGAACTGTGCATTCCATCGTGCCCTCAACTCCGCATACCGTGGATGATTCGTATCCTTAATAATCGTACTTGCCTCACGACAAACCTCCCGCCAAACACCTGCTTGACGTTCCTCCGCCGCAGTACGCGGACTATACTTGTAGTCGCGTTTCCGCAATCGATAATATTCCTGCGGACCCATCATAATAATGTGTCCTTTGTCATCGCGATAACTCTTGATACGCATCACCATGCTGGAATCCGGCCGTCCTTGACCGCTCACCTTTCCTCGCAGGGTATCTATCCCCGCACTTAATTCTGCCTTTGACATATCTCTTTTCGATTTATTTTTTACACATCACACACCACACATCACACACCACACATCACACATTATATATCTTACCTATTCTTTAGTGATTATTTAATGATTATTTAGTGTATCATTAGTGATTTGCCTTATCGTCAGCTTATCACACTATAACCTAACTATAGGCTGATTGCATCTTTCCTTAGTGCTATTTTTTGTAGAATTCTTTTATGGTATCGCACACATGCCTCGGATTCCGGAGTAACGGCCTCGTCGAGTAGAAACATTCGCCGGAAATCTCGGGAATAGTGCGGTTAAGGTCCATCTGGCGTTTAATCTCATTACCTTGCCCCCACGCCGTTTTTGCATTCGCACCTTCCAGCCTGTAGGGCGCCATGCCGATATAGAGTTTGCATTTGGTCTCTTTGACTTCATTTGCCCACCAGTGCGCAAGGATCTCGTAGTCCGCTACTTTCTTGCCTATTTCCCAATATAGTTGCGGCAGGACATAGTCGATCCATCCGTTATGTATCCACAGCCGGATATCCGCATACAAGTCGTCATAATTCGTGATACCTGCTTGCGTCTTACTGCCTGTCGAATCCACACTCGCGTTGCGCCAGACACCGAAAGGAGAGATACCGAACTGCACCTCCGGCTTGCACTCTTTGATGGTTCGGCTGATGTCCTGAATAGCCAGGTTGACGTTATTGCGCCGCCAGTCCCGGATGTCTTCAAATCCTCTCGGGTATTGCTTGAACGTCGCCTCGTCGGGAAGAGGCTTCCCACCCACCGGATAGGGGTAGAAATAATCATCCATGTGTATGGCCTGCACGTCATAACGCGTCACAATATCTGCGACGATCGTACATATCCATTCGCGCGTCACATCCAGTCCCGGGTCGAAATACCACTGTTTGGCGTAGCACCAGAACCAGTCCGGGTGTTGTCGCCACACATGGTCGGCACATATGACGGAGGTGTCGGTCTTGGCGAGGTTGACGCGATAGGGGTTGAGCCATACATGCACCTCCATATTCCGTGCGTGGGCTTGTCCTATTGTCCATTCCAACGGATCCCACCGAAGCGAATCGCCTTGTGTACCCGTTAGCCAATGGCTCGACGGCTCGTGCGGACTGAGATACAGCGCATCGGCTGTAGGCCGTACCTGGAAAATGATCGCATTGATCCCCAGACTCTCCAGCGAATCCAATATGGAAACCATCTCTGCCTGCTGTAACGAATCATTCCCCACCGCTTCAGGTGTCGGCCAGTCGATATTCGCCACCGTTGCTATCCATGCCCCACGGAAAGAGATCTCGGCATTTGCCGAGAGCGCTATAAAAAGCAGTAATAATATGGCTGTTTTGCTTCTCATTAATTAGTCTCCTTCCCTTTATGGGTGAAGAGCTCTGCTCGATCGGACTGCCGGTGGCCGTCCGTAGAACATTGTTGGGGTAGGCTTATCCGATTTTGCCGTTTTCAACGTGGAATATCTTCGCATTCTCGTTCGGCTTCAGGATCTCCGTCAAGTGCTGGCGATCTGTGTCGGTGATAAAGATCTGTCCGAAGTCTTCGCTTTGTACCATCTCTACAATCCGTTCTACCCGTTCGCTGTCCAGTCTGTCAAAAATATCATCGAGCAGCAAAATAGGTTTGCTTTCGACTTTTGACTTTTGACTTTCGACTCTTGAAATGTACAAACACTGTGCCAATTTCATTGCGAGGACAAATGTCCGTTGCTGTCCTTGCGACCCGACTTGCTTGAGCGGATAGTCCCCCAGACACATCTCCAACTCGTCCTTATGAATGCCTTGCGTGGTCCATCCGAGTATCAGATCACGCTGCCGCGTCTTCTTGTACGCTTCGCGTAGATCGCGGTCTTGGAGCTGGGAGATGTATCGTAACTGAGCCTGTTCTGCCGAGCCGCTAATCGTCTTGTATGTCTCTGTAAAATACGGTTCAAAAGCCTTGAAAAACTCAGTGCGGGCCTTGAAGATATATTCCGCCGGTTCAACCATCTGCCACTCCAGCACTTCCAATAGATCGTCCGGCGGTGCAGACGCATCGGCGTACTGTTTCAAGAGGGCGTTTCGCTGCTTAAGCAGCGCATTGTATTTGGTCAGGCAGTCCAGATACTTACGGTCCAACTGACTGATCACGACATCCATGAACCGCCGCCGTTCATCCGACCCTTCGTCAATCAGCTGCTGGTCACTCGGACTGATCATCACCAGCGGAATTAGGCCAATATGGTCTATCAGGCGCTGATAGTCTTTCTTGTCCCGCCGGAACTGCTTCTTCACCCCTCTTCTCAATCCACAGGAAATTGTGAATTTCCCATCATTAGGCAGCTCTGCTGCATCATTGAGCGACTTTGTCGCGCTCATTCCATCATTATATGTGCCTTGCACCATCGCCATCTCTTCGCCGTGCGTGATATTGAGGCTGTCCTGGCTGGTAAACGCCGATTTTGCGAAACTAAGCAGGTAGATAGCGTCCAAGACATTTGTCTTGCCTTGTCCGTTCAGTCCGACGAAGCAGTTGAGTTTGGGAGCAAACTCCAAACTCGCCTCGCGTATATTGCGGTAGTTGAGAATATTAAGCGTAGAGATCCACATCTTCCTTGGTGATTTTGGCGCCTGCGAGGATGATCAGCCGCTCTACCACATTGCGCAGCTGCCGTATATTCCCCGTCCACTCCTTGGCTTGCAGCGCCTTAATGGCCGCGTCGTCAAAGGTCTTCGGTGCAATACCTTGCTCGGCACAGATCAGTCCCGTGAAATGCGTGACGAGCAGCGGGATGTCTTCGATTCGGTCATTCAATGCCGGCACGTGAATAGGGATGACGTTCAGACGGTGGAACAGGTCTTCGCGGAAGTTACCCTTTTCGATCTCTTTCTCCAGGTCTTTGTTCGTCGCGGCCAGGACGCGTACGTTCACTTTGATGGCCTTGTCTGAGCCGACGCGGGTGATCTCTGATTCCTGTAAAGCCCGCAGCACTTTGGTCTGTGCCGCCATGCTCATGTCGCCTATCTCGTCCAAGAAAAGCGTGCCTCCGTCCGCCTGCTCGAACTTGCCTGCTCGGTCTTTGACGGCGCCTGTGAACGAACCCTTCATATGTCCGAACAACTCGCTCTCAATCAGTTCACTCGGTATCGCGGCGCAGTTAACTTCTACTAACGGCCCGTTGGCGCGCGCTGAGTTCTCATGGATCATGTGTGCCACTACCTCTTTGCCCGTTCCGTTCGGACCTGTGATAAGCACGCGTGCTTCGGTCGGCGCAACCTTATTTATTATTTCGCGTACGCGCATTATTGCGGGTGACTCACCTACCATCGTAGCCCCTTTGGCCGCTACGCGTTTCCGTAACTGCTTGGTCTCCTGCCGGAGAGTTTTGGACTCCAAGGCGTTCTTGGTTGTGATCAGGATGCGGTTCAGGTCCAGAGGTTTGGTCAGGAAATCGTATGCTCCTATTTTCAGGGCTTGTACGGCTGTTTCCACGTCGCCGTGGCCGCTGATCATCACGACAGGCGTATCTATTGGCTCAGTCTCCCCTAATCCACTAACTCCCTCATCCGCAAATCCTTTGAGGCGTGTCAGCAGCTCAATTCCGTCCATCTCGGGCATTTTGATGTCAGAGAAGATGAGGTCGTAGGCTTTGGCACAGGCCATTTCGAGACCTTGTTTGCCGTTCTCGGCCACCTCCACTTCGTACCCTTCGTCCGCCAAAATCTCACGCAGCGTGTTGCGTATGCCGCGCTCGTCATCTATGATCAGTAGTTTTGCCATAAAATCCCAATTTGGGCGCAAAGGTAGTAAAAAAGATTGAATTATGCAAGGAAAACTTTTTTTTTATAAAAAAATAGAAATAAATTTGCCTATGTCAAAAATAAGTTGTACCTTTGCCCTCGAAATACTGGGAAAACTGCAAACTATGTTATAAAACATATATTCAACCAATTTATTTAACAAAAATCATTTCAATTATGAAGAAAATTTTCTCATTTTTAGCTGCAGCGCTCTTCGCAGGAAGTAGCATGATGGCAGCTGAAGTGCTGAGTGTTGATTTCACCCAAGGTCAAGGTGATTGGACAATCAACAATGTAACGTTACCTGAGGGTTCTGAGTTTGTATGGGCACAGGATTCCCGCTATGGTATGAAGGCAACGGCTTATTTTGACAACACTAACCACGAATCCGAGTCTTGGCTCATTTCTCCGGCATTTAGTCTGGAGGGCGCAGAGAGCGCAACCTTAGTTTTCTCTCACGCTCGTAAATTTGGTGAACTGGAGCAACTCAGTGTAGTAGCTAAGTCGGCTAATGACGCTGAATGGACTGAGCTGGTGGTTTCCGCTTGGCCCGATGGTTCCAACTGGAACTTCATTGAAGCAAACGCTGATTTGGCGGATTTCGTAGGCAATCCTAGCGTTCAGGTTGCATTCCTGTACACTTCTTCGTCTACCGCTGCAGCAACTTGGGAGATCAAGACTGTTTCGGTTATTACCGACGGTGCAGGTCCGGTTGACGATGCAGATGTAACCTTCCTGCCTGCTGACTTCGAAGGTCAAGGTCAGGCTGCTACGTTGGAAACTCCGGGTGGTGAAGTTTCTACCACGAAGGGTGGTGTAACAGTAGCTACTAACAATGGTTATGGCCACAACTTGGCACTCCGCGTGTATAAGGGTGGTCACTTCTCGATCTCTTCTGTAGATCACACTATCCGCCTCATCAAGTTCCAGTTCTATGAGACATATAACGGTGGCTTAGAGAACGAGATTAATCTGGATAACACGAACGAGTGGGAAGTAGCAGAAATGGCTTCGCAGGCTCGTATCGAGAAGATCCAGGTTTACTTCTCATGGCCGGAAGGTATTGAGAACGTAGAGCTGACTGAGCAGGCTCAGAAAGTAATGGTTGACGGTGTTATGTACATCGTTCGCGACGGCAAGATGTTTGACGTTCGCGGCGCACAAGTTCGCTAATTACTATCATTGGCTAAATGTGGGGAGCGCGTATTGCGTTCCCCCTTTTTAGCCCCTAACAAACATACCATGAAGAAACACCTCTATTCTCTTTTTGCACTATTTCTTGTCGCACAGTCGGTTTGGGCGGAAATCCAACCTTCCGTGACGTTAACCGACTACTATGCAACCGCTGACGGAAAGTCAGGGGAGGCGCTTCGTACTGCGCTTTCTGACAAGATCCGTCCGCACACCACGGTCACATATGATCAGCTTAAATACCTTTTTAAGTGGACCGACACCTATAATAATGCAGGTTCTGTTATTGATGATATTTATTCGTTCTGTGATCCGGCTTATACGGAGAGCTGGTGTTCCGGTACGTGCGGTTACAACCGCGAACACTCGGTGCCTAAGTCCTGGTTCGGAGAGGCAACGCCGCTTTATAGTGATGCGTTCCACCTCTATCCTACGAACTGCTATGTGAATAGTTATCGTGGCAATGAGCCTTACGGAGAATGTGCGAACGGTACTAAATGTACGACGAATGGTGTGCAGGCCAAAGGCCGTAAAGGCGCCAGCACCTTTCCGGGATATACTATCTCAGGAGTGGTATATGAACTGGAGGACGAGTTCAAGGGAGATCTTGCGCGTACCTATTTCTATATGGTTACCTGTTATATGACGTCGGACTTTACGCAAGCGGCCGGAGGCCGAGTTATGTTCACGTATCAGAACAATAAGGCTCAACTCACGCCGTATTCGGTTGATCTGTTGCTTAAGTGGCATCGTCAGGATCCGGTTTCTGAGCGTGAACTGGCGCGTAATGAGGTTATCTATGGTAATACAACCTTGAACAAATGCGAGTACAAACAAGGCAACCGTAATCCCTTCATTGATTATCCGGAACTCGCCGAATATATTTGGGGTAACAAGGCGGGGCAGTCTGTCAATGTGGCGGCTCTCATATCCGGTTATTCCAATGATACCGTACCTCCCACGCCTCCTACACCCCATGATAAATATGGCGTGACCTGGTCGGCGAACGGTGAAGAGCTTTTCGTAGATTCCTTGCCTGCTGGCGCGCCGATTGTTATGCTTCCTCCGATGCCGGAATCCTGCTCTACGGAGAGCGACACGTTCATGGGCTGGACTACCACACCGATAGACAGTACGACAGATGAGGCGCCGGCTGTGCTCTATACGCAGCCTGCTGATTTTCCGCCGGTAACAGCAGACGTCACCTATTATGCTGTCTTTGCCAAGATGGAATCGGAGGGAGCCGCTGTTCCTGCCACGTATGTATATGATGCCGAGCACCAAGAAGGTTGGACGAACACAGCAGAGAACAAAGGTTCTTATTGGCTCATTAAGCAAGGTACTTCCATTGTTTCACCGGAGATTGACCTAATGTATCTGGAGTCTATTGTGGTTAAGATGCGTACCTACGGAGGTAGTTCGAACAATGAGTTGATCGTCTCTGAAGCGGATGGCGAACTCACCAAGATGATTGCTACGGGCAGTACGTTGACTGATTGTACCTGGATTAACAACCTCTATATCGCCGGCACATCGACTTTGACGTTCACAACCAATTATACGGGCAATGCCGGTGTGGGTGTGCAGTCTATTACGATCAATGCAGCCGGTTCCAAGACTATTTATAGTCGTTATATCACTTCTTGTCAGGAACCGACAGAGTTGATTGAACTCGTACCGGAGCCGACTTTGGCGCATAAACTTCTCATCGGCGGACAGATATACATTGTCCGTGATGGCAAGGTATATTCTATTACCGGCGCACGGGTTCGTTAGCAGTTCATTTTGCTAAGTCAAGATTACACGGAAACTTTTTGAGTGAAAAAAGTTTCCGTTTTTCTTGCATATATCAAAAAAAAGCAGTACCTTTGCAGCCGTTTTGTGAAATGTATGTCCGAAGACCAGAGATGTCATATTTTGAAGACGGCCGGCGAGATGTTCTTCCGCCTGGGTATCCGTAGCGTCTCCATCGACGATATTTGCCGTGAACTCGGCATGTCGAAGAAGACGTTTTACGTCTATTTTGAGTCGAAGGATGAACTCATAGATCAGTTGTTGCAGGCCAATCTCGACTATATATCCGGCAAGATGGAGGAACTGCTCAAACTGAACGATTTCCGTCAGTTGGTCAAGGTCTTTCTCAAGCGCCAGGAGGCGGAGAAGAATGACGTGCGTCGGGTTCCGCAGTTGGTGTATGACCTCAAGAAATACTACCCGCGTCAGTTCGCAGATTTCCAGATCAAGTGCTTCGAGACGCAGAAGTCGTTTATCAGCCGCTACCTTGAGATGGGTGTAGCGCAGGGTCTTGTGCGCGCGAACCTTAATATAGAATTGACAGCTGTGCTCTTTGCGAAGATACACAACGATGCCATTCGGGACTTTGAGGTCATTGAGGCACACAACCATAACATGCACCAACTCGCGCACACGGCGATGGACGTGTTTGTTCGCGGCGTGCTGAGTGAGGAAGGGCTGAAACTGTTTGAATAGACAGGAAAGCCGGTCTGACCGCCGGCTGCTGAAAGAGTAAAGACTAAAATGTAATAAGAAATATGAAGAAAGTATTAGTTATTTTATCGGCTGTGCTGATGAGCGTGAGTGTGACGGCAGAGGATCATGTGATGGCGGCTACGAAGAGCAGCCATACGCAGAACTCCGCGCCGGCGACGCTCAGTCTTTCGCTGCAGGAAGCGCAGGATTATGCCGTGCGTCAGAACAGAAGTCTGAGGAACGCCTCGCTGGCTGTGCAGGAAGCCTATGCCGCTCGTTGGCAGACCATCGCAGCCATGCTTCCGCAGGTGGAAGGATCGTACACGTACAGTAACTACTGCGGATACAGCGCGACTCTCTCGATGATGGGCAATACCGTCAAGATAGCCATGCCAAACGTAGGTGCGTTCGGTGTTACGGCGTCGATGGGACTCAACGGACAAGGTATCGTGGGCGTGCTGCTCAATAACATCGCCATCGACATGAAGAAGCTCTCGCTGGAGAAGTCGGAGAGTGAGTTGCGCGGAAACGTAATGGGCAGTTATGTGTCCGTTCTGGCGCTGCAGAGCATTACGAACCTGCTGGATTCCAGCTTGCTCAATATCCAGGGTCTGGAAGAGATGACGCGGAATGCCGTTGAGGCCGGTGCCGCTGAGGCGACGGCTGCGGACCAGATCCGTGTGCGTGTCAACACGCTCAAGAACTCTATCAACATGCAGAAACGTAGTATCGAGTTGGCGACGAACAGCCTCAAGGTGCTGCTGGACGTGCCGGTGGAGACGGAGCTGGTTCTGACCGAGAGCCTCGATGCTATGCTGTCTCCGGAACGTGTGATGAACCTCTTGGGAGAGAACTTTGCGATGGAGAACAACCTCAACTACCAACTGCTTCAGAAGCAGGTGGAGCTCGCCAAGCGCAATGTGCACATGGCGGGTTGGGCCTACGGACCGACTCTCAGCGTTGGATATAACTACGCCAACCAGCACTACTACGGCGAAGGCGGTATGCGTATGACGCCGCCGAACACTGTTCAGCTCTCCGTGAGGATGCCGTTGTGGTCCAGCGGTAAGCGTGCAGCAGGCGTCGTAGAGAAGAAGATCGCTCTCGAGGAGGCGAAGAACACCCTCTCTGAGACCTCGGACAACCTGGCAATCCAATACCGTCAGTTGTGCTTCAACCTCTCCAATACCTACGAGACCTACATGAACGAGAAAGATAACCTGGAGGTTGCGCAGCGCGTCTTTGCGTCTGCCACCAACAAGTATAAATACGGTGCCAGTTCGAACATGGAGCTAACAAACGCCTCCAATGACCTTATCAATGCGCAATCTACGTACGTGGAGTCTATCCTGTCTCTCGTCAATGCGCAGGTGGAACTGGAGAAATTCTTGAATAATTAATATATCATAATATGAAAAAAACTATTCTTTACATGCTGGCAGCCCTTGCTTTCATCGGCTGCAGCAAACAGACCACAAGCGAACAGGAAGAGCGCGTGGAGCAAGTACGCACCACGGTGCTGCAACCGCGTGAGATCGAGCGTGAGATATCCGTTTCCACCAACCTGCAGGGATACCTCACCCAGAATGTAGCGCCGTCTCTCACCGGTAAGATCGAGCATATTTACCGTGAGGTAGGTGACCGCGTGACAGAGGGTGCGGACCTCGTTCGTATGGACCAAACCCAGTACAAGACCACCAAGATTAGCCTCGCTAACCTCGAGACGGAGAAGAACCGCGTGGAGATGTTGCTCCGGACCGGTTCGGCTACCCAGCAGCAGTACGACCAGCTTCTGGCACAGTATAACTCCACCAAGGAGCAATTGGAGTTCTTGCAGATCAATACTTACGTCAAGGCGCCCTTCAACGGTGTCATTTCGGCGAAGAACTACGAGGACGGCGAGCTCTACAGCGGCCAGCCTATCCTTGTGCTCACCCAGATAGACAAGCTCAAGGCGCTCGTGGCTATCCCTGAGACCTATTTCCCGCTCTTCAAGGCAGGCATGAAGCTCTCTCTGACTTCGGAGATCTACCCAGATCAGGTCTTCCCGGCAACCGTAGAAGTCGTATATCCTACGATTGACGCTACCTCGCACACCTTCCAGGTGAAGATCGTTATTCCGAATGGCAAGAACCTCTTGCGCCCGGGTATGTATGTCACCACCACCATCGGCCTCGGTAAGGCGAACACCATTGTGGCGCCCTACCAGGCGGTAGAGAAGCTCGTCGGTGCCAATGACCGTTATGTCTTTATCAATGAGAATGGACGCGCCAAACGTGTAGGCGTGACCCTCGGACAGCGTTTCGACCAGGAGATAGAGATCATCGCTCCGGAGATAGTTCCCGGCGTAGAGATGGTCACCACCGGCCAGCACAAGCTCGTGGATGGTGTCAAACTAAATGTTGTGGAATAGACCGCTTCGCTCAAAGAAGAAAGACCGTCCTGCGGACTCAAAGTAGAAAGAAACGTTTAATTTAATAATGGAAGTTTCGAGAAAAAAGTCTTTTGTCTTTTATCTTTCGACTTTCGACTAATATTATGGCTATTTACAAAACAGCGATACAAAAACCGGTCACTACTGCGCTTATTTTCGTTTCAGTTATTGTGGTCGGAATATACAGCTTCATGAAACTACCGGTGGATATTTTCCCGCAGATG
>JAEEGL014761088.1_pt1 | contig 12435 bp, 10 predicted proteins | sample 9134231 | NCBI WGS metagenome assembly JAEEGL01 (sample SAMN16246548, study PRJNA631951) | gut metagenome | biome: gut microbiome; feature: rumen; material: fiber-attached | host: Bos | place: Iran: Karaj | collected 2018-10 | reverse complement strand
GATCGAGACACTTCTTTTTCAGACTGGCTATCTTACAATCGCGAGCTTTGCGCAGATAGGAGCGATTAGACGGTACAACCTCAAGTTCCCGAATCTTGAAGTTGAAAATTCCTTTGTGACGCAGCTTGTTGGCGCATACACAGGGGAGAGTTCCGACCGCTCTTCGGGCTTCGCGTTCGACGCCATAAAGGCGCTTTACGCGGGAGACGCAGAAGCTTTCGCCGATACGTTGAAGCTTTTCTTCCGGACGATTCCATACGATTTGACGGATAGGCAGAACGAGCAGACCTGGCAGGCAATCGTCTATGCCGTTCTCAGGCTTATCGGCGTGAACGTGGGCGCAGAAGTGCGAACTGCGACGGGACGCGTGGACATGACAGTCGAAATGCCAGGGCATTGCTTCGTCGTCGAATTCAAGCTCGACCGTCCTGCGGAGGAGGCCATTGCTCAAATACGCGAAAAGGGCTATGCTGACGTGTTCGCCGGGAAGGACAAGCCTGTGTCACTGATTGGCGTATCCTTCTCTTCTGAGAAGCGGACCATAGTCGAAGTGAAGACGGAAACGCTTGACGCGTCTGCATTTCAAGCTGGATGAGCCGCGACGAGGTCTTTTACGATAAGATGATTCATGTGATTGGCTTGTGAGATAAGGCGATAGTGCACACAAACGACAATTACCACGAATGAATAAATGGCGATTGGATAACGGCATGGAAACACAGAACAAGATCCTTACGGTAATCGTGCCTTCCTACAACATGGAGGCATATCTGCCGAAGTGCCTTGGAAGTCTCATAATCGACGACAAGGAACTTCTGCAGACGCTTGAGGTCATTGTGGTCAACGATGGTTCGAAAGACAGCACTAGTGAAATCGCACATGCGTTTGAGGCGAAGTATCCTGCGGTGTTCAAGGTAATTGACAAGGTAAACGGACACTATGGAAGTTGTGTGAATGTTGCGTTACCACTAGCGATGGGGATGTATGTTCGTTTGTTAGATGCGGATGATTATGTTGTTACATCAACCTTTGAAGAGTATTTACGAACGGTGGTTATTATATCGGCTTCGAAGATACAGCCTGATATGATTATCGCTGATTATAATCAAGTTGGAGTTAATGGTGATGTGATTAAATATGTGCACTATGGCTTCCCTGAGGGCACATTTTTTTCGCCAGATCAGTCACTCCAATATAATACACAATATATAGGCATTCATGCATTGGCCTATAGAACGAGCTTGTTACACAATATTGCTTACAGGCAGTTGGAAGGTGTTCCATATACAGATACGCAATTTGCTTTATCAGCAATCGGTGAAGTTGATCACATGTATTATTTCCCTCATGCTATTACTTGTTATTTGTTAGGGAGGGACGGACAAACTATGGATGCGCGTGTTTTTGTCGATAAGCTTGATACGTATGTACAGATTGCCCAATGTATTATTAGAACTTATGTTGATTCTATACGGAATGTCTCACATAATGCGACCCAATATTATAAGTATTATGTAGAGAGACTTGCAAAAGAATGCATTGATTATTATACCCTGGGATATAATGGTTTGTTGCCGATTTCAAATGGTAAAGATTTTGACTTGTTTCTTAGAAATCTGATGCCTGATTATTATAGTTCGCTCAGCAAGTTAATGTTGTCTAGATTTGTGCGATTCCATTACATCAAAGAGTGGCGGCGCTTCTACTCAAATCAGACTTTAAAGTTCCGGTTATACAGAATGTATGTTAAATTTGTTACAGTTCTAATAGTTTTTATACGGAAATGCATAAAAGGTACTGTTAATGGGTGAATGTATTGAAATCGCTTTTGCTGCAAACGGGGCGTTTTTTGATGGACTCCTTGTCACTGCTGTCAGTGCAGTGCGTTTTGCAAAACCTGAGACGCTGATTGCCGTATCGATACTTGATGGGGGCATCTCAAAATCAGATTTTAGGTTTCTCAAAGAGAAACTTGAGTATTATCATAGTAATATAATTATTCGGCGCTTTAGCGTAGATGAAGGATTGTTCACCCACCTACCTCCATGGGCTGGAAATTATATGGCATATGCGAGATTCTTATTGCCCCAATTCCTACCAGAAGCTAATCATTGCATTTATAGTGATGTTGACTATATTTGGCTTCGTGATATTGAGGAGTTATGGAATGAAAGAGATGATTTAATCCCCTTACAGAGTACAATTGATGGTAATTTAGGAACCTCAAGAAAAGAAGCAGAGTGGTTTTCTCGGCACAATTTACCATACGCGGCTGATCAATATATATGTTCAGGATTGTTATTGTTAAACTTAAAGCTTTTTAGAGAGGAGAAGGCTCTTAACAAGTTGGAAGAGTTTTTGTTAAAGTATCCTGATGTCCAGTTCCCAGATCAAGCCGCTTTGAATGTGGTATTTAGAAATCGCATAAGGTTCCTTGCTCAGACATGGCAAAGATTCTCCAATGTGGTGACAAATGAAGAATTAAAGATGCCAATTGCGATTCATTATGCCGGAGAGGCTCCTTGGCGTATTGGAAGATGGTATGTGGGACTGAATGATTCTAGACTGTTTTGGTTTAAGGTATTAGCCTTTATATTAGACACATCGCTGGTCAATGCTTTATGCAGGCATTATAATAGTATGTTGCACGCAATAATTCGTAGAGTAGTGTTTTGGGTTTCCAGTTCTAATTTTACAAAATATGTCTTTTATCGATTGCTGATTATATGTGGGCGAGAATCTTTGTGCAAGTTCTATGATGTATGGAGCAGAAGAGTTGATTTCTCCGGCCCTAGTCGTATATTCTGTAAGTTGAGATAGTAGTTTAACGGCAAGAATCAACGTCTGTAATCAAGTTAAGTTTGTTGAAAGATTCATTCAGAGGACTTGCTAATGAAAATTTTATTTTGTCTAAATTCTTTACGTTGTGGCGGGATTGAGAAATCGGCTCTAACGTTAATCACACAACTGTTGCAACAAGGTAATGATGTTCGTCTAAGATTGACAAGGAAAGAGGGGGAATTCTTGTCATGTGTTCCTAAGGAGATTAAGGTTGAGGAACTTGACCTGTCTGTTGATGCGAGGTATGAATTAACATTTGGTCGTAAGTTGTTGTTGCGCAAATATTTGAGAGAGAAACAATTTGTTCCGTTTATCAAGCTTTTATTTCATATGTTATTTCTAAGTACGTTGTCGCAGGAATCTCGCTTCTTGGCAATTTGCAAACGATTATGCGCCTCTATTCACAATGACACTGAAGTGTATGATCTAGCAATTGATTTCTCAGAGTTTACAGAAATATATTATGTGGCAAATTGCGTAAAAGCTAAACGAAAGGCTATCTGGTTACATACGGAATTAGCTCCAGGATTTACCAGAATTCGTAGGTATATTCAGTATCTGGCCAAATTTGATGAGATAAACTGTGTCTCTCAGGCCCTCTTGGAGAATGCAAGGGTATTACTTCCAGAATTGGCATCACGAATGCGTCTATATCGCCACACATTAGACGGGGAACGGATTCGTCAGATGGCAGATGTGGAAATTGCGGATTGGGGTGATGGTCATAAAGCTGTGAAGATATTAACGGTTGGAAGGTTTGAGTGGCAAAAGGGATTTGATTTAATTCCCGGAATTGCGCAAAGACTTGTCAATTCTGGTTTTGTGATTAATTGGGTAATATTGGGAGATGGTAATGAGCGGAGAAATGTTCAAGATAGAGTTAGAGAGTTGAATCTTGGAAATGTAGTTTCGTTATTGGGGATGAAGTTGAATCCATACCCCTATTATAAAACATGTGATATTTATGTCCAAACATCTCGCTATGAAGGATATTGCCTTACTGTTGCAGAAGCTAGGATATTTGAGAAGCCGATAGTCGCTACTGATTTCAATGGTGCAAAAGAACAATTGATGGGACGAAGAGAATGGCTTGTGGTTAAATGTGATGAAGAGTCTATTTTCAATGGCATTGTTCATGTCATCAAGGTAATTAGCGAAGAAAGTCGTGAATTATATGGCTAGGTGGGGGAATAACATAATAAGGGGGGCTGTGGCTCCTATGTTTTCCATAATCATCCCTGCTTTTAATGTACGGGATTTCTTAAAGTATTCTTTGGAGTCTTTATTCAGACAGAGTTTTGAAAATTGGGAATGCATATGTATTGACGATGGTAGTATTGACGATACTGGGCGGATTGCTGATGAATGGGGGGCTAAGGATCGTAGAATTAAGATTGTGCACACAAAAAATAATGGCGTATCAATAGCGCGTAACATTGGGCTAGAAAAAGCCACAGGGAAGTATTTGTTGTTTCTTGATGCAGATGACGCATTTGTACCTAATGCGCTGGAGTCATTAGATTGGGTGATAAAGAAGATGTCGTTCCCTGATATCATTAAATATGACATAATGAGGGTGGTGCAACATAAAGAGTATGATAAGATTGTGATGCCGTGTACTGAACTGGTTCGTTGCACTATGAATGGGGCTGCCCCATTAAAAAGAACACTGAAAGCTTTCTTCATGCGATTACTTGCTTCATCCGCATGTTACTCTCGTAAGACATTCAAGGTGATGAGGTTTGAACGAATATCCAATGGTGAAGATGTTTTATGGGGTGTTGATTGTCTTTTACATGCCAACAGCATAGTGTATCTTCCTGTATCATTATATAGATACCTGACAAGAAGTGGTTCCGCTGCAACTACAATTGACAGACGTCATTTGGAGAGTGTGCATTTGTGTACACGAAAAATTGCCGACCGTGTTTCTGAGAATCAATCCAGATTTTCGATAGGTGTGCGTATTATGTTGTTTAAACGTATTCTTTGTCAGATGTTGGGATATGTTCAGAGTGTTCAAAGGAGGATTTCATTGACTGAACAATCTACGGTTGGGGAAGATTATGTAAAGACCTTAAAATACGTGTGTACTAAAGTGTTGGGGCGACACTGTTGGGGAGTGGCAACCATATTTAAGTTAATAGTATCAAATAGCGCGTTGCGGTCTCTCTTCTTAGATATGCCATTTAATATGTTAAAGAAAAGAAGTTTTAGTTGAGATGAATATTGCATTGATTGGAACAACTCTGTTTCGTCAAGGGGCAGAATATGTCCTTGCAGTTTTGGCACGTGGTTTGAGCGCTCGTGGCCATAGAGTAACTGTTGTCTTGTCAAGAATTCATGATGATTGGCAAAAAAGCCATCCCTCGTGGAGACCATTTGAACTTGGCCCTAATGTGAATGTTATTATACAATCTGTTCGCCGTGCTCGCGCGAGTGTTTTTAGTCTTTATAAGATAATAGTTGGAGGACATTATGATGTTGTAATAAGTCAATCGTCACGTTATACTTACACGTTAGGCGTCATAACATATTTTCTTAAGCGCAGGCCTATATTCATCCATGTGGAACATTCTGGGGGTATTGGTACAGATTTACTAGGGAATTTGGTTAGGCCTAAATGGTCAATTAAGGCCTGTGTAAGAAAGTGGTTGTTTGGGCGAATGGATGCGCAATTCGCAGTAAGTGATGGGACGGCAGACGCTATTACACGAATGACAGGATTCCCTAGAGAGCATTTGTATACGGTGTATAATCCAGTTGTTGACGAGATCTTCTTTGAGAAGATAAAACAATCACCCTCACACAAATGGTTTGGTGATACAAGCTTACCTGTTGTTGTTGCAGCTGGTGCTTTTTGTAGTCTAAAGAACTATCAGTTGCTTTTGCGAGCATGGGCAGAAGTGGTGAAAAAATGCAACGCTCGACTGATCATATTTGGAGAAGGGCCGCTTCGTAGTGAATATGAAAGATTGATCTCCGAATTTAATATATGTAACTCTGTTAGTCTACCAGGTTTTACGGACAATCTTCCTGCTGCTTTGAAACGTGCTTCATGTTTTGTTGTATCTTCTACAGTTGAGTCTTTCTCAATAGTTCTTGTAGAGGCGTTAGCGGCTGGTGTGCCCGTAGTATCTACCGACTGTCCATATGGACCAGGCGAAATATTAAGAGGTGGAAAGTATGGTATCCTAGTAAAGAACAATGATGTACAAGCGTTATCTTCAGGAATCTTAACTGTCTTGCAGGGTGGTGGAATCCCGCCATCTAGAGAGAGTTTTAAGGCTTTCACAGCAGAAGCCGTCATTAAACGTTATGAGCATTTTATCAATGAGATACAAGAAAGAAGGGAATATGAAACCAGTTAGATTATGGATTTATAAAACTATTATCCCGTATCTTCCGGAGACGCGTTTTTTTGGATTGAAGGTGCGATTTCTAAGGTGGTGTGGTGCTGAGATTGGAGAGAACGTCCGTATAAGTTCGTCGGCAGTGTTCTTGGGGGATGGTGACCTAATTATAAAAGATGATGTGTGGATAGGTGCTCGATGTCATATATCTCCAGTTGGAGATGCTGTGATTACGATAGAGGCTCATTGTGATTTAGGCCCAGAGGTTATGATTATTACAGGGGGGCATGAAATTGATCCCAATGGATGCCATATAGGAGGCAAAGGATTTAATTCTTCCGTGTCAATAGGAGAAGGCAGTTGGCTTGGTGCGCGTGCGACTATTTTGCCAGGGGTTATTTTGCCGTCGAAAACTTTGGTTGCAGCAGGAGCCGTAGTGGTAACAAGTCCTGAACGCGAGATGTTACTTATAGCTGGTGTCCCTGCTTCAGAGAAGAAAGATTTGCATCAGTTAATAAAATAACTTATTTGGGTATTAGCTTGGTGTATTTAAGGGTCATTTGTTTCAACATATTTTTTTTACGTTTGATGTAACAAGAATTTACGTTTGATGTAATCTAAAGTGACGAAGTACCTGGATGGATTTGGCATCTACATTGCTACAGTGATGTCGGACAACTTCTAGGAGGTAGAAATGAATACGGATGCGAATTTCTTCTGCGGTGAGATACAAAATCGGTTGGAGCTTTGCGCACGACTGGGACTCGCCGACGGCACGGACGGCATCGAACTGCTTGCCGCCTTGTATGCCAAGCATGGCAGCACTGGATTTGCAGACATTCGAGGACCGTTCGCTGCTTGCTTTTGCATAGATGGCAAGACGGTTCTTGTTCGTGATTCGATGGGGGTGTCGTGGCTCTACTACTGGACAAAGAATCCGCGTGTCTGTGGAACACGAGTTAAGCAGCTTCTTGCTCAAGGTGTGCCTAGAAGACTGAGTGTCGAGGGGCTGTGGGCTTGCCTGCTTGGCGGCTGCATGCAGGAACCATTCACGATGGCCGAGGATGTACGTAGTCTGCCGCCGGGTTGTGTGTTGACGGTTGCGGCAGATGGTACTCAGAATATAGAGCGCTACTGGCGACCATCATTTGAATTGAAGGCTTGGAAGTCCCGTCGCGATGCAGAAGATGCCGTGACGGCTAAACTGGAGGAAATAATATCATTGCCACTTGCCAAGGATGAGACGCCATGCGCGTTTCTCAGCGGCGGCATAGATTCCAGTACGATCGTTGCGCTTCTGCGCCGTAAACATTCAGGGCGAATATGTACGTTCTGCGTCATTCACGAAGACCCGCGGACTGACGAACGCAAATGGGCGCGAATGGTCGCAGAGCGGAACGACACCGACCACACTGAGTTCATGCTTACGGACTCCATGATCCGGGCTGGAATCGCTGATGCACTTGCTGCGTACGATCAGCCGAGCCTTGATGGCTTAAATGTATATTTTGCGTCGAAGTTTGCTGCGGAAGCCGGTGCTAAGATTGTTCATTCGGGAGAAGGCGGCGATGAACTCTTTGCCGGGTATGGACAATTCGCGAAACCACGTGTTGCGTACAAGTGGACGCCGTGGTTCAGTTGGATTCCCGAGTGTTTCGGCAATGCGCTTTCCATCCATGGCAGCAACGAGAAGATACGTAAGCTTGCGCAGATGTTTGGCTGCAGATATGATCCTTACTTCTTGACACGCCGCCAGTTCAGCCCTGCATGGATTGTCAGACTGCTTTCAAAGGATGTGCGCCCCAACTTGAATAAGCTATATGCCGATGAGATGGCGGCTGTTGATACGGATGGCAAAGATTTCGGATCGGATATCATCAATCGGGCATCGTGGATGGAGGTGAGGCACGACAATCTCTCAATGTATATGCGCGATGGATTCCAGTTGGGTGAAGCGGTTGGAGTTGCTGGACGTTACCCGCTGATGGATGCATCGCTTGCCAAACTACTCTTTACGATCCCTGGTGCTTGGAAGTGCGATTCAGAGATATCAAAGCCGCTTCTTGTGAAGGCAGCTGGAACGGGGCTACCCGATGAGATAGTCCATCGGCCCAAACAGGGCTTTTCCCTGCCATTTGACAAATACTGTCGCGAAGGACTCAAGGACGAACTTGAATCGTTTGTCCGCACTGGTGGTACAGGTGTGTTCAAAAAGACGGAAGTCGAATCTGTCTGGAACCGTTACCTTGCCAAAGACATTAGCTGGATGCGTATCTGGCATTTGTTTATGATCGATTATTGGCTTGCACAGAACAAGATTGTTTTTTAATGAAGTTTGTTCAATATCAGGATTGCAAGTCACCGCACCAATTGCCATTGGCGCGTGAATTGTTGCGCAGACTTGGCCTTGACAATTTTCGTTATGTCTATCGTGATGCCGATCAAGCCGAACGTGCCGAACTTGGTTGGAACATGGGTGGAGCTGATGAGCCGTGGCAATTGCACATAGGCACAAATCCTGAAGAAACACATGAGTTGATTGAGAATGCGGAAGTGCTACTGACGGGTATGCGGGAGATAGATTTGTTTGAACGCAGGTCCGCTAAGGGATTGAAGACGTTTTATCAGACGGAGCGCTGGTTTAAGCCGATTGACATGGCGGGATGTACATTGCCTGGTTGGTTGCGGCTACTGCATCCGCGTTATATGCACATGGCGTTACGATTCAGATGGCTTGTTACAAGTTCCGACAAGTTTAAGGTTCTGCCTATTGGGGTACATTCATATCGTGACATGCGTTTCTTGGGAGTACCTGAATCTCAGATGGCTTTATGGGGATATTTTGTAGAACCATCGGAGAGGACGCAACGAGAACCGGTCGTACATGAGCATGAATGTAGAGTGCTCTGGGTTGGACGGATGCTCAAACTGAAGCGTGTTGACACAATCATCAAGGCATTTGGAAAAGTTGTGCAATCGTCTCAGTGTGGAAAAGATATGCGCTTGTTGCTTGTGGGCAATGGACCAGGACGCAAGCGTCTAGAGTTGTTGGCAAAGAGTCTCCCCGTTTCGTTTATGGATTCAGTGCCAATAAACGAAGTTCGGGAATTGATGAGGCGGCACGACGTGTATGTTTTTTCAAGTGATGGGCATGATGGCTGGGGGGCTGTTGTCAGCGAGGCTCTTGAGGAGGGCATGATTGTACTTGGTACACGTGAGACTGGGGCCAGTGCAACAATGTTACCATCAGAAAGACTGTTCAGTGTTGGCGATGTTGACGCATTGGCAGACTTGCTGAAGAGAGCTGCCGATGGAGAAATGGTAGCAACTGGCATCGGTGATTGGTCGGTTGATAAAGCGGCCAAGAGAGTATTGTCCATGTCTGGACTTGATTGATGGAAGAATTTTCGTGAGAGTGCTGCAGGTAGTTCCTTCAATCGCTGTAGAATCAAGCGGTCCAAGTTATTCCGTCACTACCCTATGCAAGGGATTGGTCGAGAATGGTTGTGAAGTGGAGCTCCATGTCACCAGCAAGATCCCAGAACGCGAGTTTTCTTTTCCCGTAAAAAGTTATCCCATCTCATCTTTCCCGCACAGGAGATTGGGAAGATCTCCAGCCATGCTGAAAGGACTATCGGAAGCGGTAGGTGCATTTGATATAGTTCACAACAATTCATTCTGGATGTGTGCGAATGTCTATCCATATAAGGCGATTCGCAAGGCGCAAATATTTAACGCAAGATGTAGGCTGGTTAACTCTCCAAGAGGAACATTGGCGCCGTGGGCGCTTCGGAGGCATAGCCTTCAGAAGAAGTTATTCGGGATTTTGGGGCGACAGTATGCTGCAATGCGCGCCACGGACATGTGGCATGCGACTAGCGAAAAGGAATTTGAGGAAATTCGTAGTTTAGGATATCGTCAGCCGGTTGCGATAGTTCCGATAGGAATGGATTTACCGGATGTGAATTTTTATAATGTTAATGTACAGGGACATAGAAACGAGGGAGGCAGGACTAGAAGGATAGTGTTCTTTGGGCGATTGCACAAAGTCAAGGCGGTTGACAATCTTGTTCTTGCGTGGGAGAATATTTGTAAAGCTGAATTCGGAGATGGATGGGAACTTGTGATTGCTGGGCCGGATTGTGGGATTCGCAATGAATTGGAGAATCTGATTGCCGACAGAAGGATTTCCCGGGTTTCCTTTGTAGGTGAGATTAATGGTAACGCAAAGTATGAGTTCCTACAGCAAGCAGACATTTATGTATTGCCCAGCCTTACGGAGAATTTCGGCGTAACCGTTGCGGAAGCGCTTGCCTGTGGTACCCCCGTAATTGCCTCGCAGGGGACTCCGTGGAAGAAGCTAGAGATTGAAAAGGCGGGGCGCTGGATTCCTATTGGAGTGGAAGCTCTAACGAAGGTATTGAAGGAGATGATGTTCTTAAGTGATGACGAACGGCGAAAGATGGGAGAGTGTGGACGCCAGTGGATCGCGCGTGATTTTTCGTGGAAGGGGATAGGCTACAAAATGAAGTTGGCATACGAATGGTTGTTGGGCCAGAGCGGTAGGCCGGAATGGGTAAGAGTCGATTAGGAGGTATGATATGCGAAATCAGTTAGATAATCTATTGACGGTTATCATACCAGTCAAGAACGAGGAAAAAAATCTGCCAGATTGTCTTGAGTCTGTAAAAGAACTTGAGCATGTGGTGGTTGTTGATTCGGGGAGCACTGATGCGACATGTGATATAGCATTAAGATATGGACGAGAAGTGGTACAGTTCCGTTGGGACGGCAAGTTCCCGAAGAAACGTAATTGGATATTGCGGAATTATTCGTTTAAAACGCCGTGGGTATTCTTCTTGGATGCAGATGAGCGACCTTCCAAGAAGCAGCTTGACGAATTGTCTGATGTGTTGCCTGTAACAAAACATAATGCTTTGATTATGTATATGGACAATTGGTTTATGGGACGAATCCTCAAACATGGAGATCATCCACGTAAAACCAATGTGTTGCGCCTAGGAACGGGAGAGTATGAAATGATAGCCGAAAATCATTGGTCGAACATGGATATGGAAGTCAATGAACATATAATTGTCAGTGGCACTATGGGCTTTCTAAGAAATCACCTTGAGCACTATGATAAACGGACGCTCGCTTCTTATTATCAAAAGCATAACGAGTACTCTTCTTGGGAGGCAAATCGGTTTATGGCCATGTCTAAGGAGTCGTTCAAGAAGCAGACAAGTAGACAAAAGATAAAGTATGGATTGATATATAAGAATCGTCTTTTCCCCTTCTTGTATTTCCTGTATTCATATCTATTTAAGGGCGGCATCTGGGATGGCAAGCCTGGATTCTTCTTCACGATCAATAGGATGTTCTACTTTTATCAGATACAGGCGAAGATTAAACTTTTAAAAGACGGTATCCCTCAATAATCATATCATATAGTCGTCTATTATTCATAGTAGGTTAAAGACTTTGTATAAAAAATTGAATTGCCAAGTAGTGAGAATGTTGTGTTGAGATACGCAGGTATCTATGTCTTACGCGGGGTGGCAGCCTTCGGAATTGTAGGTTGCCACCTTTCGCTTTTTCCAAGGACCGCCGGTGGCGATCTGGTGATTTCGCTATGCGACTTCAACGTTGGCGTGTTCGCCGCTTTGGCTGGGTTCTTGATGTGGGGCACGAAATACAGTTGGCGAGAATATACCGCAAGGCGGATTCAAAGGCTGTTGCCGACGTACTTTGCATGGACTGCAGTATTCATCATCATGACGGCATTGTTTGATTTCGTCTGTGATGGTGGACAACTGAATCCAAGATACATGACGGCATCGTTCTGGCTACGCGTGGTCTTTGTCGGTGGATCTGCTACGCATCTATGGTTCATCGCCTGTCTCTTCTATGCGCAGCTTGCATTGTTCAAGGCGTTCTTATGTTACGACGGCAAATGGCAAGGTCTTATGTGGATTGTAGCAGGTGGTTTCCTGATTTCAGGAAGCACGTTGTCGCCAGAGTGGTTCGCGCGTTACCCGTTGCGACTCGTTGCTTTTCTTGTAACTGGCTACGGTATCGGTTGCAGCTTCCATGCAGGGATGTTCAATGGATTCCTGAAACGCAGAAGGTTGGTATGGTGTACCGCGATTGGGATGTTGATCGCACATGTGGCATCGCGTGGAGTTGTTCATGGTTTTGTGCGAGATTGGCTTGCTGTTGGACCGGTCCTCTTGGCGTT
>JAEEGL014137337.1_pt1 | contig 12435 bp, 13 predicted proteins | sample 9134231 | NCBI WGS metagenome assembly JAEEGL01 (sample SAMN16246548, study PRJNA631951) | gut metagenome | biome: gut microbiome; feature: rumen; material: fiber-attached | host: Bos | place: Iran: Karaj | collected 2018-10 | reverse complement strand
AGAGACAAGAGAAGGACGCACGACCTCGCTCCTGTTCCGACCCTCGCCACCTGCCCCAACTGCGGTGCGACCGTCATGTACCACAGAGTATGCCCTGAGTGCGGCTACTACAGAGGTCGTCAGATCATCGAGAAGAGCGCTGAGTAGGCATCTTCGTCTGATGGTCCCATAGTTCAACGGATAGAACGAAGGTTTCCTAAACCTTAAATACAGGTTCGATTCCTGTTGGGACTACGAAAATATCTGCCAATCGATTGTAAATAAATCGGTTGGCAGTATTGTTTGTATATATTTGGCGTGATTTTGGCGTGATAGCAAAATGACAATAGAAAACCGCCCGGATCTGTGTGAGACCAGACAGGGCGGTTAGGGCGTTATTGATACCTCCTTCACAGGTGGCACTACAAATATAGTTTTTTTCCCGGAATATTCGCATTTAGCTGAGATATCTTTTCTTCGCAGGATAAGTGGCCCTCCCTTCACGCTTTTTCCGAATCTCCTCCAATACGTCTCCAAGATCGTTTCGTATCAATATGCGGACTTCCTCGTCTGTGAGAGTCGCATCTGAGGTGAGGGCGGACTTTGCCCTTTCTATCGCTTTGAGAAGCTTCTCTTTCTCGGCAATACTCAGCATAAGCTCCAAGGTCTTTCTTAATGAAAACTTTCCCATGGCCTATTAGTCAGTATCTTTGTTTTGTCTTTGTAGAAAGTATAATAGTCGGCAGGCATTGGTCAGGCTCACCGGGATGCACTGACTGGCATTATACACAGTGCTGCGCGTCATGCGCGTCTCCCGTGCTATTTCTGCAATACTCAGCCCTGAGCGGGCTATCCGCTTTGCCAGATCCAGCAATACTGCGTCCAGGTGCGCTGTGTATTCGCTTTCGGGGATCCGCTCATTCATTAGTGGGGCTTCTGGATTTACCATTCATCATCTAGGTATGTTTTTCCCTCGAGAAGGAATAAGTCCGAGAAGAATCTATCATAAAGCTGGGAGGGATTCTTAGAGAAAGCGTTGGTTATTGCCCCGTTCTTTACAGCCCAAGTCTCAATAGGGTTCTCTGTCCCTTCCTCCATGAGTCCTCCAGTTGTATTTTCAACAAGAATGATATTATCCGCTGTAACTCTATATCTTCCTTCCTTAATCTGGATCGTAACGAAGCAGGAGACATCGCTTCCTGCAGCGTAGAGCGGAATATTGCCGCGGGTGAAGCCGTATTTTTTGAAATCCAACTTTGCCCTCACGACACGAAATGTGATTACATCGCCGTCAACAACATCGACAAATTGCCCATTGTTCACAATGACATCAAGCAGACCATCATGATCCAGGCTGGTATCATTTATCTTTTGCCAATAAGCCATTCCGTCCGGAGAAACGGAAAAATTGTTCACTTGTGCGCTGAGAGTTGCAGAAAGAAGCAACGACGCGATAATAGCAATAACACCTTTAGTTCTCATATCTCAATGGTTTAGATATCGCAAATATAATCATTTCACTTCTTCAATACATCAACGCTTTTGAGAAAGAGGCTAGCTAAGAGTCTGTGACAAAGAGCTAGCCTCACCTCGGGCGGCTTTGGCGGTCCATTATTGTAACGGCTGGGAAGTAATCGTGTATTCTATCGCATAACTACTTGTATTGTCTTTGGAATCCATTGAAGCGATAGTTTGATAGTTTGCTTTCACGCCTGGAGATGCTTTCCAGCGGCGGAATGCATCCAGGATCTCAATGCTGGATATAATTGGAGGGGCTTCGCTATCTCGGAAGGTTATCCAGATTTCTCCATCGGGTGCGGAAGTGCGGCCAAATCTTATTTCCATGATATTACCGGGCTTCGTTACTTCGATATCATATTCTTCTTTGCATCCGTCAATGGCAGTGATTATCTCTCGAGAGCCGGTGAAATCCATTTGGCCGGCTTCATCAATTATGCATTTCAACAGGTAGAGTATTCCAAGCCCTCCCTGTAGTCGCATCAAAAGGTAATCCCTATTGTTCATTGTGATATGCCTCCAGTTCCTTTATTCTAGCCGCTATCTTGTCAATGACATGAGCGGGTGCACTTTCCAACAGCTTCACCATTTCGGCGTATTCCGCCTGCATGGCAGCCTCAACTGATACGGCCTGCTGTTTGGGTACAATATAATTGAGCAGTATGGCGAATAGTTTCACCCGGTCCGTCGGCTCCATCGCCTGCAGATCCTTTTCTATCTGGCCGCGGTTATCATCGACTAACTGGGTGAGCCACTCTTTCACCGTTGAGGTTGTTTTGTTCGGCGTTCCCTTTGCCCGGCCTCCAAGCCGGCCCCGGCCATCGTTTTTCGGTCTTGCCATATCAAACTATTTCAAACTAAACAAAACTGTTTTAGTATCATTCTCTCTGTTGCTCCGGCACGGCATCTTGGGGTGTATATCATACACTGGGGGTGTATCTCATACACCGGTGCTCTGCGTGTGTCTTTCATATCCGGTAAGATTGGCCACAATATGCTATCCTCTCACACATTTCGTTTAAGCGGTCCATGATTCTCAGGCCATAACCTGGAGCCTGGGGAGTTCCTATTATTTCCTGGTCTCCAAGGTTGGTGGTTATAATAGTCGGCTTCATAGCGCTGTATCTCGCCTGTATCGCCTCAACAATAGGGAGGTATTCAGTCCCGAAACAATTGACTTTTTTAGGCTCCGGTCCTATATCGTCAATGATCAGGAAGCCGCTTCCTACAGTCCTGGTGTATTTCTCCCTGTCCTCTTTGGCGTGGTATGCCAGATCCAGTGCAGTGCAATAGGAGGGGACAATTATCCTGGCCTCCATCTGCTCATATTGCCGGCGTGTCTCATCGTCAAAGAAATCTCCTCGGGCTCTTTGCTGGCGGTCTATCCCGGCTGTGCCAAAGGAGGATTTCAAAGTCTGCGACATCCTTAGAATTGCGCGGGCCATAGTTGTTTTGCCAGTCCCAGGCTTACCGTACAATAGGAGGGAGCTCTTAAGTGCTGGATTAGTGAGCCACTTGGCCACTCCTTGAATCTCATCGAGGGTATATTGGCCGGGCCTGTAATACATTCGCCGGGCCTCAACTTCAATTCGGTAAGCCTCCGCTAATAATTCGGCGGCCGTGTTCTGGTCTATCGGGAAACAGAAGCGGGGGCGCGGGGTTGTCTGCCCGATAACGTGTTTACAGTCTGTAACGGCGTTCTGTAGTATCGATGCTAAAGCGCTCATGTTTCCAGGTTATAAAGTGGATTTGAAATTCTCCGACGTGAAAGCTGGGACTTCTAGCCGACTACTAGTGGTTGAGGGGACTATATGGCGGGGCCCTTTCGGTTTGTAGATTGTCGCATAGTTTGCCGCCATTGCGTCCGATACAATGCGCTCAGCGAGACCTGGATCTCCTCCGGAGTACTCCCGTAAGCGGTTGCAGAATTGTGAAAGCCCTTTGCGGCCTTTGTAGGCTTGGCCTTTTTCGCGCTTGTACTCCAGCCACTCCTCCACAATCTCCAAGAATCTAGGATCTCCCAATAGAGATAATATATATTTATTATCTTCTCTAGTAGTTGCTAAAGCGTGTGCGGAATCGTGTGCGGGCGGAATCGTTTCTCGTGTGCGGAATCGTGTGCGAGTGTCTGAGACGCTGCCCTCGTATCTATCAAAATTACAGATACTTATTATAGTATAACCGTGTGCGGGGTCGTGTGCGGACTGCCCCCCTTGCCTGCGTGCGGGACCGTGTGTCAAATCGTGTGCGAGGCCATCTTGCCGTAGTCCCCTCAACGCAGTGCGGACTCCTGAAATGGTGAGGCCGCAACTCTTTGACAATGAGCGCAAAGAGGTTACTATCTGTCCTCGTTCTATCCGTACCCCGTTCCAATCTTTGGCCTCTCTGTTGGCAAGCAAAAGAAGGTGCACAAATAGTGCGAATTGTTGAGGCTTCGTACTCAATGGCATATCGAGAAACTCCCGGGGGAGTTTTATATATCCCGGTCTGGTATCCATAACGCCACTCCTCAGCCTATCTGCTCCAGTTTGCCTGGGTCCGTTCCGCTGCCAGCACTATGTCGCTGCCTCGCAGTTGGCCCTCAATTTTCACCGTCAGTTCCAGGTCCTGCACGCTCCCCACCAGTCCGGTCCCCACGTCGCTTGCGCCCGTGGTCGCCACCCCGGCGGCGCTGCCGCCCGTCTGCGCTATCCTGCTCAACCCGCTTTTCACGGCCGCAGCAGCTGCCACGAGTGCGGTTCCGGCCGCAACTGCGGCCAAGCCATTAAGGCTCGTCAGGGCCTTCTTTATCGCCTCTATGCCGAGACCCTGCATGATGAGCAGTTCTCCCTCTTGCTGCGCCATGTCCGCCAGCGGTCCCAGCAGCGCCTGTAATATCGCTCCGCCGTTCACCTCGCTCAGTCCCATCAGTTGGTCAGTCAGCTCCTGGATCCCGTCCGCGAAGCCTCCCACCAGCGCCTCCTTGAACCTCTGCGCCCGGTCCTCCGCCTCCTCCTGGAGCCGCGCCAGTTCGTCCAGGAACTCCTGCACGCCGGGCCCCAGCTCGAAGGGCTCCAGCTCCACCTTGAAGCTCTCCTCGAACTCCGCCAGCTGGTCCTGCAGCAGCTCCTCGTCCTCCGCCAATTCTTTTCGTAGCAGTTCAGCGTCAGCGTCATGGTATTTGAGCGTCAGCAATGCAGTATCAATACCAAACTGCTCCAGCAAAGCCTTCTCTTCTTCGTAGTGCTTCTTTAGCTGGGTGCGCTCCGATAGCTGATATTCAGCGGCTTCCTTTGCGATACGCTCCGCTTGCCGGCGCTGTGCTTCCAGTGCTCCGTTTGAGGTGGTGGCTGGCGTTTCGATACCTCCGCCTTGATCTTGGTGTTCAAGGCTATGCAACAGGGTCGTTAACCTCCTATTCTCCCTCTGCTCAGCAGCCATCGATACCAGGTACTTCTCGACATCTCCAACCATTGTCAGGGTTTTATCGTCGTTCAGCCTATCGTTGTACTGCTGCCGCATTGTTAGGATCTCATTCGTGACACCCAAATCCTCTGCATCCTTGAGTGCACCCGCTAGAGCCTCCCGGGCTTCTACAAGGGCCCGGCTGGGTCCTGTGTCAACGGTCTTGCCGTATTTATCTGTCCCTATCGAGGCGTAGGCTTGCCCCTTCATCTCATTGCTTTCCGCCTGCGCAAGTCTTTTCTTTGCGGCGTTGACAGCATCTGCAGCCTCAACGGCCGCCCTGTTGGAAACTTGTCCCTGCCACTTGACATAATCCGTCCATGCCTTCCGGGCATCCTCGGTTATTGCTTCCACGGCCTGACCGGTGGCGCTTGATATGAACTTATTTAGGGATTTTTCGGCGGTTATCGCATTCTGGGCTATCGTGTTCGCATATACGGGCTCCATCGTTCTCATGATGTTCTGGATAGCCTCCACCCGCTCTTTGTTGGAGCGGTTCACGTCCCTGGCGATTTCCTGCCATTCCTCAATATCGGCGGCGTGTTCTGCCTGGATCAGTCGGTTTGCGTTCTCAACCTCTGTTTCCCAATCCTTCGCATTGTAGTAGTCAGCGGCAGCTGCAGCAGCATTCCTGGCTCGTTTCACAGCTCCAGTGAAATCCGTGTTCGCCACGTCGGTCTTGAAGCTGTCCCATGCCGCTTTCATGCTTGCTATGGTCCTATTCCAGTTGTCTCCCAGCGTCTGGTTCTGCTTGGATAGGTCTCCCAGGGCCTTCGCCAATACGCCAACAGCAACGGTAACAACTCCGAAACCGGCGGCTGCTCCCTTCACGATTGTTCCCAGTTTGGATCCGAAGCCTGTTGCTTTTTTCGCGGCTTCATCCATCCCACGGTCGAACTCGGATTTCTTAAGTCCGAGCCGGACAAACAAATCTCCAATTTTACCCATGGCTGTACTAGCTAGTTATATTCTCAACCGGCTTCCCATTTGCCAAGATAGCCCGGCAATCACTGCGGCGGTACTTGATAATGCCGCCAACGCGGATCCCCTCAATATACCCGGCCTTTCTCCAGCGATAGAGGGTCTTTTCGCTTACTCCCAGCACGTCCGCAGCTTCCTGTGCCGATAGCATTTTTTCCTCTTTCTCAGCCCTTTCCTTGGCTTCAATTTCCGCCCGGTATTTCGCCATTGTGTCGGACACAATCGACTTTCCCATGGCCAACAGATCTCCGCCTTGTACGGTAAAACAGACGTGCGGGCACTGCTTCGCAATCTCCAAAATATTTGCTTCCATTGGTTACAGAATTGGGTTATACTTCTCCACCGGTCCGCCGCTTTTTCGGCTCCGGTAGGACAAAAATGGACAATGAATAATAATGGCACAATAACGAAAATAGCGAAACGGGGAGCGTTTCGCTATCTATATGCATACAGGCCGTGTAATATTTCGCTATTGTTTTGCTGCTTTGTCTATGATTGTCTGGAGCGCCTTTCTTTCGGCTGAACCGCCGACGCAGTTTGTAAGAGTTGATTTTCCTATGGCCACACCGAAAATGGCGCTGGCATACTCTCTCAAATCCTCCCTTCCCGTGATTCCCAACAGGCGCAGAAAGTCACAAATAGCCATCTTGTTTAACGTGTGACTCTTTGCCTTCTTTATCCAAATGATCCGGCCATTTTGTTTGGCTTTTGGGTCAAAGGTGTTGAGGAAATCCTGCTCGGAATCTGGGGCGCTGCCATCAATGAATCCACCATCAACAAGATCGGCGAAGATATGGCGCAATTCCAATTGATTGTAGGAGGTCGGAATGTAAAGCAAATGGTTTTCATTCCCGGGATTTTCATGCACTTCTACGGCCTCGGAAGCGGCCGCCTCAGTTATGCATGAAGGTTCAAATCTTATTGTTCCTGAGCGATTGGGCCAAGTATCAAACAAGTCCGCCATATAGTTCCAGTGGCCCTGTCTTTCCCGGATTTCCCCAACTATCGGTTGGCCGTTGTCAATGCAAAGAGAAAGATACTTCTTTGATGCCTCCCGGCATACAGCCGCACATTCACTGGCGGCCTGTTTCCAGGTGTCGACCCAATGCTCTGGGGCCGGCCCATCATGCATCCGGAACAGGTGTGCTGCTTCTGCCATCAAGGAGAATAGCCTTTCCAGATCCTCCTGTGTAACCGATAGTCCAGTATTAAAACCTTGCGGGTTAAACTTTAGAGGTACGGTTGAAGGATCCCGTAACGCTTCGTCCATTGCGATAAATGCTTTATCTATTATGTTTGTCAGCTTCATTGCTTTGTGTGTTGAGATGCTCCTGGATAAACTCAGATATGTCTAAAATGCGTCTTTGGGGGTGTAAGTCTATTCCCAACTGCTCCTCTGCTCTGGTTTTCGCTTCTTCAATACAAACACTCAATAGTTGTAAATCATTCCACGAAGCGGCCCCTCCATTGTTGGAGATTTTTTGCATTATTGCGTCAAAGGAGCGGAAAGGGTCTACTACTGCAGCCTCAAAGGTCAGAGGGTTTAGTATATGGCTTATCATTTCTCAAGCAGTTTTACAAGGTCTTTTCTCATTTCTTCGTCAATATCACGGTATCGCGCAAACGCTTTGGATCCTTCGACGTGTCCGGACAGCTTGGCAATCAGGTTCGGGTCTTTCACCTGCTTATAGAGGTTTCCCACGAAGGTACGGCGGGCCAGGTGGGAGGAAGCAATCTCATTGAGGGGGCGCTGCACCTCTTGGCGGGTCATTGGATCCAGGACTGTAACTGGCCGTGTCAAGCCTGCAAGGGTGAAGGCCTCCTTTATCGCATCATTATATTTTTGTGAGGACACAAACGGCAAAAGGGCGGATCTGTTAGGGTCAGCGTATCGTTCCACGATTTCTGCTGCAATGCTGTTGAGGGGGACCCTGACAGTATCGCCTCTTTCATCCTTCGTTTTGCTGGGTACATACTCAATGCCTCCTGATACAAGGTTTTCCCTGGTCATTTTCAGCAGGTCCGAGACCCGGCAGCCGATAAGGCACTGAAACACGAATATATCCCGTTGCACGGCTAAAGATGGACGATTGGTGAGGTCAAATTGATAGAGGGCATTCCTTTCCTCAACGGTGATATAATAGGGGGTTCCATATACAGGTGCTCCAACGCTATAGCGAAGAAACGGGTCATTGTCCGTGTATCCATTTCTCACGGCTAAGGAGATAACCGCCCGCAAGATATGGATACGGTTTATAACGGTGTTGTCACTCCTGGGTACTACTTTCCTGGTCTCCGGACAAACCTGCAGCAGCTCCGGGTGTTCGGCTACAATCTCGCTCTCTGTCCTCAGATAGTTGTCGAAAGAGCGCAGATCATCAGGCGTGAGGGTGTCAAGCTGCAGCCTGGTTCCAGTGAAGGCTTCGTACCTCAGCAAAGAGCGGCGGACGGTCTCGGCCATCCTTTTGCGTTGGGTGGAAAGCCTCTGTCCTTCGATATACTCCGAGAAGGCCTCCAATAGATACATGAATTGAGGGCGCTCCTCGTATTTTTCGGGAAAATTGTAGCGGTCGATAGTTGAGGCTAGCCAATCAGCCGGTATAGGCTTCTTTCCTGCCCCTGCCTGGATAAATGAGTCCATGATTGCGGCCTTCAAGCCCTGCAGCCGTGTGTTTATCTCGTTTAAAGACTCCACTAATGCCTGCTGCTCAGCATTCATGAGCCTCCATTTCGGGATAGTCACGGATCGTGATTCGTCGCTCCAGTACACGGCCGGTGCAAACACATTGGTTTTTGCACGCTGGTTTATTCTGCTTCCAACGACAAACCGGGCAAGGACTTCATGCCGGCCGGTCACTTTATCGGCCTTTCTGGAAAGGGAGTAATAAAGAGTAGCCATAGTATCAATAACGCAGTACAAAAATAGGCAAATCACGCCAATTTTGCAACTTTTTGGCGTGTTATCTGTCTATTAGTGTCCTCCTTTGTCTATTTATTCGGCCATTCCTATAGGTACTAATAGGATTAAAGCAGTTGTTTATTAACTGATTAGCAATACTGGCCGAATGGACAGCGTTACCCTGGTGAAGATAAGTTCAGACAATACTCGAGTCCTGTTGGGACTACGAAAAAAGGCCCTACACTGATGTGTGGGGCCTTTTTTCGTGGCGGGTTGCTGGTAGGAGGGGATTGGGCACGGTCGATTCTTTTTTGCATATGTGCTCCCGATTATTTAAATTTGTTTTTAATATGCACAAAAGAGCGCGTGTATGAACAAGAAGACCTTGATCACCCTGATAGTCGTTGCTGCCCTGTTCCTTCTGGGGATAGCTGCCGGTGTCCTGTTCCTTTATAAAGGGAATTCTGGCAGGGGAGGTTCGCCGTCAGCCGGCAAGGTCAATGTCGACGTGCAATTCCCTCTGCTAAAGGCTGTTCCTTCAGATGCGGTCGCTATACTCAGCATGGGAAACATCAAGGACGGGACTGCGCTGCTCACCGACGGCACCAAAGCTTTTACAGCATTGGTCAGCGATGGCAGGAAGGACTCTTGCGCCACTTTCGTGGGCAAACTTGCGGCAGATGTCGAAAGCGGCAGGCTCGCCGCTCTCCGTCAAGAGCCTATGGCGCTCTCGCTGCATTACAGCGGATCGCTCGTCCCGCTTCTGGTGCTCGGAATGCCGGCTGCGGCCAGCGACTCGACCGACATGGTCCTGCGCGTGCGCAATCTCGCCGGCGAGTGCGGCCTCACCAGCGCGTTCCGCGTCTCGGACGGGGCCGGCATGCTGCTCGTTTCGGCTTCTGAAACCATCGTCAACTCCTCTCTGAGGCATCAGGACGGCGGGCTTTCGATATTGAGCAACAAGGATTTCGCGGCTTGTCTTGCCGGAGCGGACGGTCGTGACGTACTCTTCCTGTCAAATGCCAATTCCGGCAAACTTTTGCCCGGTTTCTTCCAGCGTGCGGTCTCCCGCCGGTCGGATTTCTTCAAGACTGTTGCTTCCTGGACCGTGATGTCCCTGACGAACGTGAACGACAAGACGTTCAGTGCCAAGGGCTTCCTTTCTTCCGGACGCGCATCCGACACCTTTGCGGGAGTTTTCGTATCCGCAAAGATGGAGACGCCGGGGTTTGCCAGGGCCATTCCTTCCGGCACCGTCTTCGCGCTCTCCATCCCCATGGCGGACCAGGCGGACTATCTCGAGGCGTATAGGAAGTATCTCGATGCATGCTCGAAACTCGGACCTAACGAGTCGGCCGTTTCGCGTCTTGGACGTTCAGCCGGCCGGAACCCCAATGACTGGGCCAAGGCGCTCTCCGTCAAGGAAGTGGCCAAGGCACAGTGGCGTACGAAAGACGAGACCTTGGAAGCCTTGTTCGTGCGTGTTGGCCGCAAGGATTATTCCTTGATATTCAAGGGCCTGGATGTGTCCAACGAAAAGGACTACAAGATATCTGCGCAGCCATACGCGTTTTCCGGATTCGCATCCGTGCTGTTCGGCAGTTTCTTCTCGATCGCGGATGAGAGTTGCTTCGCCTTCACCGGAGAATGGATAGTGAGCGGCAGCCGTGCCGCCATAGACGATTACGTCGAACGCCTCACCTCCGGCGACGTGCTCCAGTCGCTCCTGAGCGACGCTTCGGCTGCGCCGGCGTCGCTGTCGCGCGACTGCTCGATGGTCGCCTATTTTTCGGCCGGAGCGGTACAGGGCGAGAGCGTTTTCACTCCGGTGATGCTTTCGGCCGTGACCTCCACCCTTGACGGAGCTGCCTTCGAGCCCTGCTTCCTGATCTGCACCGGCGACAGTTTCCAGTTCGAGGTGACCCGCGTGCCTTTCATTACCAAGTCCAGCACGCCTGCAGTCGTGGCCGACGCAGTGGTGGAAGTGCCTCAGGGCCCGTTCGAGGTCAGGAACTCCGGCACCGGAGGGTCCAATCTCCTTGAGCAGCAGTCCAATTATTACCTCAGTTTCAAGGAGATGGACGGGAAAGGCATCTGGAGTGTCCCGTTCAGCGGGCCGCTATGCGGAACTGTGGAGAGCATCGATTACTATAACAACGGCAAGATTCAATTCCTCTTTGCCTCCGGCTCCAAGCTGCATCTTCTCGACCGCCTCGGCCGCTTCGTGTCGGGATTCCCCGCCGAACTCGGCAAGGAGGTGCTCCTCGGACCCGCGGCTTATGATTTCACCGGTGCCAAGGGGTACACGGTGCTGGTCCTTCATACGGACAATACCATAGGAATGTATAATCTTCACGGAGTGAAGCCCGAGGAATGGAAGGGCATTACTACCGACGAAAAGATAATATCGCTTCCTGAGCTTGTCACTGTCGACGGCACCCGCTATTGGGCCGTCCGGACGGCAGTTCAGACCCAGATCTTCCCGTTCAACGGCGGAGACCCGGTCTATCGTCAGGAGGGAGCGAGATCCATCCGTCGTGACAGCGAACTGGAGGTGGAAGGCAAGAACCTCAAGGTTCTGTGCAACGACGGTAAAACCAGAAACATCAAGCTTTAGAGATGGAATTTAAGTCAGTAAACAAGCTTCTTGAGAACAGTTTCAAGAAAAACTGGGAGCGCCCGGCGCTTTCCAATTACCATGGTGTTACCCTTACATACTGCACCGTGGCGACACGCATCAAGCATCTGCATATCACTTTCGAGAAATGCGGTCTGCAAAAGGGGGACAAGGTGGCCATTTGCTCGCGCAACCAGGCCAACTGGGGCGTATGCTTCCTGGCTGCCCTGACATACGGCGCCGTTCCCGTACCCATCCTCCACGAGTTCAAGCCAGGCAACATACATTATCTTGTCAACCATTCGGAGGCCAAGGTGTTCTTCGTGGACGAAGTGCTTTGGGAGAGCCTTTCAGAGGCTGAGATGCCCGGCCTGTATGTCATCGTCCAGATGAACACTCTCAAGTTCCTCTACTCGCGCGGAGAGGAAATGCAGGATATCAGGGACAATCTCCCCGAGACCTTCGCCGCCATGTATCCCAATGGTTTCACCAGGGATGACGTTTCCTACTACGAGGACAGCCCCGAAGAACTGGCCGTCATCAACTATACTTCCGGAACCTCCGGCTTCTCCAAAGGAGTGATGATTCCCTACCGTGCCCTGTATGCCAACATTCTCGTCGCCCGCGAGGATGCCGAGCCGCAGATGACGGCTGATTCTGAGATGGTTTCGATGCTGCCTACCGCCCATATGTACGGCATGATGTTCGAGTTCCTCTTCGAGATGACCATCGGTGCGCACGTTCATTTCCTGACCAGGGTTCCCAGCCCCAAGGTCATCATGAATGCATTCCAGGAGATCCGTCCCGACGTTATCATAGCCGTGCCTCTCATCATGGAGAAGGTATACAAGTCCCAGTTGAAGCCCATTGTGGACAGGAACAAGACTTTCCTCAAGATCCCCATCCTGGACCAGTTCATCCTCAAGAAGATACGCAACGGCCTGATCGAAGCTTTCGGAGGCCGTTTCGAGGAGGTAATCCTCGGAGGCGCCGCCTT
>JAEEGL013930193.1_pt1 | contig 12435 bp, 10 predicted proteins | sample 9134231 | NCBI WGS metagenome assembly JAEEGL01 (sample SAMN16246548, study PRJNA631951) | gut metagenome | biome: gut microbiome; feature: rumen; material: fiber-attached | host: Bos | place: Iran: Karaj | collected 2018-10 | reverse complement strand
ATGTGGAGTAATAGCGTCATTTGGCGCTGAGTGTAAAATGACAGAGGAAATAAGCCTTGTTGGCTTAGATAGCTTGTTGGGGATTTTGCGTTGGGCTGTTGTTTTGTTTTTGATGTTTGTAACGATTCGCGCATTCGAGAAACGAGTTCGAATTAAGTCTGATCGTCCGGCTGTAGTAATGCTACTCGTTACGATTGTTGCGACGCCGTTTTTGATTCTGAATTTTTATTACGTAGATCGAACGCCGAATGAGTCGGAGTCGGTGCCGACGCATCCAGTCGATCAAACGCCGGAGCCCGAGATTGGGTTGATCACGCCGAGTTTTTTGGAATATACGCCGGGTGAGCAGGGCGAAGTCGCATCATTGCGGCAGTCGTCTTCGAGTCCTACTGAAATTACTAACACTGATGTGGCTAAACATAGTTTATTTGTCGTAGGCGGAAATATTGTATCGGGTGATACTAGCGGTTCTTACGTTGCTGGCGAGATGGTTCAGATTAAGGCGGATAATAGGACTGGCTATAGCTTTGCAAATTGGACTAGCACGAGTGAGACGATAGATGGTTCTGCGGAAAGTCCACTTATTTTTGCGATGCCGGACACTATTACGTTAGTTAGATCGAATTATGTAGCAAATAATTATGCCGTGAGCTTTTACGCGAATGGCGGAGTTGGCTCGATGCTCGATCAGGGCTTTACTTACGACAATGAGGCGAAGCTAGCACAAAACACATTTTCGCGTCGAGGTTATGATTTTAGAGAGTGGAATACGCGCGCTGATGGTAGTGGCGTATCATATGCAGATCGGGCAACGATTAAAAATTTGATTCCGAGTGGCTCAATGAAATTATATGCGATTTGGATGCCGCGTGACGATACGGCATACACGGTCATACATGAACAGATGAACATTGACGGTACGGGCTATGATGAAGTGGATAGACAAACACTTGCAGGTACGACGGATTCAATAATTGAGCCAGCCGTAAATAGCTATACTGGATTTAAGTCGCCAGAAAAACAGGCAATGACTATCACGGCCGACGGCAATGCCAGCGTAACTTATCGTTACGAACGAAAGAAATACCGCCTAACGATTACGAATGCTGATTATGTGACGGGTGCAACGACGGATGATTACTATTATATGACGCAGATATCAATGAATGCGTTGCCGCGTACTGGCTATGAGTTTGTGGAGTGGAGCAATAATGTAGCAACTGTCCGACAGACTATTACGATGGATAGTGCTTTGACGGTAGGTCCAAAGTATGTAGCGAATATTTATCATGTTGTATTTAATGGTAATGGCAATACGGGCGGCTCGATGGATGTTCAGGATATTACATATGACGCGAAGGTAGCATTAAGTACGAATGGGTTTGTAAAACAGGGCTATGATTTCGCAGGTTGGAGTACGAGCGTGGACGGTGATGTGGTTTATGCGGATGCGGCCGAAGTAGAAAATCTGATAGACAAGGGTAATTATGAACTATTTGCGAAGTGGACGCCACGTCAAGATACGCCATATGTCGTGATTCATGAACGAATGGAGACTGACGGTAATACCTATGTAGAATACGAGCGCGATGAATTGACTGGCGAGACGGATAAAAACGTAACGCCAGCAGTGAAGAACTATGAAGGTTTCACGTCGCCTACGGCGCAAGAAATCAAGATTACGGCGGACGGGAAAGCAGAGCTTGTTTATCGCTATACGCGCAATCAGTATCAGCTGACATTGCAGAGCGAGGGCTTTATTGAATATAAGAGTCGCGATGCGGGTCTAGTCTATTATGGCGAAGAATTTACGCTTGAGGCGAAGCAGTATTATCCTGGTTCGGAGTTTAACAAGTGGAGCAATGGCGAGACGGAAAGACGACATGTCTTTACAATGCCAGCGAGAAACTTTATGATCGGTCCCGAATATAAAGGTGCGACAGATTTGCCGACGGTATTCTTAATTACGGGGCAATGTAAGTTTAATGGTAAAAAGCCGGCCGAAATTGGGCGGATGACGAATATGACTGAGACGGATCCAATTACTGGTGCGGATTGCCGAAACGAGCAGGGTGTATATACGGGCTTAGATTATGTGAATACCCATGTTCAGCTGTTCAATGATGAAAATATGAATAAAGATTTTGTGATTACATTTAATATTGATGAGTTTGATTTAAGCAAGAATCTTTATCGCCCAACACTGCTTAGTGCTACGAAGGAGGTTGAATATGACGATGATAATAATAACATTCAATATCCTGGAATTGTAGTTCGTAGGGATAATGGTGGGAATAATTATTTATTTGGCACGAATATGACACGCTGGGTCGATGGTAAGACAGTGCGTTGGGGCTCGCAGAAAAAGTATTATAAAATTAGCGATACTTATAAGTTTACGATTGTTCGAAAGAATAATCACATCTGCTATGCCGTAAATAGTAATAGCAATACAACTGATTACGGTCAGATGAATTATGTTCATACGCAGCCTAGCAATTCATATACATTCGATACTGAATTAATATTTGGCGCTTCTTACGAAAAACTTGGTAATGAATGGGGACCGACAAAGTTTATGAATGCGACACTTAATAATATTCAGGTTCGCTTAGGCGAGGATGTAACTGGCGAACTGGACGGGTGCCATCCTTAATAAATAAACATTGAATCGCCGTAACTAAGTAATTTGTATCCTGAGTCGATGGCATGTTCGTAGGCTGGCTTGAGGTTTTTCCAATCAGCAAATGCGGCAGTAAGCATAAGAACGGTCGATTTTGGTGCGTGGAAATTTGTGACTAGAGCGTCGATAGCCTTGAATTCGAAGCCAGGGTAGATAAAAATATTGTCTTCGCCTTCGGTTTTGCCGGTTTTAGCCCAAAACTCAAGCGTCCGAGTGACGGTAGTGCCAACAGCGATTACGCGATGGCCACTTGCCTTGGTCTGTTTGATTGCGGTGAGCGTATCGTCTGGGATATGGAACCATTCAGAATGCATTTGGTGTTCTTCGACATTGTCGCTACGAATCGGCAAGAAAGTGCCGAGGCCGACATGGAGGGTAAGATATTTGATTTGGACGCCTTTTGATTTAAGTTTTTCGAGCAAGTCTTTGGTCATATTGAGGCTGGCGGTTGGCGCAGCGGCGGAACCGAGATCTTTGGCCCAGACGGTCTGATAGCGTTCGATGTCGGCTTTTTCGGCGTCGCGATGCATATATGGCGGAAGAGGAACATTGCCATAATCTTGTGCAATTAGTTCGAGTGGGCGGTCAGCTGTAGCGGTTGCAATACCGTTGCCGAGTAGCTTCTCGATTGTAATAATGTCGTTGGTTTTATCGCCGGTTGCGACGTTTTTTACAACGAGGCGTTCGCCTTCGTGGAGTTTTCCGCGGTACATGACGTGGTCAATATTTTTGTCATGACGTTCGAGAACAACAAGTTCGCGCGGGTGGCCATCAGATTCGCGTTCGGTAAAAACGCGACTACGCATAACCTTGGTATCGTTTAAAACGATAAGGTCTCCGGGTTCAAGAAAATCGGCAAGATCTTTGTAGTGGCTATCGGTAATTTCACCGGTTTTACGATTTAGCGCGAGCAGGCGAGTAGTGCCGCGAATTTTTGGCGGGTGCTGAGCTATTACCTCTTCGGGGAGGCTGTAATTATAATCTGATACTAACATCAGATGCTATTATATTATTTTATTGAGGTAATAGTCAATTTGCTATCTTTGGTTTTCATCTTAACGACAGTTTCTTTGTCTTTGTTGGCGAAACTACCATCGATTGCAGCTTTGACTGGAGCAACTTTGCCGTTACCGTTAAGATAGGCATTGATGCCTGGAATATCTTCTTTGGCATTGTTGAGAGCGTCATATGGATTTTTGACGGAGAACTTGTCGTAAGTAACGACGTAGTCGTCCTTGTCGGCCTTGATTGAAGTAAGGACATAGTTGCTGACTGGAATTGCGGCGATATCGCGCTTGGTGTAGTTGGTTTTGTCGATCGAGTAAACCATGTTAACTGGTTCGTGGCCGACATGCTTGTCGAGTAGAAGTGGGGAAATACCAACAGAATTGATCTTTTCTTCGTTAAGTTCGACGTCGAAAATTGATGCAATGAGGTCTTTGATTTCAGTTGCGGATAGTTCGGACTTGTCGTTGTTGTTGTAGGAATATTCGAGAGCGTAGGCGATGTAGCGGTCGGTGCTAATATCGCTGAGCTTGTCGGCGCCTGGACCTTCGTTAGTTAAGTCAATCTCGTCCATGTAAGGCATGACCTTAGCGCTGAAATCCTTGATGCCTTTTTCCTCGAGGGTAGTAATCGCGCGCTCCTTTGGAATAAGGTTGATAATCAGCGCAATGAGCAAAGCGACGATAATTACACCTGCGATAATAAGTTTATAATTGCTAAATAATCTATTGTTCCTCTCCATAATACCTATTATTATACACGAAAAATGTCTAGGTTGGTACTAGGTAAGTCTTGCTTTTTTTGACAGCATAAGCATTTTTCTGATAAAATATATCAGACAAAGGCCTTAAGAATGGATGACGGACAACTGCAAGATAGTATGAACGTCCAGGGTGGGATTCCTGGAATGAATGATGCGCCAATGGGGGGCATGAATTTTGGTGGCGCGCTCGGTGATCCTACGCAGAATGCAGTTCCGAGTTTTGGCAATTCAAATACTTTTGATTTTTCGAGTGCGGCTGAACCAGCTGCTCCTGCAGAACCTGCAGGCCCGATTGATGATGAAATGTCGCGAAAGATGGCAGAGCTCCTTGGTGAGCCAGCCAGTGGTGCGCCTGCGCAAGCACCGAATTTTGGTAGTGCGCCGGTTGCTAGCGGTGTGGCGCCAGATTTTGGTGGACCGCTTGCTTCTTCGGCTCCGGAACCAGTAGCGCCAGACACGACTTCGGTACCTGGTGTTGATGCGAGTACGGCCAATTTAGCCTTAGCTCCCGAACAGTCAGCGACCACCCAGGCCATGTCTTTGGAGCAGCCAGTAGCCGCTCAATCTGCGGCTTCGGAGCAACCGATGTTTACTCAGCCTGTGTCGCCAGTGCAACCGGTAATGCCAGAACAATCGACTCCTGCTCAACCTATGACTCCAGAACAGCCGATTGCTCCTCAACAAGAAGCTATGATTCCCGAACAGCCGGTTTCCGCTCAACCGATTGCCCCGGAACAACCAATGTTTGATCAGCCGATATCATCAGCGCAGCCGATGGCGGGGCAGTTTGGCGCGTCGCCAATGCAAGCTATGTCCAGTCAGCCTGGTTCAATGCCAGCACAGCCAATGACTAGTCAACCTGGGATGCAGCCAATGCCTGGTCAGCCAAATCTGATGCAGCCGATGATGGGGCAGAATCAAGCTGTACCGGCACAGAAGAGCCCGGTGCTGAAATTAGTGCTGATTGTAGGAATTATTCTTGTAGTTATCGTTAGTACGCTCGCGGTATTAGTCGGTACGGGTGTGATTGGAGGTTCGAAGCAAGGAGGCGGCGTAGTCGCTGTAGAGGGTGGCGATGACGGCGATGTTGTTGTTTCGGGCGATAAGCAGAGAGTTGGCGCAAATGCGCAAGGTTTCGTGACGGTGTCAAGCGATTGGAAAAAGATTACGACAAGCGTAAGTGATAGCGAAATACGCTACGGCGATTCTGATGGCAAGAACACGGTTTCGCTCGAATCGCTGAGCGGGAATGGAAGTACGCTTTCGATGCTGGCAAATGTTGAACTTGCTGATGCAAAGAATAGTGGCACCGAAGTACAGATGACAGATAAGGCGTTTAATGATATTAATATGAAAGTAATTAGCTATCATGATGAGGAGAATAAGGAGTGGGGGTATCGTTATGTATTCCTCTCCGGCGAGAGTGTATACGTGATTCGTCTTGTGCTTGATAGCAACAAATCCGGATTAATTGATTCGGTGCCTACGTCGTGGTCGACTAAGCAAGAATTCTAACGAAAGGAAATATATGGCAGATAAGAAAAATAGGAATAAGAGGACTATTATTGGTGCTGTTGCTGGTGTTGCTTTGATTGCGGGAGGGATTATTGCAGCGATAATTATTATTAATGCGAACAAGGCGCTTAAACTATCAGTTGTCAAGTCGAGCTGGAGCGGTTGGAGTGAAGACTATGAGCCACAGGAAGAAACTGTAGAATATGACGTTCAGCTCGATAAAAAATATATCATTAAGACGGATAAGGTTTCTGACGTGGATGGTAACGAGTGGGAAGAGGAAGTATTTTCGTTTGAAATAAAAAAGATTGAAGGCGACAGTATAACGATTCATGCCAATCAGAAGTTTTCGGCGAATAAAAATGGCTCAGTTGTCACAAATAATGATCAAGAATATACTTTTAAGATTGGCGAAGAGCTTGAACTTACGACTGTATCTTATGATTATGGAGATATTTTCAAGCTATCGCTGAATCGGAAGTAGGTTTTATTATATTTCAATATTTTTATAACCAGAGACGTATTCTATTCGTGTTTCGTTATAATTCCGAACTATATTCTCTTCGGTCGGATACGTATGACCATGTAGCAAAACCTTAGGATGGCATCTATCTATATAGTTTTTTAAGCCATCAAATCCTTGGTGAGCGATTTCGTCTTCGTCATTTATTCCGCGGGGAGGGCAATGCGATATAAATATGTCAACAGGCGGAAAAGCTGCAAACATTCGATTTGCTTCTTCCTGCGTGTACATAATTGCATGTGGATTTTCTTTGTATCTTACGCATCCTTGAAAACCGCCAAAACTATAATTCTTATATTTCCAGGTATGCATATGTAAATTCAACATCCCTATCTCATCCATGTACTCGCCCGCATCATGGTTGCCGTAAACGCCAATTTTTGGAATATTAGTTTTTGCTAAAGACAAAAGCATTGTGCGCTCGAAATCTCCCAAAGAAATAATCAAATCCACTTTTTCGTTTTCTGCCAATTGTGATAAGTCGGTGTTTGGATTTCTGTCTGCTATTACGAGGCATCTCATAATATTATTATATGCTATTATTTGATATAATTATACTCGCGATAACAGATATGAAGGTTGTTTTATGAGTCTACAGATAGGTATTGTTGGTTTGGCGAATGTGGGTAAAAGTACGCTTTTTAATGCGTTAACGAATGCGGGTGCACTTGCGGCGAATTATCCGTTTGCGACGATTGAACCGAATACCGGCATTGTTGGCGTGCCGGATGAGCGTCTGGACGTGCTTGAAAAAATGTATAACGCCAAGAAAAAAGTTCCTGCAACAGTAGAGTTTGTTGATATTGCGGGGCTAATTGCGGGCGCGTCGAAAGGGGAGGGGCTTGGTAATAAATTCCTAGCGAATATTCGCGAATGTAAAGTAATTTGTCACGTAGTTCGCGTGTTTGCGGACAGTAACGTAACACATGTAGCGGGCGGGCCTGATCCGAAGCGCGATATTGAGACGGTCGAGGTGGAGCTTGCGCTTGCGGATATTGATACGCTCGAGAAGGCTTTGCCGAAAATGCAGAAGGAGGCGCGTGGTGGCGATAAAGATGCCGCGAAACGCGTCGAGCAGGCAAATAAAGCGCTCGAGGCACTAAAGTCTGGCGAGACGCATATCGATGCGGTTAATGGGCTAGATTTGTTGTCGGCGAAGCCGGTGTTCTATATGTTTAATATGGATGAGAATGAATTGACGGATGAGTCGAAGCGCAAGGAGCTAGCCGAGATGGTGGCTCCACAGAAATGCGTCTTCGTGAATGCGAAACTTGAGTCCGAAATGGCGGATATGCCGCGCGAAGAAAAGCAGGAGTTCTTAGATAGTTATGGTATTACTGAAGACGGGCTGAGTCAGCTTGTGCATGTTGCATACGATACCTTGGGGCTTCAGAGCTATCTTACGGCGGGTGAGAAAGAAGTGCGCGCATGGACGATACCGCAGGGCGCAACGGCGCCAGAGGCTGCAGGGGTTATTCATACGGATTTTCAACGCGGCTTTATTGCGGCGACGGTTTGCTCATACGATGATTTGGTACGACTTGGTTCGGAAAAAGCAGTGCGCGAAGCAGGTCTCATGCGTACCGAGGGAAAAGATTACGTTATGCGTGATGGCGACGTAGTTGAATTTAAATTTAATGTATAAAAACTGCAATATTTGAAATGCTTATGCTATAATGGTGGTATGAGCTTTGGATATGGGGTGGGCGACTTCTTCGCCTTAGATATCGGTACTGATGCACTTAGAATGGTGCAACTTTCTGGTAATGCCCAGCATGGTTGGACATTGCAACATTTTGCATACGTTCCAGCAGAACGACAGCTTCTTCAAGATAGCAGTGAAGAAGGAAAGCGCCGTCTCGGCGAGATGATTGCTAGTGCCGCTGAACAGGCCGGTATTAAGACTAAAAATATCGCGCTCGGTTTGCCATCAAATAAGACCTTTACGACCGTAATTGAGATTCCGACGCAGGATCCAAAGTCGATGGAAAAAATTGTGAAATATCACGTTGACCAGTACATTCCGATGCCGATTGATGATGCAAAGGTTGATTTTGTAATTCTTGGCCCAAGTCCAAACGATCCGGCCGTAACCGAGGTGCTACTCGCTTGTACGTCGATTCGCTATGCAGAAGAGCGCATGGAGTCCGTAGAATCGGTTGGATTTAACTTAATTGCGCAGGAGCCAGAACCGATTGCGATGTCGCGTTCATTGACGCCTCCAGGACTAACGGATGCGCGTTTGATTATTGATTTCGGTGAAGATTCGACGGATTTATCAATGGTGTTCGGTGCGCCGCGTATTGTGCGCACGATACCTGGCGGTTTGTCGATTTTAGTAAAAACAGTGGCGAATTCGTTGAATGTTCAAGAGAGCCAGGCACGTCAGTTTATCCTGAAGTTCGGTCTAGCACAAGATAAGCTGGAAGGGCAGGTATTCCATGCACTAAGTAGTTCGCTTGAAAACTTTGCAAATGAGCTTATGAAGACAATTCAATTCTTCCAGACGACGAAGTATCCAAATATTCGAGTCGGCGGAATTGTATTATCAGGTTTTGCGGGCGTCATCCCATTCATGGCGGAATATATTGAAGCGAAGACTGGTGTACAGACAATTCAGGGTAATCCATGGCAGATGGTTAAGGTATCGCCACAGCAACAACAGGCGCTTGCGCAGGTTGCGGCTGAGTTTGCGGTTGCGATTGGTCTCGCGGAAAGGACGAATTCGAGGTAGGTTATGTACGAAATTAGTCTAGTTCCAGATGTAAAAGCTGAATTGATTCGCAAATTGAAGATGCGTAATCTCGTGATTGCGATTAGTATCATTGTCGCATTATCTTGTGGTGGCGTATTTCTAGTCTTTCTTGGCATTGTGTCGGGTCAAGGTATAGCGCTTAGTGCGCTTGATACTGAAATGACTTGTCGTTCGACCGGTCAGACTAGCAAAGTTCGCTGTGATTCGAGTTATGGTACGGCGATTATGAATTTCGAGAATGCGGAAGAGCTACTTACGATTCAGAATCAGATGAATAGCCTCTCGACAATTAATCAGAATAAGATTAAGTTCTCGCGTGTGTTCAATGTTCTCGATACGATTCGTCCAAATATGGAGAAGGGTGATAGCGACACAATTAAGGTAAGTGAGATTAACACCGATATTGAGAATAGTACATTGTTCTTTGAGGCGCTTGGTTATTCTTCGAACGGTATTCATTATCGTTCGCTGGAAGCGTTTAAGAAGAATGCGGAACGCGCTTACTATGATTATGGTCGTTATATGCGTCAAGATTCCGAGTCGGGTGAGTATGTTGAGATTCCTTCATACTGCATTACTGAAAGCACGGAAGATGGCGTTGTTTACGGCATTTATCATCGCGGTACACCTGGTTGCGAAGCGCCTATGGTTGAGAAGAAGGAGAAAAGTACCGAGACTGAGTCTGACGATAATACGACTGATGAAGAAAAAACCGAGCAGGCAGTAATTGAAAGTGAAACCGATAACGAAGAGAGTAAGACAGCGGATGATGAAGTCGAAAAGGAAGTATTAAAGCAAGATATTAAGATTCGTCGTACATATAACGATCTTAAAGATAAGAACGAATATATGAACGGTAAAGACCTTCTTGCTAAGGAAGGCGAGAAAAAGCTAAAAGGGTTCTACTTTGAGAGTAATTGTTTGCAATATGATGCCGATGGTAAGTTTGATGAAGCTTCTACGTTAAAGACTTGTCCAGTACTATCGGCTGAGCCGTATATTGGCGATTCTGGTCTTGGACGTGATGAAAACGAGCAGCTAGTACTCAGTTTTTCGGCACAACTAACGATTACGCATGACGTCTTCTTGTCCAAAAATAAGCATATGTTGATTGCTGGGCCATCACGCTCGAATGTGACGGATAGCTACATTCAAATTAAGGATATGTTTACAAGTGCAGCGCACGATGTTGAACAGGAGGACGATAAGAATGGCAGATAAGAAAAAAACAGCAAGCAAGTCAAATAGTCGCAAAAAAGGTGTAGCGCTTGCGAAATGGATGAAGATTGATAAGGCGCAGCGTAATATGTTGGTGGCGGTCTGCTGTGCATCGATTGTGCTTGGCGTGACGATTGTTGGTGTTGTTTATTTCATAAAAGTTATTGGTTTCAACGCGACTTTACTTGATGAAAAGGGTAAGATTGCTAAAGATTATAAGACGATTCAGGGTAATCTTCGTACTTTGTCTAGCAGCGTTGATGAGTTAACGACTAATGAAAATCTTGAGGTTGTTGCGCGTACTCGTTCATCGAGTTGTCCAAATGAAGATGATGAAGTAGTCGCTGAAGATAGCGAAGAGAACGCCGAGGATACGGAAAAGGAAGAAACGAAAGCAGATACGCAAAGTGTCGAGGTACGACGTACTTGCACCTCGCTGCGTGTTATTCCGGATGCTTTACCTTCGAAATCGAATCAGGAGGCGACGCTTGCTAGCATGAACCAGTTGTTGATATGGAGTGATCCATCTCTACAAATTGAAACGATTGGTAGTGGTTCTTCGAGCAGTAGCTATTATGAAGGCGAGAATGATGGCTCGCTCAAGTCGCTTGATGCTTCGATTATGCTAAGCGATAGTAGTGGCAAAATATATCGTGCATTAGATGTCGTTGAGCGTTCGATTCGTAATTTTGATATCACTTCTGCGACGATTAGCTTTTCGGATGACGATAGGAATAGCGGTAGTATTGATTTGAATGCGACATATAAAGCATATTATGCGGATGCGAGAAAGATTAATACTAGTTCTAAGAAAATCTGTGCCGATAAAAATAGTAAGAAGTGTTCGGGGAAGAGTAAAAAATGAAAAATACTGACATAGCACTTATAGCAATAATTGCAATTGTTTCGGTTGGTGTTTCATATTTTGTTGGAAATATGATTTTTGGTGATCCAAATGACCGAGTTGAAAATTTGTCTTATATTGATGTGATTGATAGTAATCTTGAACTTCCTGATGCAGATACTTTCAATGCGAGCGCATTAAACCCTACAGTTGAGGTCTACGTCGGTAATTGTGGTCCTCTTGAGATTTGGGATGCAACAAACATGGTCTGTGTATCGAAATATGATGACGAAAAGAAAGAGGGCGGAGATGCTACCGATGATGGTGGTGAGTCTGACGGAACCGATAGAGAAGATATTGATGGGTCTGGTGGCACTGATGTAACTCCGGATTCGGAGGAATAGCGATGTTGCTCTCGAAAGAGCAACAGACTAGTGTACTCAAACTCCTCATTGAGGATGGACTTGTTGATGGTGTTCTTGCTAAGAAGGTTTATGCTGAAACGGAGAAGACTGGTCAGCCAGTTCTTACAGCGTTACGTGCGAAGAGCATGGTGACTGACGATGCGATTCAGCATGCTTCAGCAATTGTAACTAAAACGCCTTATATAGATTTGAGGAATGTTAAGCTTAATCGCGAGAGTTTATTAAAAATTCCGCGTGAGGTAGCAGAGCGCCAAAAGATTATTCCGCTCGGGATTCAGAATGGTCAATTGCTAGTTGCAGTACTTGATCCGACAAATATTCAGCGCATGGATTATATTTCCACGCTTGTTAAGATGCCTGTGCGTCCAGTAATGACATCAGAGTCGAGCGTGCAGTCTGCGATGGCGCAGTATATTTCTGATCTTAAGGATGTTGACAAAGCGGCACAGCGCGAAGAGCAAGAGAAGTCTTCTAATAGTGAAGCCCAGACAATTACGCAGGATTCACCAATTTCGAAGGCTCTTACTTCGATTCTTGATTATGCCACGAAATCGAAAGCGTCAGATATTCATATTGAGCCGCTTGAAAATTCGCTAGTTATCCGTTGTCGAATTGATGGTGTTTTACGTAAGACGATGGAGCTACCAAAATCTATTGAGCCGGCACTAATTTCGCGTATTAAGATTATGGCGAGGTTAAAGATT
>JAEEGL010671507.1_pt1 | contig 12435 bp, 15 predicted proteins | sample 9134231 | NCBI WGS metagenome assembly JAEEGL01 (sample SAMN16246548, study PRJNA631951) | gut metagenome | biome: gut microbiome; feature: rumen; material: fiber-attached | host: Bos | place: Iran: Karaj | collected 2018-10 | reverse complement strand
TCCCGATTTTTTCATGGAAAAATCGTTGCAACCGATATTAGGGGCAAAGTATTAATTGATAATGAAGAATTAACAGAAGAAATTTTGATAAAAAAGTTTTAATCATTTTGACATTAATTAAAAATTTGTAAATTATACAAAAGAAAAGGGAAGAAACCTAAACAATTACGGTGATAATTGTTATTGGAGTTTTAATTTCTTCCCCTTATTTTGATTGATCAACCAACACCATCAAAATGCAGTTGTTTTACACACCCACTTTCTCAATGGGGAGCAAACATTATATAACAATTTTTTATAAATTGCAACAATTTTAAATTTAATTATTAAAAAAAATTTTATTATAATTTTTATGAAGTTTATATATTAGTAATTATTTTTTTATTATAAAATAGATAAACATGAATTTTATATGATTATTAATTATTTAGGCATGTTAACCTTGGAAGAAGAAAATGAATGATATAGATATATTATGGGAAAATATATTAAAAGATTTAGAGGATTCTTTAAATCCAATGTCATTTAGTATGCTTATAAGGCCTTTGGGAATAAAATCTTTTGATAATAAAAAATTAACTCTTATAACAAACAGTCCTTATTGGAAAAAAATGCTTGTTGAAAAGTGCTTTGACCAAATACATTCTGCGCTGAAAAAATATACAAAAAATCCCGAAATAAAACTGGAAATTACGGTGGATAAGAATTTTCGGTCGGTTTTGGATAAAAATAGCGGATTACCTGCAGAGAAGCCTGCAGAAATTAATGTAGAGCAGATAAAATTACCTCTTAATGAAAATCAAATAGATGCATTAAAATTAACTTCTTTTGGGTTGAATACAAAATATAGTTTTGATAATTTTGTCGTTGCGCCTTGCAACAAATTTGCTTATTCCTGTGCAAAAGAAGTCAGTGAACATCTCGGTTCAACGTATAACCCGTTATTTATTTGGGGAAAAGCAGGACTTGGTAAAACACACTTAATGCATGCAATAGGTATTCATGTACTTTTTAAAGGACATGGTTTAAATCTCAAATATGTTACAACAAACGATTTCACAACTGATTTTACAAATATGCTTCTCGTTTACAAAAATAATCCGCATAAAAGAAATGAATTTTTATCTAAATACAGAAATGTTGATGTTTTATTAATTGATGATGTTCAATTTTTGGAGGGTAAAAAAGGTACACAAGACGAATTGTTTTCAATATTTGATTATCTTCACAGAAACGGAAAACAGATTATTCTAACTGCGGACAGACCTCCAAAAGATATTCCTACTTTAACAGACAGATTAAGAAGTCGTTTTGAGTGGGGAATGTTAGCTGAAATTACACCGCCCGCATTTGATGCCAGAGTGGAAATTTTAAAGCATAAAGCCAAATTAATAAATGTTGACATTGATAACGAAGTCTTGAAATTTATTGCAAATGTATTCAAGAATAATGTAAGGGAATTAGAGGGCGGATTAAATAAAGTTATTGCATTTTCACAAATAAATGAACAAGAGCTTAATCTTGAATGTGCAAAAGAGGCATTGAGTTTTGTTTCTTGCGGAGAAAAACTTTCTATTAATGTGATTATTGATTATACGGCAAGTTATTTTCATATCGAAGCATCTGAAATAAAAGGACAATCAAGAACAAAAGATATTGCAAATGCAAGACAAATAGCAATATATCTGTCAAGAGATTTGTTAAAATTAAGTCTTCCTCAAATCGGTGCTGTTTTTGGTAACAGAAAACATCAAACAATACTTTATTCTTGTGAAAAAGTAAAAGAACTAATACAAACAGATAAAAATGTCAAAAGAGATTTAAATGCTATTATGGAAAAACTTGAAATGGAGTATCAAATAAATTAACGAAATTATCTCCTTGTATGCACCTGCTTACGCAATTTATATTATTTGAGTTTTTTAAAAAATCCAAAATTTTTTCTTTTGCGGTAATCTATATGTTTCTTGAAAATGAGTTAAAGCTTTTATCAGAGATAAATAATTACCTGTTGATTCATCATCTCCTCTGTCTGCAAAAAGTTTACGTCCGCATATAGTAATTTTATATTTGGATTTGTTATTTTCATCAATATCTACTTTTGCATCGGGAAGAAGTTCCCCTATCTTTTTCATAGTATCATTCAAAGGTTTTTCCAAAATGCTCAAAAGTTGGTTTGTTTCTTCTGCAATTGCAGCAAAACTTACTTTTTTATTTTTTACTTCTTTTTTTAATTCTTCGACTATTTTTGCACCGAAATTGTTATTTGTGCTGATACGATTTATAATCATAAGATTTTTCCTTCCTTTTTTAAGTATATTATTATTTAAAATCTGTAATTTTCTTTAATATGAGTTAAAGCTTTTATGAGAGACGGATAATCCAGAGAGTTTTCATCATCTCCTCTTTCTGCAAAAAACTCATTTCCAAATAAAGAAATGTAATAACTATTTTTGTTATCTTTATTAATATCTACTTTTGCATCAGGAACGAGTTCTTTTATTTCATCTGTTGTTTTTTTGTCTATTTGTTTACTTCCCATTTCCTCTTTTAATTTTCCTATTGGTGTTGCGTTAAAATTAAAATTCGAATTAATACGACTAATATTCATGCTTAAATCCTTTCTTTTGATAAATATATTTATTTATAATATATATCACTTAATGCTGTTATTAGTTTGCAATAATCATAAGAATCTTTATCGTTGCCTCTTGGATATTTCCAATTAGCTCCCCAGACATTAATATTGTATAGAGAACTGTCTTCTTTATCTATATTTACTTTCCAATTAGAAGGAAAGTTTTTTATATTTTTTATTGCTTTATCAAGAACAGGTTTAAATTTTTTGCAATCGGATACCATTTTACATTTATTTTGTTTCTGTTGAATTTCTTTTTTTAATTTTCCGTTTATTTTTGCGTTAAAATTAAAATTTGAATTAATACGACTAATATTCATGCTAAAATCCTTTCTGATTATTTTGTCTTTCATTTAATTTTTTGCATATAATATAAGGTTTTTCTAATTGTTTTAATCTTTCTCTTAAACTTTTATATTGGTAATATTCTTTGTCTTTATTTCTCGGATAATGAAAATTTTCTGAACCTATTTCAATAACATATTGCAATGGATTTTCTTTATCAATTTTTACATGTGCCTCGGGAATTGTATTAGCTATTTCTCTGACATAAGATATATAACTTGATAAAGATACATGCCTTTTTTGGCATGGTATTTGTTCTAAATGTATTCCCTTTTCCAAAATTTCATTAAACAATTCTCTTGATACGGAAGCTTTAAAAGTATAATTATTAAAGTTTGTATTAACTCTGTTTACAAGCATGCTTTATTCCTAAAATATATCTCTTTCAATATAAAAAATGAACAAAAAATAATTTGCTAATTTATATTTATATTTTAGTAAAAATTTTTGATGTATAATATCTGTATCATAATATTTTAAGGAAAGAAATTTATGTTGTCAGTAAAAGATTTTAACGGGGAAGAAAACGAAGTCAAATATATTGATATTAATTCCGATTTGGCTCAAAGTTTCGGTGTTTACAAAAATGATTTGGAATTTGATTTGCTGCCTTATTGCAGCAGTGTTAATATTTCTTGCGGATTACATTCCGGAGATCCCTCTACAATAAATAATGTTTTGAAATTATTATCAACAAAGAATGAAATTGCCATAGGCGCTCATATCGGTTATCCCGATATACAAGGCTTCGGATACAGAGAAATGAATTTAACCTCTGAAGAAATTGAAGCTCTTGTTCTTTATCAAATAGGGGCTATTCAAGCTATGGCAAATAATCATAACTTAAGAATTTGTCATGTTCGACCGCATGGTGCTTTGTATAAAAGAGCTATGCAGGATTTTGATACAATGCTCTCCATCGCAAAAGCCGTTAAAAAAGCGGGTGACTGGCTTATTCTTCTTTGCGGTGCCTGCGAAAATTTAAAGAAAGCTGCTGAAATTGCCGAAATAAATTGGGCAGGCGAAGTATTTTTGGATAAAAAATATGACCTTAACGGTTTACCGATTTTTGAAGCGGGAGATGTCGCTGATATAGAATATTCAAAAAATATGCTCGAAACTTTATTGGAAAAGAATTCTGTCATAAATGAAAACGGAGGAATAACAGAAATCGATTTTCACTCAATTCATTTAAGCATAAAACATTCTTCCTCTCTGGAAATAGCTGAAATGCTTAAAGAAAAGGCAGAAGGAATATTGCCTTTATCAGCAGTAATTATAAAAGATAAAAGTTGGATTTAGGAAAGATTATGAGTAAAAAATTTCATGCAATAGAATATACAAAATGGTTATTGCCGGGATTACAAATAAAACGTTGGTTTGTCGTATTGTTTTTCGGAACAATTTTGATTGCATTAGGCTGCATTTTCATATTTACGCTTGATTTTGTCAGTGCAATAGTTACGTTTTTGAAATCCATTCTTTCCATGCTTGAACCTAAAGTTATTGGTGCAGGTCTATTATTATGCGGTACTCTAATGTTTTATTTTGGTGTAAAAAAAGTAAATACATCAATATTAGATGTTGTCAGTCCAAAAGACAAAGAGCTTATTTTAGAAAATTTATATAAAAGAAGAAAACTTAACCATGGACCTAAAATTGTTGTTATTGGCGGCGGTACAGGCTTATCAACAATATTAAAGGGTTTAAAATGTATCACAAACAATTTAACTGCTATTGTTACCGTTGGTGATGACGGCGGCAGCTCAGGCAGATTAAGAGATGAATTTGGGGTTTTACCTCCCGGAGATATAAGAAATTGTATTGCGGCATTAGCTGACCAAGAGGATTTAGTTACCGAATTATTCCAATATCGTTTCAGAAAGGGTACAGGGCTTGAGGGACACAGCTTCGGAAATCTTTTCTTATCCGTTTTATGCGAAATAACAGGAAATATGTACAGAGCCGTTCAAGAATCCTCTAAGGTATTAGCTATCAGGGGCAGAGTTCTCCCGTCAACTCTTGATGATATGCGTCTTACCGCACAATTAGAGGACGGAAGAATTATCCAAGGTGAATCAAATATTCCCGAGGCTCACGGAAAAATTAAAAGATTATTTTGTGAACCCCGCCATCCTGTTGCTTTAAAAGAAGCTGTTGAAGCAATAAAAGATGCGGATATTATTATTATGGGACCGGGAAGTCTTTATACAAGTGTTATCCCTAACCTTTTGATAGATGATATAGCAAAAGAGGTTGCCAATTCAAGAGCGGCAAAAGCTTATATTTGTAATGTTATGACGCAACCCGGAGAAACTGATAATTATACCGTTTCAGACCACTTAAAAGCAATAATTAAACATGCAAACAGTAAGAAAATCGTTGATACTGTTTTTGTTAATAATGAGTTGCCGAAAAATCTTGCCGAAAAGTATCAAAGAGTAGGTTCTTTCCCTGTAAAATACGACAGGGATGAAATCAAAAAAATGGGAATAAAAATTATTAAAAGAAAACTTATTGAAGATAATAAAAACGGTTTGGTACGTCACAGCTATAACAGGCTTGCTCGTTTAGTAAATCTGTGGTGGAAAAGTGATTTTGATGTACAGAAGGTTAATACTAAAATAAAGAGGGGTTAATTTATGAAAAAAATTACGCCTGACAAATTATTGAAAATGAAAAAGGAGGGCGAAAAGATTACCTCCTTAACTTCTTACGATTACTCTACGGCAAAAATTGTTGATGAAGCCGGAATTGATATGATATTGATTGGTGATTCTCTTGCTATGGTTGTTCTTGGACATAAAACGACTCACGCTGTTACAATGGAGGAAATGCTTATATTTACAAAAGCAGTAGCAAGAGGAGTTTCTCGTTCTCTTATAGTTGCTGATATGCCTTTTGGAAGTTACCAAACATCTTTAGAAAAAGCAACTGAAAATGCCTGCAAATTCATAAGTGCCGGTGCTAATGCCGTAAAAATTGAGGGTGGAGCCGAATATACCGTTAATCTCGTTAAGCATTTAGTTAGTCAAGGTATTCCCGTTATTGCTCATCTTGGATTTACTCCACAGTTTTTAAATACAATAGGCGGTTACAAAGTTCAGGGAAAAGAGCAAAAACAGGCAGAGCTTATTTTAAAACAAGCAAAAGCCTTACAAAATGCGGGTGCAAGTGCATTGGTTCTTGAAATGACAAAAGAAAGTGCGGCTAAATATATTACTGAAAATCTTGATATTCCCGTTATCGGTATCGGTGCGGGAAGATTTTGTGACGGCGAAATTTTGGTTATTGATGATATTTTAGGTAAATTCAATGATTTTACTCCTAAATTTGTAAAAAAATATGCAAATTTACATGAAGTTATTACAAATGCCGTTTCAACTTATGCAAAAGAAGTAAAAGAAGGAATTTTTCCCGCTAAGGAACACATTTTTGAATTATAAAAAGAGAGAAATTATGGAAATTGTAAATTTAACAAATGATTTAAGAAAATTGGTTAATGAAAAGAAAAAAAAGGGGTTAACCATTGGGCTTGTGCCTACTATGGGTGCCTTGCATGATGGGCATAAGAGTTTAATAGAAAAGGCAAGAAAAACTTGTGATGTTGTTGTCGTAAGTATCTTTGTTAATCCTATACAATTTGGAGAAAATGAGGATTTTGACAAATATCCGAGAAAATTTGAAGATGATAAAAAAGTTTGTTTAGAGGCAGGATGTGATATTATTTTCAAGCCTGAATATGAGGAAATGTATCCGGAATATAAAAATGCTTCAAAAAATGTTAAAGATTTAACTTATATAGTAAAAGTACCGCAAAAATTTACCGATAAATTGTGCGGAAAAACCAGAATAGGACATTTTGACGGAGTTGCAACCGTTGTCCTTAAACTGTTTAATCTTGTAAAGCCTGACTTTGCTTTCTTTGGACAAAAAGATATTCAGCAGTTTATTATTTTGAAAAATATGATAGAGAGTCTTAATTTGGATATTAATATTCAAATGTGTCCTATTATAAGAGAACCCTCGGGATTAGCTCGCAGTTCGAGAAATACTTATCTTTCCGAAGAAAATAAAATAAAAGCTTCTTCAATAAATAAGATGCTTAAAAATATAAAAGAATTGTTTGAAAAAGGAGAAAACGATAAGCTTTCAGTTTTTTCAAAGGGTAAAAATCTTTTAGATAAAGATATTGAAATAGAATATATCGAATGTTGCAAACTTAACAATCTTGATATTTCTGAAAGATTAGAACATAATACTTTTGTGGCTGTTGCTTGCAAAATAGCCGATGTTAGGTTAATTGATAATATTATTCTATGAATTTTAATATTTCGGAAATTTTTAATAATACAATAAATTATTTGACTAAATATTTTATTCAAGTGGACACTGATATGCCATGGTTGAAATTTGTTGTTATTGCTGCATTTGTTTTAATGATAATAACAAGAATAAAAATAACCATAGAAAATAAAAAACAAATAAAAAAAAATATTGATTATTTAAAAGAACATAAAAAAAATTCTGCAGAAATAAAAAAACAGAATTTTATAGAAAATGAAAGACGTATAATTAACTCTACTTTGACTTATGTCGGTTTTCATTTTAAGTTTTTAAAATTCAGAACAGAAGTGGAAAAACAGGAAAATCCGAATTTTACAAAATTAATTCTAAGTTTTCTGTCGGATATTACTCTTTATAAAGGAACGTTTATTAAACCGGATAATATTGCAGATAATCAATATTATTTTTTAAAGTTTGATTTTCAGGAGGAGGCAATAAATTTTCTTCAACATTTTGAAAATTCCGTAGAAGAATTTTCATCGATTTTGTTTGATTTTGGCTATGAAATGTCTTATAAAACAGTAATTGATAACAGGGACAGAAACAAAGATGTAAAAGAAGTAATCAATTGTTTGGAAAATATTTTAAAAGTTGTTCAGGATAGCGGAATTTATACTACAATACTTTTTAAAGAGTTTTATGACAGAAATGGTGATGAAAAAATATATCTCTCTTTTAATCCTCAAGGAAGGTATATGATAGGTTCCGAATCTATTGAACTTTACCGTTTAGAAAAATAATAAAAAATTTTGTCAATTATTTTTCTAAAAAAGTTTTTATTAATATAAGGGTAAAAATATATAGGAATGGCATGTTCAAATTTTTAGAAAAATTAAATAAAAATGATGCTTCTGAGAATAAATTGAAGAAAACTTACATAACCGAATGTGAGGATTTGATGTTGTCTTCTAAAGCAAAACAGGTATCCGAGCAAGTTAATGAATTGGCTAAAAATCTTTTAAAAGCATGTAAGGAGGATTATTCAGGATTATTAGCAATTATACAGTCAGGACATGTAAAAATTATTGTTACTCAAAATTTAAAATTTCCTATGGAAATTTTGGGGTATGAGGAGGGACTTATTCCTTCACATTGTAGTATTAAAGCATTTTTATTATCAATATTTATTAAATTATTTACAAAATCAGATATTAAAATATCTTTTGTACTTCCTGATTTATTCATAACTTCTAAAAAGAAATTGGAGTTTTATTTTTTGGCACACCAATTCTATCATTTTTTAGCATACAAAAATAATCTCCCCGGTTATGATTATAAAACATTTTCATTATTTACATCACTTATGCACACTAAAAATATTTCTGATATAAGCTTTAGAAATATGAGCTTAGACAGAATGTTAGCTTTAAAAGATATAATTGAACGAGATAAAGAAGCAATTGATTTTGTACAAACTTTTGCAAGAGAACATATCGGTGCAAAAAATTGTGTTGATGATATTTTATCAGGAAAAACAGTCAGTATATAGTTTACTTATTTTCTGATATTAACTTTTCTTTTTCTTTTCTTGATAAAGATTTTATGCGATATTCTTCTTTTTGTGCTTCTTCTTTTGTAGGAAATTCTTTTTGATAGACAATTTTTACGGGTTTAAATGCCCTTGTATATTTTGCGGCTTTACCTGCTTTGTGTTTTTCAAAACGTTTTTCTACATCATCCGTATATCCGCAATAATATGTATTTTTTTCCGTTAAAAGAATATAAACATAGAACTTTTTAGGCATTTTGGTGTCCGTTAATACAATAATTGAGTTATAGAAAATTTTTTATAATTATATCGGCAATTCTTTTTGAGGCTAAACCGTCACCGTAAGGATTTGTTGCATTTGCCATTTTTTCGTAAGCTTCTTTTGAATTTAATAATTCAGAAACGCAATTTACAATAATATCTTTATGTGCGCCGACAAGTTTTACCGTACCATATTCTATTGCTTCAGGTCGTTCTGTTTCATCACGTAAAACCAAAACAGGTTTGCCAAGTGAAGGTGCTTCCTCCTGAACTCCTCCGGAATCGGTCAATATTAAGTATGCTTGCTTCATTAATGAACAAAACGGTGCATAATCAAGTGGTTCAATAAGTTTTATTCTATCTTTATTGCCTAATTTACCGAAAACAGTTTCTCTGACCTTCGGATTAAGATGAACAGGATAAATGACCTCAATATCGTTAAATTTATCAATCAATTCTAAAATAGCATCACAAATTTCTTCCAGCGGCTTGCCCAAATTTTCTCTGCGATGCGAGGTTAAAAGAATAGTTTTTAAATTTTTATCTAAATTTAACTCTTTTAAATCGGATAAATTGTTTTTGACAGTATGAAGGAGTGCATCTATAACGGTATTTCCCGTAAGATAAATATTTTGTTCTTCTTTTATTCCGCTGCTTAAAAGATTGTTGACCGAAGTTTTTGTCGGTGCAAAATAATAAGAGCTGACACCGTCAGCGATAATTCTGTTAATTTCTTCGGGAAAAGGATAGTATTTATTAAAGGTTCTCAGTCCTGCTTCAACATGTCCCACCGGAATTTGAGCATAAAAGGCGCTTAGGGCGCTTGCCATTGTGGTGGTAGTATCTCCATGTACAAGAACAATATCAGGCTTCGCTTTTTCGAAAACCTCCTTCATTTGGAGCAAGACAGAAGATGTTAAACTCCAAAGATTTTGATTTTCCTTCATAATATTCAAATCAAAATCAGGCTTAATATTGAATAAGGTTAAAACTTGGTCAAGCATTTGTCTGTGCTGTGCGGTAACACAAACTATCGATTGGATTTCATTTCGATTTTCCAATTCTTTTACGAGAGGTGCCATTTTTATTGCCTCCGGTCTTGTTCCAAATACAGTTAAAACCTTAATTTTCTTCAATTTTCTCTCCTAACTTAATGATGAAAATATTATACTTAAAAAACAAATTTATTCATAATTTTAACATAAAACTTGGCTTGTAAATTAATTAATTTTAAATTATATTTTTCATGTTTAGATTTTAGTTTTTTGGAGAAAAAAATGAGTAATTCCGAAATAAGATATACAGAGATGTCAGAACAGGGTATGGGAATAAGTATTCAGGTTAATTCGACTATTTTTCATGATGAATCTGATTTTCAGACTATTGATATAATTGATACACCGGCACTCGGCAAAATGCTGATTTTAGACGGGCTTGTTATGACAAGTGACAAGGATGAATTTTTCTATCACGAAATGATTTCTCATGTTCCGATGATTACTCACAAAAATCCTAAACAGGTTCTTATAATAGGCGGAGGTGACGGAGGAACTGTCAGAGAAGTTCTTCGCCATAAAACGGTTGAAAGGGTTGTTCTTTGCGAGATTGACGGAATGGTTGTTGATGTTTGCAAAAAATATCTTCCGAATATAGGCTGTGAGCTTGATAACCCGAAAGTAGAGAAGCAAATAAGAGATGGTGTTGAATATATTTCTACTCAAAAAAATCAATTTGATGTTATTTTGATTGATTCAACCGATCCTCTTGGTCCGGGAGTAGGATTATTTACCGAAGATTTTTATAATAATGTAAAAGCTGCTCTTAAAGAGGGTGGTATAATGGTTGCTCAATCAGAATCACCTTTTGCTGACGAAAAAGAAATTAAACTTATGTATGCGCTTTTAAAGAAGGTATTTCCGATAGTCAGACCTTATGTCGGGCCTATGCCGACATATCCGGGCGGTTATTGGTCATGGGCATTTTGCTCAAAAGATGTTGAACCTTTGAGCTATATTGATGAAAACAGGGCAAAAGAAATAACCGAAAATTCTAAATTATACAATTTAGATATTCATAGAGCTTGTTTTGCTCTCCCTAATTTTGTTAAAAAAATGTTGGGAGTTTAGGTTATGCTTAAAGGACCTTTTTTATCAAAAGATTGGATGGGGGCAAATCCTTCTTATGAAGCTTCTTCTTGGATAATGCTCGGCTTATCTTATGACGGAACATGCTCAAATAAATCAGGTACAAAATTTGCACCGCAAGCAATAAGAACAGCCTCTTTTGCATTGGAGGAGTATTCGCCCGTTTTTGACAGAGAGCTTTGCGAAATTGATTTTTATGATGCGGGAGATTTGGATTTACCTTTAGGCAACAGAGATAAATCCCTCGATATAATTGAAGAAAACGTCAAAGCGGTTCTTGATGATAATAAAAAGGTTTTTTCAATAGGTGGAGAGCATTTGGTCAGTTTGCCCGTCATAAAGGCTTATTATAATAAATATAAGGATTTGAATGTCATTCATTTTGATGCACATTGTGATTTAAGAGAAAATTATCTTGGAGAAAAACTCTCTCATGCATGTGTAATAAGAAGAGTGCTTGATTTTTTGCCGACTAAAAATCTTTATCAAATCGGTATTCGCTCGGGTGAAAAATCAGAATTTGAATTAATGAAAATAAATAATACTCTTATAAAATCAAAGGAAGATAAAGAGCAAATGCTTAAAAATCTTCAGGATAAACCTGTTTATCTTACGGTTGATATTGATGTATTGGATACCTCGGTTGTTCCGGGGACAGGAACGCAGGAAACAGGCGGTATGCAATTTAATGAGCTTATTAATTACTTTAGAGAATTTAAAGATAAGGGTTTAAATATTGTCGGAATGGATTTGGTTGAATTATCTCCTGATTATGATACATCGGGAGCATCAACAGCCGTTGCCGTAAAAATAGCCAGAGAAATGATGTTGGCTTTTTGTTGAAAATTAGCTTTTTAATTGTAATGCTTAATATATTTTAAATATCAGTCATAGAAAAGTTTATAAAAAATAATAAAAGTTAAATAGCAAATGAGTTTCTTTATCGGTTTTAGTATAATTGTAGTAATTAATCAGGGAAAATTTTATGAATATTTCAACTATTAGCAATATTGGTTTTAACAGAAAAATATCATTACAGAATACTTCACAAAAACCGAAGAAGGACGCTTCACAAAAGGTGGATTTATCTAAAAACAAACAAAATTCATCCGAGGGGGAAATTATCGGGTATGTATTAAAAGATTCGAAAACCGGTAAACCCATTACAAAAAAAGAAGCTATTCAAAAGACGGAAAAAGCTATTTTTGAAC
>JAEEGL017456775.1_pt1 | contig 12436 bp, 7 predicted proteins | sample 9134231 | NCBI WGS metagenome assembly JAEEGL01 (sample SAMN16246548, study PRJNA631951) | gut metagenome | biome: gut microbiome; feature: rumen; material: fiber-attached | host: Bos | place: Iran: Karaj | collected 2018-10 | reverse complement strand
TGTCGTGGATCGAGATCAGTTTCTGTGAGATAGCCGCAATGACTTCATCATTCTGGTCATAGAGCTGGAAATTGAGACCCAGGATATTGCCTCTTAACTGCCAGCCCAATCCTTCGATGTTGGTGATGTCTTTGATGATATGGAAGATTTCGTTGGACATCTCAAATCTGGTTCCATCACTCATATCGATGAAATGTCTTTCATGAAGAGAGAAGAACTTCTTTTCGATGTGAGCGATATGATCGCCGTTGGCGTTATAGATCTCAGTCTTATCGTGAAGCGAATGGAACTTTGTTTCAGCCCGATATACGACATTGCCGTCTTCATCGGTTATCTCGATCTTATGATGCAGCGAGAAGATCTTTGTGCTGGTGAACAGCGAACGTACCGGTTCGCCGAATTCCTGAAGATTGTCGACGTCTGTTCCTTCACCTTTTTCTCTGTAGTGTGATAATAGACCCATATTACTGACCTCCTTAGTTTATTATCTTAACAAAGTTCCGCAGTTTGGACAGAATTTCTGGTCTGTCCTGTATCCACAGGATGGACAGGTCTTGATGTTGCTGAGGGTCTCGCTGATCTGCTTATCCTTAGGCCAGGCGACCTTATAGGCCAGGCGTGAAGTTACATTTCCTTTGGCAGCCACAGCGACTTTCTCGTTCAGGAAACCTGTTTCCTTGTCAAGGGAAGCACCATCAAGATCTATCACCTCGACGGTTATATCCTTGTTTCCGGATACAGGGATCTGATCCTTAAGTATGACTTCGACGTCTTTATCGGAACTGTTGCTTACTCTGGTCTCATAGACATATTCCGTGACTTTCTGAGCCTTGAGCAGAGTTGAAGAGGTCTTCTTTGAAACGGTGTTGTGCGATACGTGGATCGCTTCTTCCCGGCCTAGGGTGATCTCAAGATCTTCCCTGGTCTGATCTTGATCAAGATAGATGCTTCCGGTATAGACTTCATTGAGATAGATGCCCGCATTGATGCCTTCGATCGGTGGCAGATCGCTGGTCTTTACTTTGGCGATCAGATAGGCGTTCGGATCGGCCTTGGCAACAGCGGCGATCTGATATTCAGCCTTGAGCGTAAACTTCTGCAGATCGGCAGCTGTTCCCTCGCCGTCCTTATAGACATCTCTTTTGCCGGCAAGGACATATTCGGTCATCGTTTCTTCACTGTTGACCTGAGCTTCCTGCATCTCCATCCTGTAGACCGGAACTTCTTCGGCTTCTTCAACTTCAACGGCTCGATCTTCCATCATGTTGGCTCTTGCCATACCGGCCATGGCCATACCCATCATGCGGTTCTGTTTATAGACGACGGGTTCCTTAATGTTGAGGGTCACGGTGTTGAGGTCCGGTAGGACGTTTCCGGAAGCCGGATTGCCCGAGTATAATGATAGTTCAACGTTCTTCCAGTCCTCATAGGTGTGTTCATAGATGGAAGCCTTCATCCTGATCTCAAGATCGTTTCTGGCATCGGAATGGATCTCATAAGCAGCGTTCCATCCGGCGTCGTTTTCGTGGTATCGCAGTTCAAAGGCGTATTCACCGGCTTCAAGGGCATCGACTTCCACCACGATCATTGGAAGAGAACCTTTGTTTTGTGCATCCTCCAGCTTTTTGTTCAGATCGCGGAGCTTCTTTTGAGCTTCAAGGATGTCGCTGTTGAGGCTGTTGAGCCTTTCCGGGAGCTTCTCGATGTAATCTTTGATCTCGTCGCCGTTCTGGGAAGTCCGATTGGTAAAATCGCCATTGGCCTGCCACAAAGAGATCTGCAGCTGTTTTATCTCGATCAGCTTGTTTAGATCGCTGATCTGATTGGTCAGTCTGTTGATCTCGTTGTCTTCGTATTCGTCGTTGATCGGTGTCTCATAGCGAAGATTGCCGCATCTTAAGCCTTCCTGAGAAAAGAGCCTGACCGTGTCGTATACGACACCGCTGCTAAGCCCCTGAACGTAAAGAGTCTGCTTACCTTGTAAGAGTTCGCATTTTCCTTTGCGTGTTACTTCTGCACCTTTAAGGAACACCTTGACGCTTTTTATCTCTGTATACAGTTTTGCCATATGTACCTCCTGATATTATCTGTAATTAGTTCTGTTAATTTAATTATAAACAAATAAAAGGATAAATAAGAGGATACAGGAGCATTCCATTTAAAAAGATGGCCTTGACCATCTTTTAGATCGATATCAATGGATCGTCTTATAGGCAGCTTCATCGAGCAGCGCTCTTTCTTCCGGGGTCAATGACCAGTTCAGGGCATTGATATTGGACCTGGCATGTCTGATCTTGGTGACACCGCATAAGGCGGTAGTGATATCCCGGTGGTTACAAGCCCAGTTGATCGCAACTTCGGAAACATTGACGTTATGTGCCACTGCGATCTCATCCATGACCTTGAGCAATTCCTGACATTTGGAGAAAAGCGGTTCCTTGAAGAACGGATAGAAATTGAGACGCATATCGTCAGCCGCAAAGTCCGGAAGGCTGCGGAAAGCGCCGGTGAGGATGCCTCCACCCAAAGGACCATAGGCCATGGTGGCAATATCTTTATCATGATATTCATGAAGGATGTCGCTCCATTTGTCTTCAACCATTGAGAAATGGTATTGGGCAAAGTCTAGACCACCCAGTTCATAGAACTTACTTATCTGATCGCTCTCAAAGTTGCAGATACCGGAAAAACGGATCTTGCCGTCCTTTTTGAGCTGATCAAGACCTTCGACCGTCTCTTCAAAAGGAGTGTTGACATCCGGCCAGTGGATGAGCAGGACATCGAGATGATCGGTATTGAGCCTTTTAAGACTTTCTTCGCATTGCGAGATGATAACATCTCTGGAACTGTCACGGATCGGCGCATCTTTTCCGAAGCCGGTAGCTTTCTTGCGGGTGATGCCGCACTTGCTGACAAGGATGATCCTGTCTCTTAAACCTTCGATCGCCTTGCCGACGACTTCTTCGGAGTGTCCAAGACCATATACCGGCGCGGTATCGACCAAATTGACGCCGTTATCGATCATGTATCTGATCGCTTCTATCGATTCACTGTCATCGACTTCGCCCCAGCCAGCTGCACCTACACCCCAGGTACCGGCAGCCAAAGCCGAGACCTTCAGACCTAAACGTTTGACCTCATGATAAATCATTACTGTTCCTCCTGCTTTAATTATTCAATACTTTGGCCTGCAGGTAAATCGAAATAATCAATATGTATATAACTTGAAGAAGACGGATGGCTGGGTTAGGATGAAAAAGAAAGAGAGAAGAAATATGACCGAATACGAAAAAATGCAAAAAGGGCTGCTCTATGATCCGGATGATCCGGAAATAAAAAAGGAACAGGTCCCGTTTTTGGATAAACTGTATGAATATAATCAGCTGAAACCTGCGCAGGGAAAACAGAAAGAGGCTTATCTTAAGGAAGTTTTTGCCAGTTGCGGCGATAACTGTTATATCGAGACGCCGTTTCATGCCAATTTTGGAGGACACCATGTCCATCTGGGCAACAACGTCTATGCCAACTTCAATCTGACGCTGGTAGATGACGGAAACATCTATATTGGAGATCGCGTTATGATCGGACCGAATGTGACGATCGCCACAGCTGGCCATCCGATCGATCCCGAATTGCGAGGCAGGAATCTGCAGTACAACAAGGATGTGCATATCGGCGACAATACCTGGATCGGGGCAGGAGTAGTGATCATGCCCGGGATCACGATCGGGAAGAATACGGTGATCGGTGCCGGAAGTATCGTCACCAGAGATATTCCGGATAACGTTGTCGCGGTAGGAAACCCTTGCAAAGTCTTAAGAGAAGTATCGCAAAGAGACAAGGAATATTTCTATAAGAACGAAAAAGTCAGTGACTGCTTCTAAGAAGCATCAATTATCACTAACAGACAAAAAATTCGTAGTGAATAAGGTGTCCAATCACAAAATTCCTACGATTTTTTGTAATCAAATCACAAAAATGGCACGAATTTTTGTGTAATAAAGGCAGAGGAATTCAGAATGAAGAAAAAAAATAATGAAAGATCTGCTTCGATGGAAAGAAGATAAGAACAGAAAACCGCCTTTTTGTTAACGGGAATCAGACAATGCTGAAAGTTAAATCTTAAACTACCGTAGCGTTTCTTCTTTCCTCTTCTTTCTTTTTAAAAAACGGTAATCATCATGATTTCCGTTTTTCTTCGTTCTATACTCTGTTTGAACGCCTGTCGTGCGTTGGCTGCTGATAATACTTTTCTTTTTCCTTATACATAGCTTCATCGGCGAGTCTTTCAAGCTCTTCGATCGAAGCTTCAGGATGATCCTTGGCTGCCGCATAACCCAAAGAGATCGATACATCACTGATCAGGTTGCCTTGCCAGTTATCGGCCAGTTCACGGATCCTGTCAAGCAGCGATTTTACATCATCGCAATAGGCGATGCTGATGAATTCATCACCGCCGGTACGATAGATCCTGCCGTTATGTTCAATGCCTAAAGTGAGACATGAGGCGGCTGCTCTGATGAGCTCGTCACCGGCCGCATGGCCCTTATTGTCGTTGACGTTCTTTAAGCCGTTGAGGTCGGCCGAGATGATGACAAGATCCTTCCTTATGCCTTCCTGTCTGATCGCGTCGATATCCTCTTCATAGCAGCGGCGGTTGAACAATCTGGTGAGTTCGTCGGTTCTGGAGATCAGGATCAGTTTCTCTTCGCGACGTTTATCGGCATCGATGTTCTGCACGGTATAGATGACGACATTCGGTTTTTCGCTGATCTTGCCCTGGATCCGGATGTACTGGGCTCTGAACCAGCCGGTCTCGTTGTTTATGAATTCGCCGGAGATGCTGTTTCGTCCGACAAGTCTTTCCGGAACGGTCGAAATGTTGGTGAAGTTCCAGAATTCATCCACCATTTTGACATCGATCTTGTCTCTTAGACCCTGGACCAGATGTGTATGATCCTGTCCTGGAATGATCTCGATCTTATGCAGTTCATCACTGTTGAGAAGCATTTCCGTTGATTCTTTGAAATCAATGAGATTGACGTAATCGTAGATCTCAGCCATTGAGGCCAGGATGACGAGCTGTTCATTCATCTGATCCTGCTGTTCAACGATCTCTTTCAGATATTCGCTGATGTCGTTGGAAAGTTTGACGACAGAATCGGAAAGCGAGCTGATCTCGTTGTTTACCTTAAGATCAGGAGGATAGAAGACGAGATCGTCCGCATTAGTGACGCCTGTCGATTTTCTTGTATAATCATCAACGCTCTTCTGTAAAGAGGTGATAGGGGACGTGACGTTGGAATTGAGCCACAGGATAAGGAGCATGACAAACAGTATACCGCAGACAACGATCGCCACGATGTTGATGTAGATGTTGCGATAGACCATGCTGTTAAGCTCATCGATGCCGATATCGGCACACAGTATACCGAAATGTTCGCCGCTTGAGCTGATCATTGGCCTTGCTAGGGTGTAATCCACACCCCACTCCGATTCGTTTTCTAAGAAGACATCTTTATCGCCTTCCTGGATCTTCGCAAAGACTTTGATCACGTCTTCCTCATACCAGTCTTCTCCGGAATCGCCAAGATGCATGACGTTTTCCGGTTCGTTTTCCTTTTCATATGTCGAATTGGCCGCACATAGCTCATAGATCGAGGATCTTCCTTCGTTCCCCTTTACCTGCATGATATAGATGTAGTGAACATCGCCGTAGTTGTCGATCATCTCATCCATGAAGGCCTGAAGTTTCTGATATTTTTCCGATTCTTCATAGGTCCTGGCGCATTCAGCCAGATCGTCTTTGTCGATATGGAATTCCACATAATCAACGATCGCCGAAAGCTGTTTCTGATAGCGTTCCAGCATGGCGTTTGTATATACCTTATAGGTCACAAAAGATAAAACGAAGCACAGAAAAACAATAAAGGTAATGGTAGTAAAAAGAATGTTTTTACTTAGCGGAACAAATGGTTTATTTGGTTTTTCTGCATTAGGATCCATATCATAATTATCGCACAGGAAAAAATAAGCGAAGAAAAAATAAAGTAAAAATAATGAAAAATATCTTTCAGGGGAAAAGACTTTGATGAATTCAGCCAAAGATAAAGCACATCGATTGCGTCATATCAGAAAAGATCATCGTTCACATGTAGACAAATATGTATAAAAATACAGATTTGAAGGCAATATCCAAAATACATAAGTTACAATAGTATTAAGAATAAACTCTTTTTAAAAAAGGGAGACCGGTATGAAACTCAAATTCAATCACAACATAATGGAACTGTATCTGAAGCTGCTTCCGGTTCAGATCTTTATGAGTATTGCCAACAGCCTCAGCGGTATCGTCAATGGTCTGATCATCGGTAATACTCCACCGACTACGGCCATGATCGCCCTTGGTCTGACGACACCGATGACCAACATGATGGCAGCACTGGCAACGATCGTTTCCGGAGGAGCGGGGATCCTTTGCGGAAAGTTCATGGGAAGAGGCGAGACCAGGAAAATCAACGATGTCTTCTCCAATGCCGTGATAATGCTGGTGGTTTCAGGAGTAGCGATGAGTATAGCCGGTTTCACATTTGCCTCGCCTTTGGCAAGCCTGCTTGGTGCCAATGCGGAAACGATAAATGAGACCATAGCCTATATCAGAGGTATGGCGATAGGGATCCTGCCTTTATTGCTGATCCCTTGTTTCATGACTTTCTTACAGATGTGCAACAAGTCGGGCATCTCGCTAAGTGCGACGATCCTGCTGGCGATCTTCAACGCCACATTCTGTCTGGCAAATATCTATATTTTCAAAGGCGGGGTATTTGGTGTATCTTTAGCTACATCGATAGCCCGTTGGGCAACTGCCACTTTCATGGTCGTTTATATCATATTTAAAAAGGATCTGGTCAGTTTCGATGCGAAAAGCTTTGATCTGAACATGTGCAAGGAAACTGTCATACTGGGCTCTCCTGCATCTTTAGCCGGTATCCTCTATTCGGCAAGAAACGTCTTCATCAACAAGTATGCCTTACTGGTCGGCGGCAATACCGCAGTCAATGCCCTGGCGATCCTGGGTTCGTGCGGCGGCTTTCTTGATGCTCTCAATATCGGCGTGGGCAATGCACTGTCGATGCTGGCAAGCGTCTTCGTCGGCGAAAGAGACTCGAATTCTCTCAAGGAACTCTTGCGCATCACGATCTTTGTCGGCTGGATGCTGTGTCTTTTGAAGTTTATAATAGTTTATCCGTTTGGAAAACAGATCGCCATGCTATTTGGCGGCGAAGGAAATGTCATCGAGGAGACCAACAGGCTGCTGATCTACTATGCATGGAGCGCACCTTTCAATATGGTCACTCTTACTTTCATTGGTGCATACCAGTCTTTAGGCAGAGTCGCCTATTGCAATACCCTGTATCCGATCAACTGCATCATCACACCGTTCATCTGCTGTGCTTTCTTAACGAAACTGATCGGTATCGATGCGATCTGGGGCTGCTACATGTATGCTGAAATAGTCACGCTGGCCATCATATACATAGTGGCCTGCATAAAGAAAAAAGGCCTGGCCAGAAGCTTTGATGATATGCTCTTCCTGGATAAGGGCTTTGAAGCTGAAAACAAGTATTCAATGACTATCAAAGCTATCGATGAAGTTGTCTCCGTATCAAGAGGCATTGAAGATCTCTGCAAGAGCAGCGGCATCGATAACCGTCGAAGCATGCTGTCAGGTCTGTGTATGGAGGAGATGGCGGCCAATATCGTTGAACATGGTTTCAAGAAAGACAAGAAAAAGGATCACAGCATCAACATCTTTGCCTGTGTGGAAAACGATGAAGTGCTGCTGCGTTTAAGAGATAACTGTGTAAAATTTGATCCACATTCAAAACTTGAGATGTACACTCAGGAAGATCCGACCAAGAACGTCGGTATCAAGATGGTATCCAAGTTAGCCAAGGAGATGAACTATCAGACAACATTCGGCATGAATGTCTTAACGATAAAAATATAGAAAGGTGAACTTATGAGTGATCAAAGATACAGAAAACTGGTCCTGCTTCATTCCAATGACATGCATGGAGATTTTCTGGCGGAAGACGTATCGAAGCAGCTGGTCGGTGGCGTTTCCATGCTTTCAGGATATATCTCCAAGGTCAAGGCGGAAGAAGACAACGTTATCTATTGCGTAGCCGGAGATATGTTCAGAGGATCGGTGATCGATTCCGAGTATCTGGGCTATTCAACGATCGAGATCATGAATATGCTTTCACCGGACGTCGTAACGATCGGCAATCACGAGACCGACTATGGTCTTTCCCATCTGCTGTTCATGGAAAAGTGTGCGAAGTTTCCGATCATCAACGCCAACCTTTATATAAAGATGAACGGCAAGCGTCTGTTTGAACCTTATCACATCGTCGAGATCGACGGCATGAAGATATTGTTCATCGGTATCCTGACTGAAGAAGTAATGAGCGTAGCTGCGGCAGAAAAGGTCGTTGGTTCTTTGGTCGACATCTCCGATGCGGCCAAGGAGATCGAAAAGATCTGTAATGCATTCAATGGTATAGATATCGATTTCACCGTGTTGCTCACGCACATCGGTTTTGAACAGGACAAAAAACTGGCAGCCGCTCTGGATCCGGCTCTAGGAGTCGATGTCATCATCGGCGGTCATTCACACACCTATCTTAAGGAGCCGTGCAAGGTCAACGACATCCTGATCGTTCAGGCCGGTGTCGGTACCGATCAGATCGGCAGATTCGACATCATCGTCGACACCGATACCAATGCCGTGGCATCCTACAAGTGGGAGTCGGTCCCGATCACTTCCGCCAACTGTCCGGATGATCCGAAGATGACGGAGCTGGTAAACGAGCTCAAGAACTCTACCGATATGAAATACGGCCGTACGATCCGTCGACTCAAATGTGCTCTTGAACACGAAGACCGTTACCGGCAGACTGAGCTGGGCAATTTCTTTTCTGATGTCTTCGCCCAGGCGACAGCCTGCGACCTGGTCTTACTGACTTCGGGGTCGATCAGGGTCAAGAAGCTTGGCCCGATCATCACGCTCAAGGATCTAATGGAGGCCTTCCCATATGACGGAAACTTCTATTCTTTGAAAGTAAGAGGTAAACAGCTCAAGGATATCATAAGATTCATCTGCCGTGAGGAGGTGTGGAACGGGGACTCTCACGAGTTCTATCAGGTCTCTGAAGGCTGGAAGATCGTCTATGACCGCAAGAGCAAAGAGATCGTCAAGATCGAATACAGGGGCAAGGAGCTTGAAGATGATCAGCTGATAGCTCTTGGTATCAGAAGCTATGATTTCGATAACCTCAAGGAATTCTTCAATATCACACCTGAAGAGCTTAGCGTCAATGGCAAGCCTAAGGTCGTAGCCACTTCCGCAAAGGAAACGCTGTTTGAGTATCTGGAGAACAGCGACAACATTCCTCAATATCCGGTCAAAGACAGACTGATCATAGAAAACTGAAAAAAATGATAAAGTTTCTATTTGCCCGCAATGGAATATGCGGATAAATAACGTAGAATAGATAAAGTATGATAACTGAAAGAAGATTGATAGGAATATCTCTTATCCCGCTAAGCGCAACGATCATCATGTATTTTGTGCTGCAGGGCAAAAGATACGCGAATGCCAGTGAAAAACGCAAGCAGACGATCGTCGGCATCGTTTTTGGTATCATTGCGATCATCGCCACTGAATATGGTGTTCCTTATCATGGCACGATCATCAACGTCAGGGATGCAGCACCTTTATGTGCAGGGCTGTTTTTCGGTCCGCTTGCCGGTATCATCGCCGGTATCATCGGCGGTGTTGAAAGATGGTTCTGTGTCTATTGGGGCGGCGGTTACTACACAAGGGTCGCCTGCTCGATCTCAACGGCCGTTGTCGGCATTATTGCCGCATATCTGAAACGCAATATCTTTGAAAACCGCAACCCTGACTGGTTCATCTCCCTGTTCATAGGTTTCTTCTGCGAGACGTTCCACATGATCATGATCTTCATGACCAATCTCAGCAACATCAAGATGGCCTTTGAATATGTTCAGGTATGCACGATGCCGATGCTGCTTATCAACTCGATCACTGTCGGACTGGCCGGGCTGATAATCCAGCGTATTGAAAAAGAGAGCCTGGATAAAAAGATCGTTCCTACCATCTCTTCACAGTATCAGAAATCGCTGTCGATCGTCGTCGTAGCGGGTTTCATCCTTACGACTTCAATGACCTATGTGATCGAAAGACAGCTTTCTTTGATCGATACTTTCAATCAGATGATCGACGCTATCTTTGAAGTCTACAGCGATGGCACTGAAAGAGTGGATGACAGGATGTATATAATGGCCAAGGAGATTGGCGAGGACTATTATTATGACCTGAAATACGACATCGGCTGGCTCGCAGATTATTATGGCGTCAAAGGAGCGATCATTGCCGATGAAAAAGGAAAAATACTGGATGCCAGCGATAAGCGATACCTTGATAAGAGCCTGAAAGATTATGAGGAACTCAATTTCCTCCTGCAGGGTCTTAACGAATGGTTTGATGAAAAGCTCGATCGTTTCAGTTTAGACAATGCCGGGCTGGAAAACCCGATAGAAGAATATCGCAAATATTTTGCCATCAGATTTGAAGACAAGATAATCATCCTGTATCTCGACCGGGATGGATATGAGGAAAAACTGGATTATGCGATGAAGATCGCTACCAACAATCACCGGGTCGGCGAATGGGGATCGCTGATGATCGTCAAAAACGACGGTACGATCTACTCCGACAGGTTTGATTTCAGCGGCAAGAACATCAAAGAGATCGGCTTGGAAACAAAGGAGCCTGATTCCCGTGAGAACAGCCAGTATGAGATAGAGATCAATGGCGAAAGCTTTTACTATACGCTGGTCAAGCTCGACTTCTATACGGTCTATGCCTTCTATCAGCGTTCGGAAGCCGATTTTGCGAAGATCCAGTCGACGATGATGAACTTCTTCATGCAGACGATGGCCTTCGGTATCCTGTTCGTGGTCATCTACTATGTCACAAAAAGGCGCATCGTCAACAACATCAAAGATGTCAACAGTTCATTGGATAAGATCACGGAAGGTCAGCTTGATACGATCGTCGATGTCAGGACCAACGAAGAATTCATCTCTCTTTCCGATGGCATAAACGAGACAGTCGATTCCCTCAAGCACTTCATCAAGGAAGCCAACGAAAGGATCGATTCGGAGCTCAAATATGCCAAGGAGATCCAGTTCTCATCTTTGCAGACGGAATTCCCGGCTTTCCCTGATCATGATGAATTCGATCTGTATGCGATCATGGATCCGGCCAAGGTCGTCGGTGGCGACTTCTACGATTTCTATATGATCGATGACCAGTCACTGATCTTCTTAGTTGCCGATGTATCGGGCAAGAGCATTCCGGCCTCACTGTTCATGATGAGAGCCAAGACGATGATCAGGAACTATGTTGAGACACAGATCTCTTTGGGCGAAGTTTTGACCAAGGCCAACAGCCGGCTTTGTGAAGGCAATGATGCGGGCATGTTCGTCACGACCTGGATCGGTGACCTTGACCTCAAGACCGGCGAACTCAGATACGCCAACGCCGGACACAACCTGCCGCTGTTAAAAAGAAAAGACGGCGGATTCGAATATCTGAAGATCCCGGCCGGCTTTGTATTGGCTGGAATGGATGGCATCAAATACAAGGAACAGACTCTGACCATGGAACCGGGCGATGAACTATTCGTCTACAGCGATGGCGTCGTCGAAGCAACAAACGTGAAGGAAGAACTCTATGGTGATGACAGACTTAGAGAATGTCTGAACAGCCATCCAAACGAGACAGCTCAGCAGCTTTGCGAAAGCGTACTGGAAGATGTCAACAGGTTCTATGAAGGCGCTGAACAGTTTGACGATATCACGGAGCTTTCCCTCAAGTTCATCAAGTACTCTAAATAATGATAAGCAGGTCAAAATGACCTGCTTTATATATGAAGCTATGATCAGATAATTGGAACACCAAAGATCTCGTAAAAATCCTCATCGACATCTTCAAGGATCTTGTCTCTGATGCTTTCATCAAGGACTTCACAGGCTGTTTCATATAGTTCCCTACAGTGAAAGTCAAAATGCAGGATCCACTTTTTGGGATGAGTCTTGAGATAGCCCTCATCATAAACCCGATTCCATCGGAATTCACATCGATCATCATTAAACCCTAGCGCTTTATCGAGCTTTAAATTGAAATCGCCATCAAAGCCTGTACAGATGGCTTTATCTATATATCGGCAATAATACGTCCCGTATTCAAGCAGATCATACTTTTTCCAGTAATCATACCAGGCACATCTGCTTACTATAGAAAGAGTATCGTTTTCATCGTGGCCAAGGGAAGATATGT
>JAEEGL016555842.1_pt1 | contig 12436 bp, 9 predicted proteins | sample 9134231 | NCBI WGS metagenome assembly JAEEGL01 (sample SAMN16246548, study PRJNA631951) | gut metagenome | biome: gut microbiome; feature: rumen; material: fiber-attached | host: Bos | place: Iran: Karaj | collected 2018-10 | reverse complement strand
TTAATGATTTGTTTAAAGCTTGTGGCTATACTGGTAATAGAAATATTTTTACTAGTCTTGGTAAATATAAATTAAGCGTTATTCCAACAGTTGCTGATTTTGAATATGTATATAATCAAATTGCTTATGAATATAATTTTAAAACGACATATTTAGAATTTATTGAATTATATAAAGAAATATTTGATAAAATAGACTTTTATAAAGATGTATCAAATTATGAAAAGTCTTTAAATGATAAATGTTATATAGGAATATTATCTAATTTAACATTGTTTGATAAAGAAAGACTAAATAAACAAGTTGATTTATCAAAATATGATTATGTTTTTTTATCTTTTGAAATGAATTGTAAAAAACCAAGTAGAGAGATTTATGAGAAAGTTAGTGAAAAAATACCATTTAGTCCCGAAAATATATTATTTATAGATGATAGACAAGATAATATAGATATGGCGAAAGAATTTGGTTGGAATACATTAAAAGCAACTGGGTTAGAATTGAAAAAAATAAAAGATTGTTGTGAAAATTTTATAAAAGGAGTTGATACTCATGAGTGAAACTAAGATTAATTGGTTGAGAACAATTTAGTCAAGACCACTCATAAATCCTTATAAAATAAGGTAAAATTAAAAAATAGATCTTACATGTTTTATATAAAAATATGTCGAAATAAGTAAAAAAATAGTTAAAATTGAGTATTTTTAAGTAAAAATTGCTTAGGAATTGATATAGTGAGAACGGTTAGTTAAGACCAGATGAAAAAGAGGTATTTAAATGAAAACTACCGAACAAATTAATGAAGATATTATGGAACTTAGAAGAAATGGGCAAAGTGTAAAAGAAATAAGCGATGGTCATCATACATTTGGAGATTATACTGATATGAGAAATGTTTATTTTATAGCTTTGTGTAATGCATATCATGATTTGTCATGGAAATCTAAAAAGCATTTTGATGAAGAAAATGATCCGATGTTTGATGGTGATTTTATTGCTGGAATTTTTACACCTGATGGTCCTATTACTCAACATTTAAAAATGAAGTTCTGGGGTGATTTACAAGTACAGGAAATTGAAAGAGCACCACAGTATGATGGTTATACTGAAGAAGACGTTAAAATACGTATAAAGAGTTTGAATGGAGGTAATGTTCATGAAAGAAGAAAATAGTTTCCAAAAAGCTAATATAAACTGGTATCCTGGTCATATGGCTAAAACAAGAAAAGAAATAATAAGTAAATTATCTTTGATTGATTTAGTATTTGAACTAATAGATTCTAGAATACCATATTCAAGTAGAATATATGATATAGATAAATTAATAGGTAATAAACCTAAAATATTAATACTTACTAAATATGATTTATGTGATAAAAGCATTACTGATAAATGGATAGAAAAATATAAATCTGAAGGTAATTATGTAGTATCGGCTAATTTATCGGATAGTAATGATTATAAAAAAGTATTAAAGTATGTTGATGAAATTAGAAAAGATATTAATGAGAAGAGAATAAATAAAGGGTTAAAAGAGAAACAATTAAAAGCTTTAGTACTTGGAGTACCTAATGTAGGTAAGAGTACTTTTATTAATAAGATGGCTGGTAAGAAAGTAGCTAATGTAGGTAATAAACCAGGAGTTACTAAGAATTTAAATTGGTTAAATAGTCAAGGTAATATATTATTGCTTGATACACCGGGTATTTTATGGCCTAAGATTAATAATAGGGAAGTAGGATTTAATCTTGCTAGTATGAGTGCAATAAGTAGTGACGTAGTTCCTATAGATGAAGTATGTATATATATATTAAATAAATTAGATGAATATTATAATGATATATTAAAGAATAGATATAATTTAGATCATGTTAATAATGATGATATATTAGAAACATATGAAATAATAGGTAAGAGAATAGGAGCTATTATTAAAGGTGGAGAAATAGATTATAATAGAGTTAGTAATACAGTTGTTAATGATATGAAAAACGAATTAATTAAAGGTATTACTTTTGATAGGATGTAATATATGAATGATTTATTAAAATATGAAAGAGAATTATATGATAAAGGTATTGAATTAATCGCTGGTACTGATGAAGTTGGTAGAGGTCCATTATGTGGTCCAGTAGTAGCGGCAGCTTGTATATTACCAAAGAATTATCATTTAGATGGATTAAATGATTCTAAGAAAGTAACAGAGAAAAAGAGAGAAAAATTATATGATATATTAATTAATGATTGTATCGCTTATGGTATTGGAGAAGTATCTCCGAAAAGAATAGATGAAATTAATATATTAGAAGCTTCTAAAGAAGCAATGAAAATAGCTTTATCTAAATTAAAAGTAAAACCTGAACATGTTTTAATAGATGCAGTTAAATTGGATATCGATATTCCTAGTACATCAATAATAAAGGGAGATGCTAATTCAGCATCTATTGCTGCGGCAAGTATTATTGCTAAAGTTACTAGAGATAGAATGATGTATGAATTAGATAAAAAATATCCAGAATATGAATTTGGTAAACATAAAGGATATCCAACAAAGAAACATATAGAAAATGTAAAAAAGTATGGGGTAAAAGACTTCTATAGATTTACATTTGCACCAATTAGTGAAATAATAAAAGATAGTGATAAGGGTGATATATGTGATTAAAAAAGCTTTAACAAATAGATTAATATATAATACTTTAGTATTATTTGTTTTTACGTTCTTAATAGAGTTTTTAATAAGAATATTTACTGGAGTAGAGTTATTTGATGCTGCAACAGTACGAATTTTGCTTAGTTCTCTAATAATTGCCCTTATTTGGAGCTTTATAGGACACTTTTTCAATAAGACTACACATAGAGTATTAAATGGTATATATGTCGTTGTAGTGGGCTTATTTGAGTTTATTGAACTTGGATTGTTCAATTATTTAGGATTTTTTATGGGTGTAGGTAATTCTGACCAAGGAACTAAGGTTATGGACTACATTAGAGATTATTTACAATCTATGCATCCTGAGTACTGGTTAATACCATTTTTTACTGTATTAATGGTTGTATATTTATGTACTTTAGATAGAAAAATATTAAAAAATAAGAAAAGAAATAAGAGTTTAAATTTAGTACAAAAGATATATATTGAAGTAGTAACTGTCGTAGTTATTGCATTATTATGTGGTGTATATTATTTAACGGTTAAATCAACTAAAATGCAAAATGAATTACAATCAGAAAGTAATTATTCAGTATGGTTATTCCCAGAAAATTCAAATTTAGCAGTAAATAATTTTGGTGTTTTAGTATATTTTTATCGTGATTTAAATAGTCAAATAAAACATATTGATGCTGATTATGTACTTCAGTTAGAAATGAAAGAACAAGAAAAACAAAATAAGAAAACTACACAAAAAACGACTAAGAAAACAACAACTAAACCGGCTGATCCTAATGTTCCAGTAAAGGATTATTCTAGAAATATTGATGATACAGCTTGGAATATGTTAATTAAAAATACAACTGATGATACAAAGAAAACATTAAATAATTTCTTTATAAACAGACCTATAACACAAAAGAATGATTATACAGGAATGTTCGAAGGAAAGAATTTAATAGTTATCTTATTAGAGTCAGTTAATGAAATAGCAATATTAAATAGTGAATATTTCCCAACTATGTCTAAACTATATAATGAAGGAATGAGTTTTAGAAATAACTTCAGTCCAAGAAATAACTGTAGTACAGGTAATAATGAATTAACTGTATTAACTAGTTTATTTACGATTAATAATACTTGTACAGCTAATACTTATGCTAATAATAGTTATTTTGAGGCAGCTTTCCAAATATTTAAAAATAAAGGATATAGTGCTAATGGTTTCCATGATTATACATTAAAGTATTATTGGCGTAATAAATATATGAAAAATATGGGTGCTGATAAATTCTATTCAGTAAAAGATTTAGGTATTCCATATGATGATAAATATGAAGAATGGCCTGATGATGCTGATATGTTTAAACAAGCAAAACAATATTATATGAATAAGAAACCATTCTTTGCTTATTTTGCTTCAGTTAGTACACATCAAACATATAATGTTCCTAGTACTTTAGGAGATAAATATCGTAGTAAATATGAAAAATTAGGTTATAGTAAAACATTAAGTAGATATTTATCTAAGATGCAAGTATGGGATGAAGCTTTAGCAGAACTTCTTAAAGAACTTGAAGAAGCTGGAGAATTAGATAATACAGTTATCGCTATGTTTGGTGATCACTTCCCATATGGTTTAACAGATAATCAAGTTAATGAATTCTTAAAGAAAAATAATGCTGGTTATACAATTAATAGAAATTCAACAACAGAAAAAAATGTTGACAGAACGCCACTTATTATTTATAATTCAGCAAGTAAGCCAGTTGTTGTTAATGACTATACAACAATATTAGACTTGCTACCTACATTATTTAATTTATTTAATATGGATTATGATCCTCGTTTATATCTTGGTACAGATATATTCTCAGAAGATCATGTTTCAAGAGCTGTATTTGCGGATGGTTCTTGGATGGATGAAAATGGTTTCTATTATGCACCAAGTAGTAAATTAACACTAGTTGATAATGCTAAAAAGAAGTATACAACTGCAGAATTAAAAACAATTAATACAGATATTAAAACAAGACAAAAAATGAGTGCATCAGCAATCAAATCAAATTATTTTAAATATTTAGGTGAAGGATTAAAGAAATATCAAGCGGAAATTGATAAAGAAAAGAAAACGACAAGTACAACCACAACCACTACAACAAGTAAAGTAGAAGGTTAATTTAAGAAAGCGAGGAAAAAGGATGAGTAAACTAGTAATAGTTGAGTCTCCTGCTAAAACACATACTATTGGTAAATACCTTGGTAGTGATTTTAAAGTTGTTTCTAGTAAGGGTCATATAAGAGATCTAACTACTAAAGGCAAATATGGTTTAGGGGTAGATGTTGATAATAAATTCAAACCTGATTATGAATTAATCAAAGGTAAAGATAAAGATGTTAATAGTCTAAAAAAAGAAGTAAAGAATTCTTCTTTTGTATATCTAGCAACCGATCCAGACCGTGAAGGAGAAGCAATCAGTTGGCATTTATTTGATGAATTAAAACTAAAAGAAAATCAATATGAGAGAGTAGTATTTAATGAAATTACAGAAAATGCAGTAAAAGATGCTTTTAAGAACACAAGAAAAATAGATATGGATTTAGTAAAATCACAAGAAACAAGAAGAATACTAGACCGTATTATTGGTTTTAGATTATCTACTTTTTTAAGAAATAAAAAATATGGACAAAGTGTTGGTAGAGTTCAATCTGTTGCTTTAAAGTTAATCGTTGATAGAGAAAATGAGATTAAGAATTTTATTCCTGAAGAATATTGGGATGTAACAGCAAAATTTGATGAATTTGATGCAACATTAGAAAAATATAAAGATAAAAAACTAGAACTTCATAATAAAGAAGAAGTAGATGAAGTATTAGCTAAACTAGGTAAAGATTATAAAATTGAAAGTGTTGATAAAAAAGAAAAGAGTAAAAAAGGTGTTATGCCATTTATTACTTCAACATTACAACAAGCATGTATTAATAAATTTAATTTTGATTCTAAGAAAACTATGCGTATAGCACAAAAGTTATATGAAGGTATTGATTTGGGATCAGAAACAGTAGGTTTAATTACATACATGAGAACTGATTCAACAAGATTATCAAATGTATTTGTAGCTTCTGCTTATAAATATATCGAAGATACTTATGGTAAAGAATATAAAGGTTCTGTTAAAGTAAATAAGAGCAAAGATAATGTTCAAGATGCTCATGAAGCTATTAGACCTACGAGTGTATATAGAACTCCAGAATCAGTTAAAAAGTATTTAAGTAGTGATGAATATAAAGTATATTCAATTATTTATGCTAGAGCTTTATCTTCATTAATGAAAGATGCTAAAGTATTAGCTACTTCAGTAGTATTAGATAATAATAATTATAAATTTAAAGCTACAGGTCAAATATTAACATTTGATGGTTATTTAAAAGTATATGGAGATTATCAAACAAGTAATGATGTAATATTACCGGATTTCGATAAATATAATGGTATTGTTTCAACAGATAATGTAGAAACAGAGCAAAAATTTACGAAACCAGTAAGCAGATATACGGAAGCAACTCTAATTGAAGAATTAGAGAAATTAGGTATTGGTAGACCAAGTACTTATGCTACGATTATGGATACAATTAAGAAAAGAGAATATACGACAATAGTAGATAAAAAATTCATACCAACTGAAGAGGGTATAAATGCCAATTATTGTATTCAAGAATGTTTCCCATCATATATTAATGAAAAATATACAGCTAAAATGGAAGAAGAATTAGATTCTATAGCTGATGGTAAACTAGATAATATAAAAATATTACAAGATAATTATGATACTATTGATAAACTTATAGTAGGTGCTAAAGACTTTGAAAAGAAAGCACCACAATCTACAGGCGAAACTTGTCCAAACTGTGGTGGTGAATTAGTAATTCGTAAGAGTAGATATGGTGAATTTAAAGCATGTTCTAATTATCCAAAATGTAAATATATTCAAACAGAAGAAAAAGAAGAAGAAGAAAATACTCAAACTGATGTTATGTGTCCAGTATGTCATGATGGATATTTTGTTAAAAAGAAAACACGTTCAGGTAAATTCTTTTATGGATGTAGCAATTATCCAAAATGTAATAATGGATTTAATGATGAACCAACCAATGAATTATGTCCTGATTGTGGATCGTTAATGCTTAGGGATAGTAAAGGAAACTTATATTGCTCTAATAAATGTCAAGAAGAAAAAGACACATATGTTCCAGTTAAATGTCCTAATTGTAAAACAGGTCATTTAATAAAGAGAATAGCTAATAGAGGTAGAACTAAAGGTAATGTGTTCTATGGATGTGATAAATATCCTAAGTGTAAGACCTTATTAAGTGATATGCCTACAGGTAACATATGTCCTGATTGTGGATCATTAATGGTTTTACAAGAGGGAAAAGAAGTTTGTTCTAAATGTAAGAAGGAAAAATAATTCCTTCTTTTTTTATGTAAAGTCTATTTTTCCTATGATTAGAGCCTATTAATATATGTTAAAATTATGATAGAAGGATGTGTTTATATGAAGTTAACTAATATTGTAAGAACTATTTGTTTTTCTTTTATGTTATTTGTATTAATTGGAATTATTTGTTTATCAGCTTATAATTTTACGTACCAATTTAGAAAAATAGATACTGATGTTAAAGTAATAGATAAAATAGATGAATATAAAAAGGCATTTAAAGAAAAAATCAAAAAAATAAAAATGAGTCAATCAAATTATGACCCAAATTATTATCAAAGAGTTATGAAAATAACTGAGTATATTGATCAATATCCATATGAAGCTGATAAAGATTTATTTAAAAATGGTGGTATTACTATAAGAAATATTAGAAAGAATATTGAATCAGAAGAAAGAAAAAAATATGAGCGTAAATATTTTGAATTCAATTCAGTATTAGATAATACAGAATTATTTTTATTCGATAATGTTCATCCATATTTAACAATTAAACTTTATAATGAAGGATTAGAACAAGGCGTTAAGTATGATGAGTTGGAAATTAAAAGTGTTAATAAAGCGCAACTAGTTGTCGGTTTAATGAAAAAGGATTTAGAAGACTATATGTCAGCTAATATTTATGCTGATTTATATAAAGAAGAAACAAATTCTTTCTTGAATTTAGTTTATAATAATAATCTGTTTTATGATAATCTAGATTTATCTTCACCTGATAATGCATCAGCTGTATTTGAAACTAGTTTACTCTTAAAATATGAATTATTTGATAGTTATTTGGATTTTTTATTGGGGGTTGGTAAATAATGTTTAAAAAGGTTATTAACACAATTAATATATTAGCAGGTTTAGCATTTTTATTATTATGTTTACTTAGTGCAATAATAGGAATGTTTGATTATTTTGATTATTCAACTAATTTTTTAGGATTATTTTTATATATATTTTTCCCATTATTTTATTTATTGGGATGGTTCTTTAATAGAGAATATAAAAAAGATAAAAGAATTAAAAGATTCCATTCAATATCAATATTCTTTTATATATTATCAACACTTGGTATTTTAGTATATCTAGTTGGTAATCCATATATGCTTGATGAAGTAGCATATATATTTGGAGGAATTTATATATTTAATAAAAGTTATGATAATAGAAAATCTAATAATATAAATATATTAGTAGAATTAACATATCTTATGTTCTTTATAATATTTGTTTTATTAAACTTCTTATTACCATATTCTGCTGGTGGTAAGATTTATGGTTTAAATTATACATTAAATAATTTATTAAATGCTTTATTAATTATTGCAATATTATTAGTAGATAATCCAATTATTAAATACTATGATAGGGTTATGCTTTCTGATAATAAAGAAGAAGTTGTAGAAGAAAAGAAAACAAAAAAGGAAAAGATAATAAAAGAAGGAGAATAATCCTTCTTTTTATTGACTATGAGGTACTTAAGATATATAATTTAGGTATATTTGTTGGGAAGAAAAGAGTTAATAATTAAATATTAAAGAGAAGGTTGGATGGTGTGAATACCGAATATGTATTATTAACGTGAACAGCTTCTGGTAACAACAAACGCATTACGGCGTTATAGTAGAATGAGAGTACCTATGTAAAGTAAGGTGGCACCGCGGAGATTTCCGTCCTTACATTATGTAGGTTTTTTTATTTATAAAGGAGATGGATTGTATGATAACTAAACAAAAAGGAACTTATGATATTTATGGTGTAGAAGCAAAGAAAAGAGCTTATGTAAATGATATATTAAATCGTTTATGTGAAAAATATAACTATGGTTATATTGAAACACCAGTATTCGAGGCTTCAGAATTATTCCATAGAGGTGTTGGAGAATCAACTGATATGGTTAAGAAAGAAACATATGATTTTAAAGATAGAGGAGATAGAGATATTACTCTAAGACCTGAAGGTACAGCAGGTGTTGTAAGATGGTTTATTGAAAATAAATTATATGGTGCTATGAGTGAAGCTGTTAAAGTTTACTATAATATGAAGATGTATAGATATGAAAGACCACAAAGTGGAAGAAATAGAGAATTTACACAATGGGGTTTTGAATGTTTTGGTTCTGATGATGTAATAGCAGATGCTGAAGTTATATCTTTAGCTTATAATGCGTATAGATTATTAGGTTTAGATGATGTGACTATTGAGATAAATACATTAGGAGATCAAGAATCTAGAGATAATTATCGTAAGGCTTTAGTAGAGTATTTTACACCAGTAATAGGCGAATTATGTGAAGATTGCCAAGATAGATTAGAAAGAAATCCATTAAGAATTTTAGATTGTAAAGTAGATGCTGATAATCCTATATTAAAGAAAGCACCTAAGACAATTGATTATTTAAATGAAGAATCTAAGAAGAGATTTGAAAAATTAAAAGAATTATTAGATTTAATGGATATTAAATATGAAGTAAATACAAATCTAGTTAGAGGATTAGATTATTATAATCATACTGTATTTGAAGTAGTATTAAATGGTTCATATGCTTTAGGTGGTGGAGGAAGATACAATGGTCTTGTAGAAACACTTGGTGGACCTAGTATTCCTGCGGTTGGTTTTGCTATGGGATATGATCGTACTATTTTAGCTATGGAAGAAAATGGAGTTAATATTCCAATTAATGATTCAGTAGATGTTACATTACTTTATGTATCAGAAACAGAAAAAGAAACAGGAGCATATTTAGCTCAAGAATTACGTTTAAATAGTTATATTACAGAAATGGACTTATTAGGTAAATCTTTAAAAGGACAATTTAAGAGTGTAGATAGATGGAATAGTAAGTATTTAATTGTATTAAATGATGAAGATTTAGCTAAGAATGAAGTAGTATTAAAAGATAATTTGACTAAAGAAGAAAATAGAATAAAAATGAATGAAATAGTTGAGTATTTAGATACTCATATGTAGGTGATTGTTATGAGAAAAGTATATAATGAAACAATAAATATGGAATCAGTAGGTAAAACAGTTACTTTAGCTGGTTGGGTTGCTAAAAAAAGAGATTTAGGTGGCTTATTATTTATTGATTTAAGAGATAGAACAGGTATTATTCAATTAGTAGTTAATCCAGATAATAAAAATTATGAATTAGCTAATAGTTTAAAGAATGAATATGTTATTGAAGTAACTGGTAAGGTATTAGAAAGATCTAATAAAAATCCAAATATCAAAACAGGAGATATTGAAATTGATGTTGAGGAATTGGAAGTATTGAATACATGTGAAGAATTACCATTCCCAATCGTTGATGATGTAAATACTTCTGAAGATAATAGATTAAAATATAGATATTTAGATTTAAGAAGAAATAAACTTAAAGAGAATTTATTCTTAAGAAATGAAGTATTACATTTTTTAAGAAATAAAATGTATGATTTAGGTTTTATTGAAGTACAAACACCATTATTAACAGCATCTAGTCCGGAAGGAGCTAGAGACTTTGTTGTGCCTTCAAGAGTATATCCTGGTAAGTTTTATGCTTTACCACAAGCACCACAAATATATAAAGAGTTATTAATGGTTGGTGGATTTGAAAAGTATTTCCAAATTGCACCTTGTTTTAGAGATGAAGACCCGAGAGCAGATAGAACATTAGAGTTTTATCAATTAGACTTAGAAATGAGTTTCGTTGAAGAAGAAGATGTTTTAAATGTTGGAGAAGAAATCTTCTACGATGTGTTCAGTAAGTTTAGTGATAAGAAAGTATCACCTAGACCTTTTAGAAGAATAGCATATAAAGATGCTATAGATTTATATGGTTCAGATAAACCAGATTTAAGATTTGAAATGACTATTCAAGATATTACGGAAATATTTAAAAATACAGAATTTACAGTATTTAAGAATGTATTAGAAAACAAAGGTATTATTAATTGTATAGTTGCTAAGAATGCAGCAGATAAGTATTCAAGAAAGTTATTAGATGAATTAACAGAATTTGTTAAGAGTAAGAAAGCATCTGGACTTGCTTATTTAAAGATTGAAGATGAAATAAGTGGTTCTATTGCTAAAGTAGTTACTGAAGATGAAGTTAATGAATTAAAGAATAAATTAAATTTAGAAAAGAATGACTTAGTATTAATTATATCTGGAGATAGACATGTAGTTAAACCTGCTTTAGGACAATTACGTTTAAGAGTAGGTAATGATTTAGGTTTATTAGATCCAAATAGATTAGAATTATGTATAGTAAATGATTTTCCTATGTTTGAATGGGATGAAAATAATAACAAATGGGATTTCTGTCATAATCCATTTAGTTTACATAATGGTGGTATCCATGCTTACGATAATTTAGACGATTTAGAGAACATTTTAGCATACCAATATGATTTTGTATGTAATGGTAATGAAATGGCTTCTGGAGCCATTAGAAACCATGATTTAGACTCTTTAGCTAAAGGATTTGAAATAGTTGGATATTCAAGAGATGAAGTAGAAAAGAGATTTAGATCTATATTTACTGCATTTAAATATGGTTGTCCTCCACATGGTGGTATGGCACCTGGTTTAGATAGAATACTTATGCTTATTAAAGATGAACCAAATTTAAGAGAAGTACAAGTATTCCCACCTAGTGCATCAGCACAAGATTTAATGATGGGTTCACCATCTGAATTAATGCCTATTCAATTAGAAGAATTAGGTTTAGAAATAAAAAAGAAGAAGGAAGATGAGTAGATGGATTTAGTAGATGTATTTAAGACAAAGAAAATCGGTGATAAAGTTCAATTAGAAGGTTGGGTTAGAAATAATCGTGACCAAAAAGAATTTGGTTTTATTGATTTTTATGATGGTACTTCGATAAATACTTTACAAATTGTTTATGATAAAGAATTAGATAATTTTGAAGAAGTATCTAAAATATTAGTAGGTTCATCTATTATGGTCGAAGGTACTTTGGTTGAATCTAATGGTAAACAAGAATATGAAGTTAAACCATCTAAAATAGAAATAATTGGTGATTGTCCAGCTGAATATCCAATTCAACCTAAAAGACATACAATGGAATTTTTAAGAAGTCAGGCTTATTTAAGACCTAGAACTAAAACTTTCCAAGCTGTATTTAAAATAAGAAGTGTAGCTGCTCAAGCAATACATAGTTATTTCCAAGAAAACAATTATGTATATGTTCACACACCATTATTAACAACAGCTGATTGTGAAGGATCAGATCAAATGTTTAAAGTAACTACTTTAGATATGAATAATGTACCAAAGAAAGATGGAAAAG
>JAEEGL016285108.1_pt1 | contig 12436 bp, 8 predicted proteins | sample 9134231 | NCBI WGS metagenome assembly JAEEGL01 (sample SAMN16246548, study PRJNA631951) | gut metagenome | biome: gut microbiome; feature: rumen; material: fiber-attached | host: Bos | place: Iran: Karaj | collected 2018-10 | reverse complement strand
TTCAAGGTAAGTTGCTTCCCATCCGTTATCAAACTCTTCGGTAAACCGTGCGTCCTCGCGGAGGCGGAGTCTTGTCTGTTTTCCATCACCTGAGATAGCCAAAACCATTTCTTCTAATCCTTCAGACGTTGTATGTTGCGGAGCACGCAAAGCTTCTGTGCGATAATCGGTATTGCCACGAACCGCAACATCATAATCAATAGTTACGTTTCCACCAGAAGCCGTTGCTTTTATCGCAAATGCTTGCATAGCAGGAACAACCTGATTAGTTACAGACCCAAGTGTGTACGCCACCCAATTACCATTTTCAAGGATATTTACTGTCTGCTCTGCTTTTTCAGCAGGAATACTGATTTCTTTAATCTTAATCGGAGCGGTCCATGAGTTACCATATACATTAGTTCCCTGGTATGTACCGGTGGTATAAGCAAGAGTCTTGCTAAAGTCCTCTGTACTTGCCAATGTACCACTTATGGTATAGATGTGACTTGCGTTTTGCACCAAGCCAATCGCCTCGAACGCAGAGAGATCATCATAATAACCACGACGTTCCCATCCGTTTCCTTCATTCCACACATAGGTATAAACACCGGAACCGGCAAAACTCTCCGACACACCGGCATAGGTTACAGGGAGCGCAATAACTTGATAACTATCGTACGTATTCAGATATGTGTAAATATCCACCGTAGCTTTTGTACTTGCTGAGTTATCGAAGATCAGCGCGCCTTGGTTAGATGCGTTGGATTCGATGACAAGTTTAGAAGCGTCAGTATTAGTAATAGTACCGGCTACTTCCAATACTGCACCGGCGTTGATGGTTAGCGAGCCACCAGCTATTTTGATGCTCTTTGCTACAGCCGCTCCGCTTACTGTTGCAGCAGCCGAGATGGTTACATCGTGTCCCGAAGTCGGCACACAAGCCGGCGACCAGTTGGAAGCCGTTTCCCAACTACCAGCAGTACTGAACGTAAGATCTACCGGAGTCCATTGAGCGTAGAGAGTGATGTCTGCGGTATAGTCTGTTGCGCTTAAAGAGCTAACGGGACCGACCGTACAATCAGAATTCGTATACCAACCTCCAAAATCGTAACCGGTTTTGCTCGCTGTATTCAAGGATGTTGACGAACCGAACGTGTGAGTTGTCGGGTGTGCCGAAGGAGAATCATTATGAGTACCCGAGAAGGCAACATTTCCTTGATCCTTGTACGTAATATCAAAAACAAAGCTTTTCCATGAAGAAGAGGCTAAATCATAGTACTTTCCTATCTGAGATTGAATACCGGTCTTTTCTCCTGTGTTGGTACTCGAATTTGCTGCATTCGCAAATTTACATTTTGTGTTATCACCTATCGCTGCATAATAATAGGTCTGTCCGTCTATTGTACAAGTAGGCATTGATGGCATACGCTCCCAACCAGAAACACCACCCGTTGCTCCTCCATATATATTAATACAAACTCCAGTATATGTAGAAGTTCCAGAGTTTTTGAAATAAATATTATTGGTGTTTGGATGTGTCTGCGAGGGGAATCCAACTGTCAATCTTTTTGTACTTTGATTATATGTAAAAGTATAAGTACCTGCATTTGCACTCATCAGTACTAAGTCTTTCTTACCATCCGTCGACTCCAGATTATGAGCATGGGCACTACTTTGTCCAATATATGCCAGCTGATAAGTGCCATTATCTCCATAACCCCACAAAGTATTATCTTCGCGGTTTCTGAGTTTGAATACATAAGTAGTATTGGCAGCCAAATCTATTGTTCCGCTAAATTCGTTTGCATTCGCCGTAGGTGCAAGGTAGTTATATGACGACCATGCTCCCATTTCCGTACCACTACCTTGAACAGCCCATTTACGATTCCATTCTGCATATAGTTTTGTATTGGCTGTAATAGTTATATCTCCGCCTGCATCGTAGTGGACGCCTGTTCCGTCTGCCTTTGTGTTCCATCCGGTAAAAACATAATCAGTTTTAGCAAGATTACCAGTGTTCCCTTTCAATGGCTCAGCAAGATTGTATGGTACATCTTGATTTGAGGGTATGGTACCACTTGTCTCTCCATTGCCATCATAAGTGACCGTTACTAATTTGTAAATAGCCAATGTCGGAGTTTCTGAGTTCCATGTGCTACCAGACGGATTTGTATTCAAACGATAACGACATTTTTCACCTTGAACTAATGATGAAGGGGTTGGAGTACATGAAGGCCATACAGCATCACTACTACCACTTTTAGTCCATGAACTTGAACCATTTGTACCCCAGTTTATTCCGTCTCTACCATAAGTTGCATCTACATAGTAATAGCCATTTCCTTCATCTGTGGCAGCTTTCCAAGAATAGGAACTACCGCTATTCCATGTGTTATAGAAATATAAAGTAGGACGTGTAATCCAAACCCATGGATCATATTCGTGGGTTCCCGTGGCTTGGTCATAGTGAAAGCAGACTATTCCATTACAGCCAGAGTATGTTACATTTTCATCATCAGATCCATCATAATCTGTGTACAAACGCGTACCAGTTCCATCGCTAGTGATGGAACTTTTTTGTCCTGATTTACTACAATAACCCACATATTTTGAGTAATCAATACGCAACTTAAAACCATTACCGTTAGCTGCATAAGTCTCAGTTGAACCAGTACCACTGGTGCCAAAGTAATAAGGCGAGCCATTTATTGCTGGCATTTCGCCAACAAGTTCAACTGGAGCCCACGCCCATACCTGACTTGTTAAACTTGTTATCAGCACTCCGATGAGCACTAATAATGATTTTAGAAATTTAAAGTTATTCATTTGTTTATGTATTTTTATGTTATTATTCTTCTGTTTTGCTTCTATTCAGCGGTCATTTACATTCGCACTTCGTTACCACTACGGATGTCACGGTAGGGCCTTTATCCGTCCTTTTTTCTCTTGTCCGCCTCCGGTTCATGACCGCTTCAATGCCGGTCCATTCCCGGTCCATCTTCGATAGATAAGCTTTTTTTTGCCATTTTTTTTACCGCCCATATGCATACACAAAAAAGCGGTAGCTATGATAGTGCTCCGCTTATAAAATAATGAAAGCGGGACTGCACTATTGCTGTTCCGCTAACAGAGGCTCTCGCATTGCCTTCAATTCCAAACAACAACACTGAAGCCCACGCCGTATGTATATATACGTACGCGTGTGCGTACCTTTAATACATACCAATGGGCATCTCGTGTCGCATTGTTTTGGAATTTTGTAGAATTTGCGAGATTCCTGTTAGCCAAAACAAAGCGCGTAAAGACGCCTTTTTTAATATGTCCATACTACCCACCCACTTGTAGGGACACACTCCACTGGCATGGGCTGTACGGCAAAACTCAAGTTTTGCGCTGCAAAATTACGAAAATTTTTTGATATGAGCAAATAAAATGATAAGAATTTGCGAAATTTATTAACTTTTGTGCAATTATCACATAAAAACCGCCCGAGCGGAACACTCAGGCGGGGAGAAAACTATAGAAATTGTAATTGTGGGGTATTTGTAAAGTTATTTTAATCTTCTACTCTCTCACCATCGAAGATACCCATGGTGGAACCGTTGATGTGGTAGTCGAAGCTGCACGAGGTGGCATCGCATCCGCCGCTGACATCAAATTCCTCCCACGTGTCGAAAGGTTTGCCGTTGGGCAGTTGGGGCGTTCCTTCGCATCCGATATAGAATCCTTCTTCTTCACTGCCTTCCCATCTACCATTGTAGAGGTACAGGTTCACCGGCTCTGCGTCTTTCGATACCTTGACGCCTACCCACTTCATGGTCATGTTGTGGTTGTCCTCCATAGCGATATAAAGATCATGCTCGTACGAGAACTCATGCGTGGCGGAGGTGCCTCTATAGTGATACACTTTGCCTTTCAGTTCCGGTTCATCCGGATTGTTCTTGTCTTTCTTGCAAGACGTGCATACCAATACGCTGGCTACCAGCGCAAGGGCGATAAATAAATACTTTTTCATAAATTTAATAAATTAAATTTCTGGAGATTCGGCTGCGTCGATTTGCGTAAGCGAGCTTACAATCGACTTGCTCGAACCTTCATATTATCATTAAACGTTCATTCGTTATTTGACGCGGTAGAACCAGTAATACTTGTATTCCGTTGCACCGCCGCCGACGCTATAACCACGGAGGATTTGGAACCAGTTCTTGGTGAGGGGCTGCACGGTGATACGGTCGTTCTCATCAATGAACAGGTACGCCAGCGGGTTGTTGAGGAAGTCGAGTCCGTATTCCCAGCTCCATGTGCCGGTCTGGGTCGTACCGCTGAAGACATCGGTATAGATGCAGGTACCGTCCTCTTTGAACTCCCAGGTCTCCACCCACGGGTTGCTGCCTTCCATGTAGTCAGAGTTGTCGGGGGCATGGTAGCTCGTTGCGTAGTACGCATGTTTCCATGTGCCGACAAAGTCGGAGGCTTTGGGTTCCAGGATCTGGCTCTCTATGTCCAGTTCGGGGAGCTGGCTCAGATAGAGATCCGTGCCGCGTGCTTGCAGATGTGCCCAGCCTTTCTTGACACCTGCGATCGTAAACTCCTCATCGAAGAAGATGAGTTTGCCGTCTTTGAACTCATAGGCGGAGGTGTCGGCATCGAACGAAGCCGTATTGTTTTTGAAGACGCGGATGAGTCCGTGAGGTGGACGCTGCTTCTCATTGCCTGCCTTGCAGGAGTCGATACGCCACATGGTGTTGATATAATCTTCGGGATTAACGTCCGTGGTGATCTCATCCGGATTGGAGGGCTCGTTCTTGTCTTTCTTGTTACAAGAAGTGAATGCCAGTACGCCGGCTACCAGCGCGATGGCGAAAAATAAAGTCTTTTTCATTTTACTCTATATAAGAATTGTTGATTAGTACTGCTGAACGTTTTACCATCCTCACGGTAGGTATAATGGGTGATGTGCATATAATTGCTATACAACTCCACTTGACCGAAGTAGTCCGGTTTCATCGTGGCGGGTTTAGCTCCGGTATAGAGTGCCAATTTCTCGCCATCCAATACCCACCATCCGTCATAGGAGTAAGGATCGCTATAGGATGTAGCTACACCGTCAGCCTGAATGTCCCATATCGCCCATCCATGGTAGAACTTGGTCTCATCGCCCTTATTGCCGGACTCGTCATAGGAGGTGTTGATCTCATAGGTGGTACGCCATTTGCCAAGGATGTTGGCTTCTGTAACGGGCAGTTTGTTACCTTCAGGTTGGGGCAAGCGACGCATGTAAAGCATAGCATCATTCGGTACGTTCAGATACTCGCCACCTTCTCCTACATAGAAAACAAATTGATTATCTACGGGTTCGAACATGAGCTCAAGAAAAATCTTCTTGTCCTTATCAATGGTAACGGTAAAGAAGTGGTCTTCCGCCATCCATTTGCAGACGCCCCATCCGTGGATCTCAACCTCTTCGCTATTAAGCACCGTCCAAAAGGTCTGATGAGGATACCAGTCTCCGTTGTCAATAATCGAGTCCGAAACATAGACACCGTCATATTCGGATGCCGGGATGATCGGTTGTGTTTCCGGTTCGTTCTTGTCCTTTTTGCTGCAAGAAATGAATGCCAGTACGCCGGCTACCAGCGCGATGGCGCAAAATAAGAATTTTCTCATAATTCGAATAAATAAAATTTACTCTTTGGTAAGTGTGAATACCGACGGACGCTCCCAGTCCAGACCAATCGTGAGGGTCAGGGTCTTGTCGTTGACCTCATACTTGAAGCGGGTGTCCTCTTCATATGGGGAGGTCTGGTTCGTATGACCATCAATCATCGTAATGGTCTTTTTATGCAGCACACCGGTACACTCTTGCTGATTCAATTCGTAGGTACCCTTTTCAATTCTGGTATCAACGTCGTTCTTGTCCGTAAAGGTGTAGTTCGTTTCGTCGCACTCAAGGGTGTAATAAATCATTGACCAGCCGCCGTCGACCGTGGCTTTCCATGTGCCCACTAAGGGATTTACATCTTTGTCTTTGTCCTTTTTGCAGGACGTGAATGCCAGTACACTTGCTACAAGCGCAAAGGCCAAAAATAAATACTTTTTCATAAATGGTTGTAATTTAAGATATTTTATTGGTATTTTTCTAAAATCACGGGATATATACTATTTATAGTATATATAGGTAGGGGTAGGATAGCATCCAACACCGGAGCGCTCCCGTAATTACCCCCTCCCCATATACGAACGTTCATAAGCGGATGTTCCCGCAGAACTTTCAAAACAGCGCGCAAAAGTACTGCTTTTCTGGGAAACACCATTCGCAAATCGTACAAATCGACTCACAAAACGTACAAAAGTGATAAAAGAGATAAGAAATCAGCTGTCGGACGTCCGTTTTTGGGCTGTCAGCTGTTATATTTTCGCCTTCCGGTACTGGAGAGGCGTGACGCCGGTGGTGTCTTTGAAGACACGGTAGAAATTCTGGTCGGAGGAGAAGCCGTTGAGGGCGATGGCGTCGGCGAGGGCGTCATGATCGGAGGTGTAGCGCTTGTCGCGTAGGACAGCCTGGGCATGCTCGACGCGGTAACGCGCCACGTACTGGGAGAAACTGAGTCCGGTGCGGCGGTTGATACAGTTGCTGACGTAGGTGCGGTTGCTGTTGACGGCAGCCGCGAGGTCCTGGATGGTCAGTTTGGGATCGGCGAACAGTTTCTGCTCGCGCATGGCCGTTGCGATCTTGTGCATGAGTTCGTCGGTCTCGGCGGTGGTCGCTTCGTCCTCGGTGTCTTCTTCCTCCTGCATGACGGTCTCCTGCGGCAGGGCGGTGTGTGCAGCGATGAAACCCAAGCCGAAGAGGAGGATGGACATGACGGCGGCGGGTACGGCTACGTTGGTCTGTCCGACAAAGGAGTCGCGTCCCATGAAATTGAGGATCATCGATACCGCTGCCGTTGCGCCGAACAGGATGAGCGAGATATGGGTGGGGCGCAAGATACGGCTGCGGTAGTCCGAGTAGGTATTATCCATGCGGCGGATGGTACCGATGAGCAGTTGCGAACCGCGTACAAGCACCCACACGACCTGTATGGAGAAACAGATACGGATGATGAGGAAGGTCGTCCGTATATCCATCCATTCGCCGAATCGGGCAGCCGGAATGAGTAATGCTGCGAGGAGGGCAGGGATGAGCAGAACGGGCACTTCCCATCCTCTTGACGCGCGCGTCAATGCGCGCAGGTACGCGTAATATAAAGGATATACGCAGAGGTTGACGATGCCGTAACTCCATTCGCCCCATCCATTGCGGATGCCGGAGAAATAGAGGGCATGGTCGAAATAGAGGACGGCGGCTGCGGTGTAGAAGAGCAGGAGTGTGCGCGTGACGCGCGGTTCCTTGTCCGGCATGCAGCATCGCACGAGGAAGAAGACGCCCCAGAAAAGGCATATCATCATCGGAACGGATATGAGAAGTTGGTGCAGCATGCCGTTTGTGTATCAATTCGGGTACAAAGGTACAAAATAAAGTTGAAAGTAGAAAGTTGAAAGTTGAAAGAATTGCATTTTTTGTACAAAATAGCACTTTTTTTTGAAAGAAAGCAAGTTTGGCACGGTGTTTGTATCTTATTTGTCAAATTCAAGAAGACACTTTCATAGTGGATAAATAGAGATTGTTTGTTATATGAAAAAACGAGTTCGTCGGGAGACGAGCTCGTTTTTGGTTTGGCTGTTAGCTATTAGCTGTTAGCTGTTGGCTTTTTATTTGAACCATTTGCCTTTGACCTGGTATTTGGGTTTGGCGGAGGAGGAGTTAGAGGAACGTGAAGACGAGGAGCCGTTGCTGCTGTTGGCATCGCTGACGGCGTTGGTAGCTACCTGCAGCGCCTGCTGCTGATTGTAACCGCTGTTATAGCCTTGGTTGCCGGCCTGTGCGGCACGCTCTTCGCGGGCAGCCTGCTGGTCTTCGTACTGACGCATCTTGAACTCCCATTCCTGACGCTCCTTGGCATCCAGTTTGGCAGCGATCTCTTTCTTGAGTTTCTCTGCATCCGGAACGCACGCACCGTCAGTAGGCACGTAGGTCAGGGCATCGGCAGCTCCTTTGGCATCGCGTGTCGCCCAAGCGGCTTGCGCCTTGCCGAGCGCCATGCGGCATACCTCATCACGCCAAGCCTGATAAGCGACCACGCTCTCATCCTGCGCTCTGCGGTAACATTCCTCGCATACCATCGGCACGCCGGTGAGCACGTCGATAGCGGCGGAGTACTCATGGCGCTCAACCATGTTCTGCGCGTCGGAGATGATGATGTCGCAATAGGTGTTGTAATAAGCGATGATCTCTTTCTTGCCCTTGTCCACCATGGCTTTGAAGCCCGGGTCATTGACGCGGACGTTCTTGAGCGCGTTGATGTACGCTTTGTCGGGTGTCTGACCTACGCCCTTGCACTCGATGGTGTAGGACGAGAAGAGGCGACCCTCCACACCGTCACCCACATAGAAATTGAGGGCAATCGTGTAAGCGTGCATGGGCGGCGCAGAAGGGGTGATGTCCTTGGTGAGCACATCCGCCGAGCAGGTGATGATGAAGCGGCTGTTGGCGGTGGCGGCGCAACCGCTCTTGGCGGCTATCTGCGTCATCTTGTTCTCCAGCTGCTTGTGTGCACCTGCGGGGATATTGTCGTCCAGAACGATAGGGGTGAGCGCAACGCGCTCCTTGTCGTCCAGACGGTTGGGTTCCGGCGCTGCGGATGCCGCGTTCTGGGCTCCCATGGAAGCGCAGAACAGGGCACACAGCGTATAGGTTAGAAAAATCCGTTTCATGTTATTTTCCTCCGATGATTAGTTGCAGTTGTCCGAGACCCTTGGCAGAGAGATTGCTCTCAATGGAGTAGTTGTTCTTGAGCATCTTCTGCAGTCCGCGTGCCCATGAACGGGCATCGAGGTCACGTCCTTTCTCGTTCTGGAGCGGAATACGCACCTGCTCGATGGTCATGCGGTTGCCCGAGGGGCTGATGTCCGGCGAACCGAACTTGCCGTTGACGGTATGGGAAGCGACCCAGTCCTCGATGATCTCGTGCAGCTCGTCGCCGTCATACTCCGCCATCAGGCCGTCTTCGAAGCTGTCCCAGGTAAGGATACGCATCTTGATCGCGCGTCCCTGCTTGCTGAGGTCGCCGAAATATTTCTGCAAGCTCTTGCAGAAGGGGTCGAACTGGCCTTGGATGGCGCCTTCGATAGCTATCGGCAACTGGAATTTCGAGGTATATTCCGCCTGTCCGGTGGTAGGGGGTACACCGCCGACCACTACGTCGGTATAAGCGTCCAGTGCGTTCATGCTGTAGGTCAGACGCACCTGGCTGCCGCCCTTATCGGGGGTTGTGTACCACTCGATCTCAATCCAGATGTCCGCTTTGGCGGTACGGCGCAGGATGTCGATCGGGGACTCGGCGATGGCGTCACCCATCTTGGAGGTCATCATGGCGTCCTCGGCACTCTCGCTCTTGAGGGTCTTGAGGGCAGCCTCGAGATCCTTGAGGGGGAAGCCGCGCTCTGCCATCTTCGTATTGATGGTATTGATGGCGAGGGAGAGGTCGGTGGAGTTGAGCAGCGCTTTCTCGTAGTCGGGTACATACTCCGTTTTGCCTTGGTTGTCAAAGGATTGCATGTATCCGTTCTTGTTGCACCACATCGAACTCGGCACGATCATGATGGTCGGCATCTTACCGCTGACGGTGTTCTCCATAGCGGAGATAATACCGTCCTGCTCCAAACGCTTGCGCAGTTCGTCGATCATGACGGTGACGATAATACCGATCTTATACTCCTTGCCCACCTTGAGCACCTGATCCGGCACGCCGTTGCCCATATAGGACACGTAGCGCTGGAAAGGACCGTTATCCGCGAAGAAGGCGGTGAAGTAGGGTTCTTTGGTCTCCTCGATCGATCTGTCCTCGATGAGCGGACTGCGTCCGGGGAGACGGGTGCCGTCCATCGAAGGGGGATAGCCCATGAACATGATACCGTGGATGGCGTTCTTGCCTGCCTGCATGGTAGCCACGTTCGCGTTCTTTGAATAGGTCCACACGCGCACGAGCGCAGCGCCCTGCGGCGCCTGGCCTATAGCCGGTTGGATCTCATAGCGCCAATGCTCCGTGTCCTTGTTCGCCTTGCGTTGCGCCTGGGCGAAGAGCTGCAGACCGAAGAAGAGCGTTACGGCTAAAAATAAATAGCGTTTCATTGTTCGTTATTTTTCAATCAGTAATAAACCTTTGTAGAGGTTGCCCTTGGCAGTCTTGAAGGTCGTACCTTTCTGGCCGTCCTTGTTCTCTACCGCATAGCGGTTGTCCCAGATGGGAGCCTCTGCTTTCGCGCTCTTGACTACGTCCTTGTACTCGGTCTTGCCGTTCTTGAAGACCATCTCGCGGATGACGTATTTCTTCTTGGCGGTCACGCCTTCCTTCATACCGATGTCAGCACGTACGCCGATCACTTTGCCCTTGGCGTTGGTAACGAGGTCGGATACCGGCGTATAAACGCGGAACTCGGGGAAGCGGCCCTGCAGGGTGTTGATGGCGTCATCCATCGTACGGGTGCATGTGATGAGGATCTGGTTGGACTGGTCCATCTTGGAGTACTCACCGGCGTTGAACGCAGTAGCGTTATTGGTGGTGGTAGGCATCATACCGATGTACTTCATCTTGAAGGTCTTGTTGTCGGCAAGGAAAGCCTGGATCTTGGCAGCATTGCCATCCTCATTGTAGTACTTGGCGTAGAAGGTATTCTGTACCTCATCGTTCCAGTCGAGCTGGTAGAGATAAGTTGCTTCGCAGACTGCGAAACCCTTGATGTCGAGCAACTCGTTGGTAGCCTTGGTGAGGTCAGCTGCGAGCTCGGTGAACGAACCTACGAGCGAGGAAGCGGCACCGGCGAGGCTGAACGCTGCGTCCAACAGACCGATACCGGTGTTGGTGCTGCTCAGGTCTTCGCCCACGCTCTGCATGCTCTTACCCACTTCCGAGATGAGGTCGCAGATAGCGGATGCGTATGCGGCACGCTCGGCATGGTTGATGTAGCTGATGTCGTTAACGAGGATGAAGGTCTTGCCGATGAGCTCGTCACCTGCGTCCGCGAGGTTGATGACACCTGCCATCGTACCGCGTGCCAGCTCTTTCTTGAGTTCCGAAGCGTCGTACATACCCTCCTGGGTCAGACGGTCGGTGTTGAAGCCCTGCTCGGGAGTGAAATTGAACCAGTATTTGACGATCTCTTTTGCCATCGCATCCTTGGCGAGCAGTTCGTCATACTGACGGTGACGAGTGGTATCCTTGAGCTGCTTGTAGCTCGACTTGTCGTCCAGACGGATGACCTTGGTAGCCTGGCTCTTCGCCATGTTGTTGTAACGGTCGGGGAAAGGCAGGTTCTCTGCAGCGAAGAGGATCTCCGTAGCGAACGAGTCCTGCGAGTGAACAACCGGCACGATGTACAGCGTACTACGGTGATAGCCGGTAGTCGAAGTGATGTTCTGCGCCATAGCGCCCATGGCAACTACGAGTGCCATGCAAAGGAAAGATAATTTTTTCATATGGTTAGAATAGATTCTTGTTATTTGATATAACATCTGGTGTTGTATTTCTTACCGAGCACGGTATAAACGATGTCCAGCCAGTTCTGCTCGTCCTCGTAGCATCCGGTCTGGAAATCATACGAGATGACGGCTGCATTGGTAGCGTTGCGCAACTCGATGGCGGTCAGGCAGTTGCTCTTCACTTTGGGAAGCATGGAGCAGTTGATCTGCGTGTCGCCATAGAAGAGGGCAGCGCGGGTGGACTGACGGTCGGAAGCGAGGGTCTCGACGTGCAGATTGCGGGTGAGCATCTGCTCGTAGGTGTTGCGCACGGCTTTGCATATCTCGCGTCGTGCATCATCCTCGTGCAGCCCAGCCGTGAACTGCTTGAGCAGCGTGTGACGAAGGAGCATCCGGTCCAGGTCATCGTACGTCGCAAAATCCGTCGAAGCGAACGCCTGCAGGGAGTCGTTGAGCATCTTCTGACGCTTCTCGTACTCGTCTACTAACAGGCGGAGCTTGGAGTTGGACAGCGGGTACTTGACGTGGTAATAGTAATAGGTGGATTTGTCGTCACGGCGTATCTGCGCCCAGTAGTAGTCCGCCGCATGCGAAGGGGAGACGTCCGCCAGATAGGGGATGTCCGCTGCTTCGACGCTCAGCTTGCTCGTCATCTCCTTGTGCGAGTTGATCGACCCGTTGTCGGTGATCTCGTGCATGGTGATCGACGTAGCCGAATGGACGCGTGTGGCGATGGCGGAGATGATCTGCTCGCGTATCTGCGTGATCGCTTTCTGCTGTGCCGCATCAAGATCCCCCGCTTGCGCCGAGACGATGATATACCCCTCCTCCATGCCGCCTACCCATGCGGGCATACGCTTGGCTGAAGACTGGATC
>JAEEGL014218888.1_pt1 | contig 12436 bp, 10 predicted proteins | sample 9134231 | NCBI WGS metagenome assembly JAEEGL01 (sample SAMN16246548, study PRJNA631951) | gut metagenome | biome: gut microbiome; feature: rumen; material: fiber-attached | host: Bos | place: Iran: Karaj | collected 2018-10 | reverse complement strand
GGTCATGTCCTACACCGTCCAGGCAATCGCCGGCGTCGTAATCGCGCTCGGCGTCGTCTTCGGCGTCGTCTGGCGCAAGGTCAAGAAAGGCGCCGGCAAGGCGCTCGGGCGCGACGAAAACGCCGGCAAGGAAGTCGAGGACGACGTCAAGGCTGTCTAGTGGCAAGGTAGCCCGCATGAAACGAGACACCGAGAACGAGGCGCGCGCAACCGCGCTTCCTGGCGACGCCCCAGGCGGCTGGAGCTCTCTTGCCGTTGCGGCGCTAGCGGCGCTGGTGCCGTGCATCATAGTCCCCTTGCAGACATGGCTGGGCAACACGACGGCCTTGGGCTTCGGTCTGGCACCTCTGCTGAAGGAGTTGTTCGCCATCTGGCTCGCCGTTGCCGTTGCCGTCTGGCTCTTTCTGCGCATCGCCAGCCGTTGGCTGGGTGCGTTGCCTGCCGCCCTCGTTCTTGCGGCGATGTTCTACCTCTACTTGGAAACGGGGATACTGACTATCGGATCGCCGCCGTTGGACGGCGGCCTTGACTTCTGGTACAGCCGTCCACGCATAGTGCTCGACACCGTCATCCTCGTCGCGATTATCGCCGGAGCCGTCGCGTTGAAACGCGTTCTCGCCCGGAACGCCGTACTTGTCGCCGGAGCCATAGCGATACTTGCGGCCTCCTCTCTTCTAGACGTCCAGGGCGAGAGCATAAAGACGGTCGACGACCTCGGCGACGACACCAACCCATTCGCGTCAGGGATAGTTCCCCGCGCCAAGGTTGTCAGAAGTGCATTCTTCTCCACAAACCGCAATGTCGTCGTTTTCATTCTTGACTCTACAACGACGGAAGTCTTTTGCGACGTCCTCGACAACGAACCGGACATCGCTGGGAAATTCGAGGGCTTTTGCGTGTATCGCGACGTCGTGGGCAGATATGCGACCACGCCTTTCGGCGTCGCCAGCATGTTCTCCGGCCACCCGTACGACGGGACGCAGGGAATTGGCGATTACGTGGCGAGCCCCTTCTCAGTGGAGTCCCCTCTCTATCAGTATCTTCTCGCAGATGTCCCCATGTTTGTGCAATTGGGAACATTCAAGAAATTCGGCTTTACGAATCGCGTCCGCGACGACGACTCCGCCAATGGCCAGAACAAACGACCTGACACTTCGGAATCCGCACTTCGTCATCGCATTGAGGGGGAGCAGGGCTGGAATCTTTCCGAGTTGATGCGGTTCCGTCTCGTCCCATTTGCCGCAAAGCGATTCGTCATGAGGGCCTTCATGATTGGATGGGGGAAGAACTACCGGGCCGGGGAGGAGTTTAAAACGCAGATCGAGGAATGCCTCTACCCAAAACTAAAAGCGGCGCCAGTTGTCGCCGACGAGCCGTTGACGCTCCACATTTACCACACGCGTGGAACCCATGACCCCTATTCTCTGGACAAGAACGGGAAGCGGATTCCCCCGGTCAGGGGCTACGACGGCTCCCTGGGATACACTTGCTTCGTTTTGAAAAACCTCGCAAGCCTCCTTGACGCACTGAAAAGACAAGGCGTCTATGACAAGGCGACAATCATCATCACCGCCGACCATGGTAATTCGTATTCCGGGAAAAAAGTCAAGTTTGGCGTCGATATGGTCAAGCATCCCATTTTCAACCGGGCGTTCCCTTGTTTCGCGGTGAAAGTGCCCGGTGCGCACGGCCCGTTCAGGAACTCCCTGGTGCCAGTCGTTCATGGCAACTTCGCGAAACTCCTCGCCGAAGCGCAGTCGGAAGACCTGAAGGCCGATAGGGTCGACGAATTGTTGACTTCAAAGGGCGAACGTGTTTTCACCGACATGACAAAACTGCGTTCTGACGGAGCATGGGAGGACTACGTCGTGCTTCCGGACGGGTTGGTGACAAACCGTCTGTCCAAGCCTCGACGGGACGTGTCCCTCCTCCCCCCCATCCAAATGGGGAAGGACTATTCATTCAAGTTCCTCAAAAGCGATGCGCTGGGAGGAGCCTATCCGCCTGTGGCGTGCGATGGCCTTTCCGACGCTCGCGTCTGGGGGGCGGGATTTGCCACGGGCAAGGTCGGCATGACCATGCGCGTTCCTGATTCCGAAGCGCGCTATGATGTTACGCTTGGCATGAACATCCTCCAACCGGCGAATTGCCCCGAAGACATTGTGTTCATGGGACAAAAGCGTTTCCTTCTGCGAAACGCAGCCCGGGGAACCGTCAAGAAGCTTGTCGGAAAGACAGGTGACTCCGCGACCATCACATTGCACAACCTCGTTCCCAATCCCGACGGGACTCTAACCGTGACGGCCGAAAAATCCGGAACGGCAGCCCAAGTGTTTTTTGTCTCCATCAACGTGAATCGCTCCAAGGGCGAATGACACTTCTCCCGACAAGGCAATTCACAAAACCCAGTCACCACAAAGGACGCAAATGAAAACCAACGCTTCATCCCTTGCAATTGCAACTCTTTCATCCGTGCTTCTGGTGGCGGCCACGTTCCCCGCCGCCGCTGCAACCTACCATGTCTACCGGACAGACGGCGAAGCAGGTCTCAAGACCGCCCTGATGGATGCGGCGGCCTCCCCGGTCGGGACCACGTTCTTGGAACCCAGCGAAGTTGTCGTCCATGCCGGTGAATACACCATTTCCAATACTATTGAAATATGGCCTAACACCACGCTGACCCTTGAAGACGGAGTCGTCATCAAGGCGGCTCGGGGTTGGAACGGCCCCATGCTCGTTGGTCGGCACTGGCAGACGGACGAAAGCGATAATGGGACGTATGAAATTGTTGGGCAGACTTGCTATTCTGGCGCTTGTGAGCACGGCGGCTATTCACAGTGCCACGATGTGGTTGTACAAGGCGGGGTCTGGGACCGCAACTCCGGAACTTTGGACAATAGCGCCGTCATGACTTTCCGCCACGCCTCCGGCATCACAGTCCGCAACACGACGGCCAAAAACAGCAGCAACCACTTTTTCAACTTCAGCGGATCGGAAAACGTCCTTGTCGACAATGTCATCTTCAGCAACTCAGTTGGCTATCTGGGATCCGACCCGGACTTCTGGCTAAAGTACACGCCAGGCGACACGACTCGCTACCAAACGCTGGAGGTAATCCATCTCGACTTCCTTGACGCGGTCGGCGAAGCCGGTTACTACCCTCTCGATGGAACGCCCTGCCGCAACATCCTCGTCTCGAACTGTCGTTTCGATTCCGTTTTCGCGGGCGTCGGAACCCACCATTATGCCCCCAAGGACCCCGCCACCAACGTCAAAATCGTCGGTTGCACTTTCAGGAACCTCATGTCGTACGCCGTTTATTGCTTCGGTTTTGAAGACATGGAGGTGACGGGCAACTATGTCAGCGGCGGACGCGGGCTGCTCGATTGCAAAGGCGCCTCCTGCATCGCAAGTGACAACATCGTGGAGGGAGCGAATCTTTACGGCGTCTTCGCAACCGAAGGCGCCTATGTCAATCTTCACCGCAACACATTCCGCAGGTCTGCAGGAATCGCCATCTGCATCCGGAACGGGGCGGCGACCTACGCCACCGATAATGTCTTTGACACGACCGGGGGCCACGCCGCCGTCCTAATCGCTTGCGAACAGAGCATTTTGTCGGGAAACACATTCCGAAACGTGGCTAAAACCGCGATTCTGGCGACGGACGGCACGCCTCTCGAAACTATTTCAAACACGATTGTGTCTCCGGGAACGCAGGGAATCACGGCGCAAGACGGCGCAAAGCTGACAGCGCGATCAAATGTGATTTCCAACGCGAAGGGCAACGGAATCCTCCTTCAGTCCGCCGCGTCGGGATCATCCGTCTGCGACAACACGGCGACCTCCTCCGGGAGCGCCGGCATCAGGGTTCTGACAACCGACGGGGTGACGGTTTCGGGGAATGTCGTGACCGGAGGCAAGGCCGACGGCATCGTGATTGACCAGTGCCGGAGCGGGACGGTTTCGGGAAATACGGTGAAGCAAACCGCCAAGCATGCCATGCGTCTCGTCGGCAGCAAATCTCGGCCAACGACTGTCACCGTCTCGAACAACGTGCTCGCCACGGGCAAGCCGAAGAAGACTTTCTTCGATCTCCGCCTTGGAGACTATTGCAAGAAATGCCAACTCGTGGCCAACACGCTTGTCAACAAAAAGTATTCGGTTTCCAAGAAGGGAACATCGAAAAACGTCTTCAAGCCAGTTCCCTCGACAATCACAAAGGCCAAGCGGTCAAAGAGCAAGAAACAGGTCGCGCTTGCCTGGTCGCAATACGCTTACGCTTCGGGCTACGAGGTGCAATACTCGGAAAAGTCCTCTTTCAAAAAGGCCAAGACCTTGATTTCCGAGAAAAAGACCAAGGCCACGGTGAAGAAACTATCAGCCAAGAAAAAATACCGCTTCCGCGTTCGGACATTCCAGGATTTGGTCGGTGTGCGGTACTACTCCGACTGGAGCCCTGTGGTCATTGCGAAATAAGGAAGGCGTTCAGTACATGGCATGAACTTCGCAGGCATACTGGCGGGCGGCATCGGCAGCCGCATGGAGCGTGACGTTCCAAAGCAGTTTCTTGACATCGCGGGAGTCCCGATTGTCGTCCGCACGCTTCGCACCTTCCTCGCGGCATCTGAGGTGAACCGCGTTGTCCTGGCCATGAATCCGCAGTGGATGGACTACTGCCGCGACTTGCTCGACAAGCACGGCATTGACCTCGCGAAAATCGACATCGTCTCCGGCGGAGAGTCGCGTTTCCTCTCCATGGCTGCTGTCGTGGATCACTGCATCGCGCTACGCGGCGCCGATCTCTCGGAGGACGACCTTGTCTGCATCCACGACTGCGCCCGCCCGTTCGTTTCGCCGCGCATCATCGCCGACAACTTTGCGCTGGTTGTCAACTACGACATGGTGACGACCTCCCTGCCGACAATCGACACCGTGATCATCGCCGAGGACGGCAGAACCGAGACGTCCGTGCCGGTGCGCTCGACGGTCTTCTGCGACCAGGGGCCGCAGACCTTCCGCCTCACGTCTTTCAAGCGGCTGCAGGCGGCGCTTACTCCAGACAAGACGGCCGCCCTCATTGAAGCCGGAAAGATGTACCTGGACGCAGGGAACCGCGTCGGCATCGTCACGGGCGACCGCATGAACTTCAAAATCACCACCGAATTCGACCTCACGCTTGCCGAGTGTCTCCTGCGCGACGGGACGGCGGTAGACGCCTGACGCAACTTGCATCACACACCCTCAAAAGAAAGGAGTTCGTCCGTGAAAAAGACCATCACATTAACACTATGCACGATTATCATAGGTTTTGTCGCCAAAGCGCAACCCAACCTTGTGGACACCACCGAGGCAAGTGTACCGGATGCAGGGAAAATCACGTCATCGACCAAACTCGCTAAAGCCTCCAAGGCTAAGAAAACCTATAAGATAGAGTTCCATGGCAATGGGAGTACAAGCGGCACAACGTACCGACAGACCATGACATACGGGAAATCCGCCAGATTAAAGGCCTGCAAATTTTCCTGCAAAGGCCATACGTTCAAGGGATGGGCGAAAACAAGGAAAGGGACCGTGGTCTACAAGAACTGCCAGAAGGTAAAGAATCTTTCCGCGAAGGGCAAGACGGTGAAACTCTATGCAATATGGTCAAAGAAATCCTCGACGGTCTCTGGAGCTTGGAGCGGCAAGTCCGGTAGTTATCAGGTCAAGACAACCATGCGTCTTTGGGAAAGCGATGGTGACATCTGGGGCTATCTAGTTTGGCCAGGGGGCGATACGCGCGATGTGTCTGGCTATCGCGTTGGCGCATCCGTTTACCTCGACATCGAAGGTGGTGACTACTGGGAACTCACCTGTTCGGGAGGGAAGATGACCGGTAAGGGTTATAAGTACGGCACAAGCCGCGTCTATAAACTCTCGTTTTCAAAATAGGGCATCATTATGAACTGCGTAGCAATCGGCGACATCTTCATCACGCCAGACATGATGCGGAAGGGCATTGAGAGTTTCAGCGCCCTGACATTTGACCGCGTCGACTATTTCTATTTCGGCCTCGACTCGCGCCCGGAGATGCGGCATGTCGTGAAGGTCATCGAAACCGGCGGCTTCGAGACGCTCCCCCTGCCGGAAGGCTTGCTCGAGGCGGTCGCCGATGCCGACGTCCTCATGTGCCATCTGTGCCCGGTCACGAAGGCCTTGTTGGCAAAGGCGCCGAAGCTGAAGCTCGTTCTCTGCAACCGCGGCGGCCACGAGAACATCGATCTCGCGGCCTGCACGGAACGCAACATCGGCGTGATCATGAACCCGAGCCACAATGCGAACGCCGTGGCGGAGTTCACCGTCGGTCTCATGCTCAACGAGACGCGCAACATCGCGCGCTCCTGCGCGGCCATCCAGCGCGGCGAGTGGCGCGAGAAGTATCCGAACACCGCGACGACGATTCACGAGATGAAGGACTTCGCCATTGGCCTCATCGGCTTCGGCGCCGTCGCGCGGCTGGTTTATGAGAAACTCCAGGCCTTCGGCTGCCGGTTTCTCATCAGCGATCCCTTTGCCAGCCAGGACTTCGTGAACAAGAACATCGCGCGCTTCGTGCCGCTGGAGACGCTTCTTCGCGAAGCCGACATCGTCTCCCTCCACGCCCGCCTGAGCCGCAAGGCGATTCTGCTCGGCGAAAAGGAGTTCGCGCTCATGAAGCCGACCGCCTACTTCATCAACACCGCGCGTTCCTACATGGTGGACTACAAGGCCCTCGCGACGGCTCTCAAGTCCGGCATCATCATGGGTGCTTCCGTTGACGTCTTCGACAAGGAACCCGTCGATCCGGACAACCCGCTCCTCGGCATTGACAACTGCACGCTCACCAACCACCGCGGCGGCGACACGATCAACTCCTACAGCGACAGCCCCGCGGCCATGATGAAGGCCGCGCAGGAATACCTTGAAGGCGACCGCCCGCGCTATTGGATCAATCCCGAGGTCAAGAGGGGATGATGGAAATCCCAGGGCCTTTTCTCTCAATCGCGATCCCCGTCTTCAACGGGGAAGACATTCTTGCGCCGATGCTCGCCTCTCTTGACGCCCAGGACTGGAATCTCTTTGAAGTCCGCTTTGGCGACGACGGTTCGACCGATGGGACTCGCCGCGCCCTTGACGACTTCGCGGCGCGGCATGCCGGCAGGGTGTTTGTGGAAAGCCATGAAAACATTGGCGAGGGCTTGACCCGAAACCGGCTTCTAAGACAGGCCCAGGGCGAATACATTTGGTTTTGCGACGCCGACGACGAACTTGCCCCCGGTTGCATTTCCCGGATCGTGGATATTCTGGTGAAGACGCCTGTTGATTTCATGTCGCTTTGCTACGGCGAAAAAAACGACGACCCTCTCCAGGCAAGACTCAGCCTAGACCCCGTTCCGGTCACCATTTTTGAGTTGTTGCTGTCCATGCCCTGTGCAACGGTGGCGAAAGTTGTAAAAACATCTTTGCTCCGCGATCACAAGATTGATTTTCCTCCAACAAAGGTTGGCCCCGACCTCGTCCAGTCGCTTTACGCGGCATGTCATTCCCATTCGGCGCTATTCTGGTATGCAAAGCCCTATTGGGTGCGGCGGCATTCCGCCTCCGCCTCCGGGAGTGTCAGCGAGGTTTTTTGCGAACACCTTTCACGCAGCCTCGCGCTGGCACGGGGCGCGGCAGATGCATTCCCCGCCTTCAAAAGGGCGATCGAAGTGCAATTGCTGGACTACTGGAACTACTTCTTGAGGAGGCTCCGCGACGATGCCACCCCGGAAGTCCGCGAAAAATGGGTTCCTTTTGTCAAGAAGTCATTGGGCGAACTCGTCTCCGCGAACGACAATCCCCTGCTGCGCATTCCCCGCGCTTTTTCTCGGCGCGAGGGGGAGGCTCTCGGCGGAAAGCGTGAAGCGCTCAGACGCGAAAGCGCCGCGCTCAAGAGAGAGCAAGCGGCACTCAGGCGGGAGCAAGACCTGCTCAACTCCCTCTCCTGGCGCATCACGGCGCCGCTACGGGCCATTCAGCGCCTTTTCGCGCAAAAGGGGAAAGCATGAAGCTTTCGGTTGTCACAATCAACCGCAACAACGCCGACGGCCTTCGCGCAACACTTAACAGCACCCTCGGCGCCCAGCCTGGGTTCTCCGACTGGGAGCAGATAGTCGTTGACGGCGCGTCGACGGACGGTAGCTTCTCCGAGGTCGGGGCGTATCGCGGCAACCCGCATCTGGGCTGGTGCGTCTCCGAGTCCGACAGCGGCATCTACAACGCCATGAACAAGGGGGCGGCTCACGCCCGGGGCGACTATTTGCTTTTCCTCAATTCTGGCGACACACTTGAACCGGACGTCCTCGCGAAGGTCTTCCCCTTGCCGCCTGGCGCCGACATCTTCTATGGCGATTTGGCGATTCTGAAGAAGGATGGCGAGGTTGTCAAGCGCTACCCGCCTCCCGGCGACATCCACGACTGGCATTTCCTCTATGAAAGTCTTCCGCATCCGGCGGCATTCATTTCGCGACGGCTCTTCCAGGCGCTTGGCGGTTACGACGAATCGTTTAAAATCGTTTCCGACGCCAAGTTTTTCCTGGAGGCGGTGAAACGCGGCGCGACCTTGGCGCAGCTGCCGGTCACGGTCTCCCGCTTCAACACCGACGGGATTTCGTTCGACTCCCGCCATGCAAAGGAACACCGCGCCGAACGCAGGGCTTTTCTCTCCCAGGCCTTCGGCGAACGGCTCGCAGAGATTGCAACCCGCCCCAAGCCGGGGAAGACTCCTTCCTGCATCCGCCCCGATCTTATCGCGCTGGCAAAAAAGGACGCGGACTTCGCCCGCGTCCTTCTCCGCGCCACGGACGCCGTCCGCGCCCTTTGGCGAACGCGGCTCGGCCGCTGTTTGCTTAAACGCTTCGCAACGGCGCTGGAGCGCCGGGAGAGAAAGACTTTGAGCTGACAACCCCTTCCAACCCTTTCTTCACAACCCCCATCCCATCTCGTTATTATGGCCGACAGAATCCCCACAATCACAGTGAACGGCGAACCCGTTCCCCCGCAGGCGATCGAGCACGAGCTCTCCCGCCTCGTCCAGTTCTACTCCCAGCACATGCCGGAGGCGGAGGTCCGAAACCAGCTCGACGCCTTGCGCAGCCGCGCCGTCGAGCAGGCAATCGGCTCCAAGCTTCTCTTCGACGAGGCCGCCAGGCTGGACATCGCCGTCCCGGAGGCCGAGATCGACCAGAGCGTCTTCCGCATGGCCAAGGAAATCGGCGGCATGGAGAAGCTCCGCGCCCAGCTCAAGAAGCAGGGCCTCTCGGAGGCGGCCCTCCGCGAGCAGTTCCGCCGCGGCAAGAAGGTCGACAAGCTGGTCGAGAGCATCGTCTCCGCCGCCGGCGAGCCGACCGAGGAGGAGTGCCGCGACCACTTCGAGGCCCACCGCGACGAATATGCCAAGGGCGAGCGCGTCCTGGCGCAGCACATCCTGATCACGCCGAAGGACGGCAGCGACGAGGCGAAGAAGGCCGCCCGCGACAAGCTCGGGGAGATCCGCGCCCGCGTCGTCGCCGGCGCCGACTTCGGCGACGAGGCGACGGCTCACAGCGACTGCCCGAGCGGCAAGAACGGCGGCAGTCTCGGCTGGTTCTCGCGCGGCATGATGGTTCCCGCCTTCGAGAAGGCCGCCTTCGACATGGAGGTCGGCCAGGTCTCCGACATCATCGAGACGCAGTTCGGCTACCACATCATCTACAAGACCGACGCCGAGGCCGCCACGGCCGCCGACTTCGACGATGCCAAGGACAGCGTGCGGGACTTCCTCTACCACTCCAAGCGCGGGGAGCTCCTGTCGAAACACGTCGCGGAGCTGCGCAAGGCCGCGAAGATCGAAATCCACTGAGCGGCCACGCGCGCCGCGACACCCCGAGGAGGAACACCCCATGAAATCGAGCGCAGATCTTGTCAAGGCCGTCTTCGACGCCATCGACGCCTCGCGCGATGAGATCATCGCCTTCGGACGCGACATCTGGCGCCACCCGGAACCCGGCTACAAGGAGGTGCGCACCTCCAAGGCCATCGAGGAGAAGTTCCGCGCGCTCGGCCTGTCGCCCCGCGCGGGATTCGCGCTGACCGGCGTTCGCGCCGACCTCGCCTGCGGCGCGCCGGGCCCCACGCTCGCCATCCTCGGCGAGATGGATTCGCTGGTGATTCCCTCCCATCCCGACTGCGATCCCGCCACCGGCGCCATCCACGCCTGCGGCCACAACGCGATTCTCACCGGGATGTTCGGCGCCGCCGCCGGCCTCGTCCGTTCAGGCGTCGCCCCGGATCTCGCCGGGCGGCTGGCCTTCCTGGCCTGTCCGGCCGAGGAGTGCATCGACATCTCCTGGCGCAAGTCGCTGATCGACGAAGGCAAGGTCGAGATGCTCGGCGGCAAGCAGGCGATGATCTTCGAAGGCGCCTACGACGACGTCGACCTCGCCTTCATGCTGCACGGCTCCACCGGCAAGCCCCCGCGCGGCTACGGCGCGCAGTACCACAACGGCTTCATCATGAAGCGCGTCGTCTTCACCGGCAAGGCCACCCACGCGGCGGGCGCCCCGCAGTCCTCGCGCAACGCGCTCAGCGCGGCGAACCTGACCCTGAACGCCCTCGCCTTCCTGCGCGAGCGCGACTGCTGCGACGGCCACGCGCGCATGCACGGCATCATCACCGCCGGCGGCGACGTCGTGAACGTCATCCCCGACAAGGTCGTGCTCGAATACCAGCTCCGCAACGACGACATGCAGAAAATCGCCACCATGTCGGACGACTTCGACCAGGCGGCGCGGGGCTGCGCCTCGGCCCTTGGCTGCGGCGCCGAGATCACGACCTTCTGCGGCTACATGCCGACGAAGGAGGACCAGGACCTCGGCAAGATCTACGCCGGCGTCGTCAACGACTTCTTCGCGCCCGACGCAACCATTCGCACCGATGGCTTCGCCACTGGGTCCACCGACATGGGCGATGTCTCCATGATCATGCCGGCCCTCCACGGCTACTGCCCGGGCTTCGGCGGCACCGCCCACGGCGCCGACTTCTTTGTCGCCGACGAGGACGTCGCCTACATCCAAAGCGCGAAGATCGCGGCGGCGATGGCCGTGCGCCTCCTGTGCGACGACGCGGCTGCGGCGCGTCCCATCGCCGCGAAGAAGGCCTCCATGCTCTCCGTCGAGGGCTACAAGGCCCTCGTCCGCCAAATCGAGCGCCGCTAGCGCAACCGGCGCCCCGACCGCCGCCGCGGGGTCGACGGCCGACACGACGGTCGGCCCTCCTCCGCCTCCATGCGGGAAAACGGGCGCCGTCCCTTCCGCGGCGCGGTCACCCTTTCACGAGGATGGCGTCGAACGCGTCGCGCGAGGCGATGCGGAAGAGCCCCTTCCGCCCCACCTTGTTCCTGTCCACGAGCAGATAGCGCCAGTCGGCGATTTCAATCACCTTTCGCAGGAGCTCCGCCTGGCGCTCGTGGTTCGTCGTGGCCGTCTTGTCGTCGACCCCGTAGGCCGAGACAAACGCCTTCGTGATGTTCAGCCGCGACAGCTCGTTCGTCGTCGCCGATCCAAGGACGGCGTTCAGCTGCTGGTCGTAGTTGCCGCCGAGGGCGATCAGCGTCCATGTCGTCGGCATCTCCCGGAAGCAGCCCATCACCGGCACGGCGTTCGTGATGATCGTCAGCCGCCGCAAGTCCCTTTTCGTCAGCAACACGGCCAGCTCGTAGACCGTCGTCGAGGAGTCGAGGAAGACGATGTCGTCCTCCGCGACCAGCCCGATGGCCTCCTCGGCTATGGCCACCTTCGCCGCGCGGTTGGCCACCGCCCGCTCGGTGTAGGTCGACAGGGCGTTGTGCGCATCGCGGAACTCGTTGTAAACCACGCCGCCACGGACGCGCTCGACGGAATCGGAGCGGGAGAGCACCTCCAGGTCGCGGTGTATCGTCGCGGAGCTTGCGTGGAATTCGTCCATCAGCTCCCGGACGGAGCAGGACTTCTTCTTCTTGAGGTAGGCAAGGATCCTTCGTGTGCGTATGGTTTCCATGCCTTCCATCATATCAAATTCCATTTCGCCTTTTCTCATTTTTTCTCAAATTTTTTCACAACTCCTCTTGCGCCAAACCGGCGTTTGGCGTATAATGGTAGCGTCTCAAATGAAGGACTTCGACTATATCTCCCTGGGCTTCTGCTCAAACGACCACCTGGCCGTGGTGCCGTTCATCCCGCACGACACGAAGGTGCGGATAGTCTCGCACGCCATCATGGGCGGAGGGCCGGCGGGCAACGCCGCCGCCGGCGCCGCCGCGCTGGGGATGCGCACCACCTTCGCCGGCACCGTGGGCGACGACCCCGACGGCCGGCAGATCCTCGCCGCCTTCGCCGCGCAGGGCGTCGACACCTCGATG
>JAEEGL014199264.1_pt1 | contig 12436 bp, 25 predicted proteins | sample 9134231 | NCBI WGS metagenome assembly JAEEGL01 (sample SAMN16246548, study PRJNA631951) | gut metagenome | biome: gut microbiome; feature: rumen; material: fiber-attached | host: Bos | place: Iran: Karaj | collected 2018-10 | reverse complement strand
GGTAATTGGGAACTTACCAGTGGTAATAACTATAAATATTTCTACCTGAACAGGGATTATGGGAGTTGGACATCGGTAGCATATACCGAACAAGCGCTAAATGCTGACCCTCGCCTAAAATGCAATATGGGACTTGTTTCATATCAAACTTTATCAACAGTAAAAGGCGTTGCTCTTGCCTACGGCTATCGAGTAAGTCTTCCTGATTTTCTGGCAGATGACCATACACTCGACGAGTTTCGAACATACCTTGCATCAAATCCGATTCAGATAGTTATTCCGCTGAAGAATCCGCAGACCGTCCAACTGACTCCGTCCCAGATGAGCACATTGCTCGGGCAGAACGCAATCTGGAGTAATACTGGGGACACGAGCGTGACCTATCGGGCAGATACGAAGCGGTATATCGATTCTCGTTTAAGCCAGATGCTTGCTCTGATTTTGGAAAACTGACGATGGGTTTCATTTACAAAATCACAAACAAAGTAAACGGCAAAATCTACGTAGGCCAAACCACCCATCCCGTAAGGAAAAGGTGGTTAGGCCATCTTTCTCATGCTCGCACTAATCATGAAAAAAGTTGTACGCATCTTCATCGTGCTATAAGAAAATACGGCGCAAAGAATTTCACTTGCGAAGTACTGCAAGAGATTGACAATTCTTTTCTTGATGAATTTGAAAAGTTCTGGATTCAAAGCTATGATTCAGCGCATAAAGGTTATAACATTACCTTGGGCGGTGAAGGATCAATGAAATTTACCGATGCCGAAATTCTCGAAAAGTGGAATGAAGGATTGACCGTCAAACAAATAGCGAAAAGTTTAGGTTCATGCAAACCAACTATCTCCGAAAGATTGCATGCTCTTGGAATTGATAAGAGAATATTGTTGGAAAGGGGATGGGAAAACGGTGCGAAAAAGAACCGTATACCTGTTTATCAGTATGATCTTGACGGAAATTACTTGCGCTCATTCGATTCCATAAAAGACGCTAATGTTTTTATAGGTTTGAAAAATGGGGTGACTCCTGCTCTAAATGGAACTATTCAGCAGGCAGGTGGATACCTTTGGAAAGATTATAAGGCTGACAAAATAGAACCTTACAAACCGATAAAAGCGCAACGCAGAAGAGTTGCAAAAATAGCAGAAGATGGTACCGTCTTAGAAGTATTCCAGAAAATTAAAGATGCCGCCACATCTGTGAACGGGAATCACGCCAACATTGTGCGTGCTTGCAAAAATCCACATAAGGTCTGCTGTGGATACCATTGGAGATATGTATAAGGAGAAACAACATGACAAAACGTGAAACACGCGTCATCAACGCCTTCATCAACTGTGTGAAGACAGGGGAATACACCCTCGACTATGCTATTCTGCTGATCGAAGATAATCAGCGTTACGGATGGCTGTCTGAAGAAGCAAAGGAAGTCTTCTACGAAGCCGTCATGCCGGACGAAGAACCGGAACCCGAACCGACACCGGAACCGGAAGCTACCGAATAACGCGGAGCCGGGTTTGAGAGTATAACGCTTCATCCTCTGGGGGCGCAGTCGGCAGTCCGCTCATTTCACTCTCAACTTTGGCGAGTCCCGGCACGGTGTGGCGAATAACCACCTCGCCGTCCGGGTAGAGAATGACAGCGGAAACAAAAAGCGAAAGAGCGGTGCGGAGATCATCCGTGTCGCTCTTTTCGTCTTTAAGCACGGACAGGGTATTATCCCGCAGGCTGTCCAGAACGTCGCCAAAGGCCTCAAATTGGGCTTCTGCGGGCGTTTCCATGCTGGCCGATAAATTATCCCGTTTCGCTTCCAAATCCGCTAATTTCAGCGCCAGCGCGCGGCTGTGCGGGTTGTCTGCAATAGCTTCTGTCAGTCCGTCAATTTTTCGGTCTATGACCGCGATCTGAGCCCGGATGGTTTCGGCATCCTGCGCCTTCTGCGCTTCTTCCGCAAGGCGGTTCCGCATCAGTGCGGCTTTGGCGGTTTCGTACTTTTCGCCCGTCAGCAGGTCTTCGGCGGCGTCAAGGATCAGGCGCTCCAGCACTTCCCGGCGAAAGCCTGCGTGTTTCCCGTTGCAGTAGTATGACTCATAGACGCGCCCTTTGGCCGTCCTGCGGTTGATATACGCCCGTTCACCGCAGACACCGCACCAGCACAGGCCGGACAGCATGGCGCGGTCTTTGGAGTACGCGCCCGAACCGGGGCGGCGGACTTTTGCCTTGCCCGCGCTGTTTGCGACCTGCAGGCGGTCGAATGTGGCACGGTCAATGATCGGGGCGCAGTAGTCTTCGATGGTCGTTCCGCCGTATGTCATGGAGCCATAAAGGAGCGGTTTCTTCATCAGCTTTTCAACCTTCTCCGGATGCTGTGCAAACGCCTTGCCGAGCAGGTGTTTCACTTCACGGATGGGTGCGCCCGCGATCCGCGCTTCAACCGCCTGACGGATCGGCTCGACCATGTCCGGGTCCGGCTCGGCCTTGTAACCGATGCGCGGTTCGCCGTTGGAGTAATAACCCATATCCACCGGGACAGCTACCCAGCCGTCCGGGATGCAGGACCGCGGAATGACCTTGTGTGTTTTGAAGTTATGCTGAAGGGCGCGCTTGACGTCCGCGCTGATCATGTCGCTCTGGTTCTGAGCGCTGGCGAAATACATGGATTCGAGGACGTGCGCGAACGGCCCGTTATCAATAATAGGCTGTTGGAGGGAGTAGATCTTGTATCCTGCCATCCGCAGGCGGGCGGCGTCGAGCTGCGCCTGATCATAATTTCGGTGGACGCGCTCAAAGTCCCACGCGATCAGGCCTTCGATCCCTGTTTTCTTCCGCTTGCCGTGGAGCAGGTCGGACATCATTTCAAGATAGTGATCCCGGCCTTTGGTGGACCTGCCGGAGACGAAGGGATCGGCATAGACTTTGACCAGGTCGAGGCCGTTTTCGTCGCAGTATCGGCGGATGGCGGCTTCCTGTTCGTCGGTGGACGTGTCCTTCAGGCCTTGCTCTTCTCCGCCCGAATAACGGCAGTACGCGACGACCTTGTCACCAATTTTAAAAGGGGAATTATTCGGTGTCATGGTAAAATATATTCAACAGTTGCATCCGGTGGGATAACCACCAAAAAGAAGACCGCTACGGGGGAATGGGGCGGTCTTTTTTTATTTAAATAGCTTTTTCTTCCGCCGCTTCTTTTTCGATTGCTTTATCAGCCATGCGGGAAGCGTGAATGGAAACAGGATGACATTTATACACCTGTCCAGAAATTTATTCATTTCGCGCTTTTCTTTCGCGGTCATTTTTCTGCCGATGATCATAACTCCTTTCCGATCGGGATCAACACACGCCCCAGAACGTGAACGCGGTCCTGTTCGAGATCTTCCGCGGTGTAATGTATCGTTTCAAATTCCGGGTTATCTGAGCGCAGATCTATTCCGCCGTCAGACGTGCGATAGATGCGCTTTATCATGTCAGAATCATCCGCATTGACGGAAACCACCTGACTATTCTCCCAAGCATCACCCGGACGACAGATGAGCATATCTCCGGGAATGATCGTCGGGGACATGGATTCGCCAACCGCTACGATGGCTTTCAGCCCTTCGCCCCACCTGCGGACGTATGAGGACGGGATCGGGACGTCTTTGATGACAAAGAAGGGGTCACCATTGGAGCCGGGTCCGCACCGAAGGGACGCCACCAGCGGGATCATGACTTCGTCTTCCGGGACGATTTCAGGGACTTCTTCGATCTGACGCCCGACGCCTTCCGCTGATCCGCGCCCGATGAGATCATCCACCGAAACGCCGTAAAGGTCGGCAAGTTTGGCCAGCTTGTCCGGGGTTATCTGCCTACGTCCGGTTTCATAGTGACCGTATGCGGTCAGGGACATTCCGAGAAATTCTGACAGTTGCGTCTGCGTCTTTCCCGCTTTTTTTCTGTAGTATTTTAGATTGTTTCCCATAGTTGCACCCCTTTTTATTAATTATATTTATACATTCTGTAATAATTTCAGGAAATTCAGTTTTATACAAAATGTAATAATTTCTTCATTTCCCTTGCATTATTATACATTTTGTAGTATTATTATGTATAGATAAATAAAACAACGGAGGAAAAAAATCATGATGCACAAAGAATTTGAAGAACTCGCCGGATACGAAGTCAGCTATGAAACCTACACCAACATCATTGAACCGATGTACATGGCGACCAACGTAAGCAAGCAGGAGTTTGTGAAGATGCTTGACAAAAAGGCTTTTGCCCTTCCGACCAAAAAGCAGATGGTCAACGAAATGAAGAAGATCGCAAAGTTCCTTTTTGAAAACTGCGGTATCTCGAGCTACTACGAAGAAAAGGAAAAGCTGAACAAGGTCGCAAAGGAATATGCAAAGAGGGTTTACGGAATCGACTGGGCGAACGACTTCAACAGCTACGTTTACTTCAACACCGAATACGCTTATTGCGGTTACGTCATGGACCGGGGATGCTCCTTCCCTTACGAACTGGTAATCGGACGGAAAAACACCGATTACGAAAGAATCCAACTGGTGAAGTGCTAACAAAACAAACGCCCTCCCGGCCGGGCAAAAGACCGGGAGAAAGAAGGATGAGATGTTTAGCGCACAGGAAATGATCGAAGACGCCATTTACATGGAGCCGGAAGAATACGCAAAGAAGTACGGTGAACCCAAAGTTGGACCGCACGGACGACTGGTAGACGTCAAGTGGATGGCCTACGGTGACCTTCGTATTTACGAAGACGGGTATGAAGAGTATATCTCAATTGGTGATTAACACTCTGATCTGAAGCCCGCTGAATGAGTCTGCCGGGAGGCAACGAAACTGTCGAGGAATCCTCGACAGTCCGGGTAACCGAGAAAGGAACTAACAATGACTGACAAGTACTATGACGTCTATTTTCAGCCTGCCGACCTTTATGTCGACGAGCATGGCCATCTGGAGAACACGGATGCGCTCCAAATTATCGAGTTTGAATACGACGAGGACACCGAGGAAGTGACCGCCTGCCGCCGTGTGGATGAAAAGGGCAACGTCCTTGAAGACCGTCCCGATCTGTACGACCTTGTCCACTCCGGGGACGGGGATGACCCGACCATTGACAAGGCGCTGGGACGCTTTGAAGGCTGGCTGACCGATAACCTTGAATGGCGTGAAAGCTATCGCGGGGACTATTACAACCCGCCGGAATACGTCTGCGTCGGGATAACCGGGTATGTGGACGAACCGCCCTACCGCCCCCTCCATATAAGTGACACTGTTATCCGGGCCATGCTCAAACGGCGACGCTAATTTTTTTTACCAAATTGTCACTACATTTTGTATGTATTTCATTGTATTTTATACAAATAGTAGTATAATTATCTGTAGGATTACTACATTCTGACGAAAGGAGATCAAAAACTTGAAGACGAACCTGAAAACCATACGGATCGAAAAAGGCTTGACGCAGGGCGAAGCCGCCCGAAGGATCGGGATCACCCAGCAGAGGTTGAGCCATTACGAAGTCGGCATCCGCCAGCCGGGACTTGAAATTATCAGGAAGGCGGCGGAGGTCTACGGCGTGACCGTGGATGAATTGATCGCCGAACCTTTGGAGGAATCATGACCGAACGGGAACGCGCCGAACGCGCTGCATATGACGCCGAGCTTCGCGCCCGGATCGCGTCAGGAGAGATAACGCCGATGGATGCTGAAGTCGAAGCAGACTTCCACTACAACGGCATGGACAGCAGACAGAACGTCTGCGGAATGTAGGAGGGAAAAATGCCGAAAGCATATTGGAACGGTCACGAGATCTACGACCTTGAATTTCGCGCCGGATGGGTCGAAGTGGCCTTTTGGATGGATGACTTCGAGTCACCGCTGACCGGGACAGGCATGCGCCGCGTCCGCATGGAAGACATCGAGATCCGCAACGTGGAGGAAGAATGATCGACCTGAACCTGAAGCACAAGGAACAGCCGAAAGGCTGGGAGCCGGAAGAGATCGCGGTCGCGGTGATCGCGCTGGTCATCTGGGTGCCGATGGCCTTCGTCATCGGAGGTCTGCTGTGATCCGCACGGAGAACATCCGCGTCCGGTGTGAAGCGGTCGAACCCGAACCGATCTGGATCGACTTCGAGGATGCGCACTTCCGCATTTACGGGACGCTGGCATGGTTCTACCGGGCGCTCACGATCACCGAGTCGGAAGCATCAGCGCAGGCGAAGCTCCGCCCGTGGCTGATGGAAGCCAAAAAGAAAAGCGGCGCGAACTCCGCAGAACACGCCGCTCCATCCCTGAAAAGGGAATAACTATACAACAAAGGATTATATCATGGAAATTTCTAATATGTCTTTTTTCGGAATGAAAACATTCGATCCGAAAACCAAAAACAACAGCCGGGGCATAACCCTGACGGTTTGCGAGTATTCTATCAGCATCCCGCAAAGCACCTATAAAGCCATCGGGAAGCCGAAGCATTTCGAGATCGGTTTCAACGATATGAAACATTTCTTCGGACTGAAACCCGTTCAGAATCCGACGAAATTCTCCCTTCCGATTACCGGAATAAAAGGCGGTCCGTCTATCTCAAAAGCGTCTGTCTGCGAGAAGATCGCGTCGCTGAAACCGTTCGACCGCAAGAATGAAAATCTGATCCTGTCAAACGGGAGTTTCGATAAGGAAAGCGGTTACTGGCTTTTCGATCTGGACGACGGTTACACCCTCACCCGCATCCGGAAAGGAGCGAAATAATGGAAAGCACAGAAATTATGACTACAGGCACCGGGATCGTCCGGTCGGTGGATGATCTGGCCCGCATCGGTAAGATGATGGCGGTCAGCGGATACTTTCAGGACGCCCGTGAAGCTGCGCAGGCCGCTGTGAAGGTTCAAGCAGGCATGGAGATGGGCTTCGGCCCGTTCACAAGCATGACGGGCATCCACATCATTCAGGGACGTCCCAGCGTCGGCGCCAACCTGATGGCGTCCGCGGTGAAGACGAATCCGCGCTATGACTACCGCGTCCGGGAGATGACCGATCAGGCCTGCAAAATCGAATTTTTTGAGATCATCGGCGGCAAGCGTGAAAGCATCGGGGTGTCCGAATTTACGCTGGCGGACGGCAAGAAGGCCGGGACAAAGAACCTTGACAAGTTCCCGCGCAATATGCTTTTCGCCCGGGCCATGAGCAACGGCATCCGCTGGTTCTGCCCGGACGCTTTCAACGGAAACACCGTTTACACGCCGGAAGAGCTGGGCGCGGACGTGGACGAAGACGGCAATATCATCGAAGTCCCGCGCGTCGAAGTGATCCAGCCGAAGGCCGAACCCGAACCCGTTGTTACGGCTGAAAAAACCGAAATTGCACCGGAAACGGCAACTAAAAAGGACTTCGATGAAGACGAATTTCTCCGCGCATGGTCAAAGCCTGCGGGCGTCCCGGGGATGAGCAAGATGAACGCCGAAAAGATGACGGACAGCAAAGGCACGCCCTACGGCGAAAAAAGCACCAAAGACCTGTTCTTTGCCCTGCGCGCGATCACCAAGAAGATCGACGGCGCGACCGATGAACAGCGTGAAGCGCTCGGCCTGAAGGTGTCCGCGATCTGCGAAATTCTGCAGTATCGGAAGACCGCGCTGACCATCCCGGACGCGGTGCAGATGTAAAAAATACGGGCGCGGCACGATGATACACCACTCTTTCCATAGACAATTTCTTCTCAAAGGGCAGGAGCCGCGCCCTGCCCACCTTTTGAAAAAATCGGAGTAAAGATGGAAAAATATATCAAACTTTACACCAAAATGCTCGACAATCCGAAGACAGGGAAGCTCAAAGACCGAACGTGGAGAATCATGATCGAAGTCTTCCTGATGGCTGGAGAAACCTTCGATGATGGCAAACTTCCAGACGTTGAAATGATCGCATGGCGGCTTCGCCGCTCAGAAAAAGACGTTCGGGACGCATTGCACGAACTGGCGAAAATCGGGACGGTTTCGCTGTCAGAAGATAACGTGATTGTAACGAATTTTGAGGAATATCAAAACACAAATCAGACCGCATATGAACGCGTAAAAAATTATCGGAAACGTCATCGTGATAACACAAATGATAACGCGGATGATAACGCAAAAGATAACGGGACTGATAACGCGGATGATATGAAAATGATAACTATAGATATAGATAGAGATAAAGATATAGATAAAGATAAGAATAAAGAATTAAGTGAAGTTAAAGAGAGCGTGTTAAAAGACGCGCCCGCCAAAAAAACACCCGCCAAACCAAAACCTGAAAAACACACATACGGTTCTTTCGGGAACGTCCTGCTGACGGACGCCGAAGCCGAAAACCTGCGCAAGAAGTTTACCGACGCGGACAACCGCATCGAATACTTCTCGATGAAGAAGAAGGCGAAAGGCTACGTCTATAAGTCCGACTATGCCGCTATTCTGGCATGGGCTGATGACGACGCGGAAAAGGCAAAGGCGAACGGCAACGCCGCGCAGAAGTCGGTGAACGAATATCCCGACATTTACACCCAGCTCAAAGCGGAAGGAGTTATATGACTGACATCGAAACAAAACTGATCCTTGCCAGGATCGAAGCAAACTGGACACCGTTCAAGAACAGCGAAGCGGCGGTGACGCTTTGGGCAGACCGCTTCAAGTCAGACCCTTATCCGCTTGTCCTTGAAGCGGTGAACATCCTGATCGACACCGACCTCGGCGGGTTCCGCCCGACCATCGGGCAGGTCAAAGCCGCCATGCACGATATTGTTTACGGTGAACCGATCAGCGAAACCGAAGCGTGGCAACTCGTCAAAGGAAGCCTGCATGAAGCGCAGAGCGAACCGGAAACGCTGGGCGGTGCGCGGTCAGCATGGAAGAAACTGCCGGAAGACATTCAGAAACTTGTCAGTCCGCGCCAGCTTTTGGAGTGGAACTGGCTGGAAAACAGCCAGCTTGACACCGTGATCGAGTCGAACTTCATGCGCAGTTATCGGGACGTCCGGGCGCGGAAATACCGCAAGGAAACGATCAGCAAGCAGAGCGCAAAGAACATCGAAGCCATCCGGGAAAAGCTCGGCCTTTATCAGGACGCCGACGCGAAACCGGAACTGCCTCAGCCGAAGAAGATCGCGTATGAAAAGCCGGAATGGATGATCCGCCGGGAAGAAGAAGCCGGAAAAGTTAACCGGCCCAACATTACACCGGGACAGCGTCCATTTCCTCCGCGTCCGACGCTTGGGGAGAAAAAATGAACGTCGTTGTCACTGATAACCCGAAGGCCTGCGGATATGACGCCGTCCGCGATGAAGCGACGATCCACCGCGAAGATGCGGACTGGATGAAGGAGCTTGCCGGGAACATCAAACGGACGAAGGACAAGGCCATTATCCGGCAGGCGGAGCGTGAATTTCACGATGAGATGTTTAGCAAATACGGAAAAACAGTCGCCGGGGAACTGCTGATGAAGCTCTGGCAGGCGACAAAGGAGATGAAATGATGAGTAAGAACTGTTTGAATTGCGCGTGGTTCTGCCACGCAGACGGGAAATGCTACGGGACGCCGTTCCTGCTGAGCGGCCTTGAAGTCGGCGCGACGCTGACCGTCCCGGCGGAAGAAGGATGCTGTCAGCAGTGGGCCTTCGACGGTCTGGAAGACTGGGAGAGAGAAGACACCCTCGTGACAATGGAGATGACGAAATGATGGAGCCTATTGAAAAAATTATTCAGGCCGTCGAGGAAAAAGGCGACCTTACCGACAACGAACGCTACAACGTCGTTATGTATCTGGAGATGCTCCGCGACCTGATGATCGACACATCTTACTACTATGCGCGATACGCGGCGGACAACCTACCGGGGAAGAGGACGAAATGAAGCTGAAATGCGAACTGTATAACGACAACTTCCAGAACTTCAAGGGGTATCACATCCCGAAGGCTCAGCTCGTTATCGCGGATATTCCGTACAACATCGGGACAAATTTCTACGGGTCAAACCCGGTCTGGTATGTGGACGGTGACAATAAGAACGGCGAATCCGATAAAGCCGGGAAAGCGGCTTTTTTGACGGATTTCAACTTCAACATTGCGGAATACTTTCACTTCTGCAACCGCCTGCTCATCAAGGAACCGAAGGAACGCGGAAAAGCGCCCTGCATGATCATTTTCTGCAGTTATCAGCAACAGCAGATGGTCATCGAACTGGCAAAGAAGCACGGGTTCGCGAATTACATCCCGCTTGTCTTCATCAAACCGACTTCACCGCAGGTTTTGAAAGCAAATATGCGCATCTGCGGCGCGACGGAATACGGCCTTGTCCTGTATCGCGACAAACTGCCGAAATTCAACAACAACGGGAAGATGATCCTGAACTGGTTCGAATGGGAACGGGACTACAACATCCCGAAGATCCACCCGACGCAGAAACCTGTCCGAGTCCTGCAGAAGCTCATCCGCATCTTCACCGATCCGGGCGACGTTGTGATCGACCCGTGCGCCGGGAGCGGTTCAACGCTCCGCGCAGCGCATGACTGCGGACGGAACGCATACGGGTTTGAAGTCAGTAAAACGATCTATCGGCAGGCAATGACCGAAATGCTGAATTTTGAAGAACAGCCGATGACGCTGTTTGACTTTGCGGAGGTGACGGCATGACAAAGCGCAGAGATTCGGTTTGGTGGAAGGAAAACACGACCGTGGCGGCGTACGTTCCGCGGGACGTCTATGACGCGCTCGTCCGCATCTCCGTTGAACGGACGAAGACTGAACACGAGTGGTGGAGCGTTTCGCGGGTCGCCTGCGAGATCCTGACGGACGCAGTCATGGGGGCGGATCATGGGCGAGCTTGACGGATTTGTGGTTTTTCGCAACGAAAAGGGCAACAAGACCGCGCCGCACGCCTGCGCCCTGCTCGTCAGCAAGTACATCCTGACGCTGTCCATGACGGCCTGTCAGGAGCTTGAAGACCCGGAATATGTTCATATCTTCTTCGACGAACGCAGGCGCCGGATGATGGTCACGAAGGCCGAACCGGACGCGCCGAACAGCTTTCTGCTTGTCCAGCAGGGCAAAAAGAACACCCGCCGATGCGGTATTTCTGCAAAGTTTGTCCGCGCCGAAGTCGAACGGCTGGCCGGGTTCTCTTTCGACGGTCTGCGCTTTTTGATCTACGGGCATAAGGCGCAGGCACAGAACCCGGCGCTCATCTTCGAGCTGGCCGACCTGCGGAAGGAGGTGCTGGGATGATCTACCTGACCAACGCCTTCAGCGTCCACATGATTCCGCGAACCCACGTCGGGGACGAGAAGAACCTGCATTTCCGCCGGATCAGCTCCTACGAAGCTGGCGCCATCCTGCGGAGCGGAGCCATCCGCAGTTTCTACGGCCACGGCGAAAGCGCGTATCATCTGGCGCGCTATCTGAAGATCGACATCCCGGTCAGCCGCGGTTACATCGAGCTGAAGCCGGAAGACGTCCTGATCATTGCCGCCGTGACCGGGAAGCGCAAATGGGAAGCGGGTGAAAAGCCGTTTCCCGGCTGGATCTTCTTTGAGGTAACAACGTCCGAAGACGGACGAGAACGTAACAAACCCGCCGCATAACTAACTCCGAGCAGGCGGAAGCTTATATCGGCTTGGTCATGTGGGCCACCGAACCGGAATGAACGAAAGGAGAGTCTCCTTACATAAGTCTATTTTTACCCAAACAAACGTTGTCAGCCGTGGGTGTTCCGGCGCGGCTGTCCTTTTTGGGCAGACAGTCATCAGGAGGAAAAACAATGTTAATGAAATGGATCAGCGTCAAAGAAGCATATGACCGGGTCTACAGAAAAGCCGGGTTCGTCCCGACGTCAAATTTGAAGAACGACCCGAACAGCAAGCCGATGCTGGAGCAGGAAGCGCGGAAACGGGCCCTGTCGAAGCTGGACGGAAAGGACAGGATCGTGATCGACAGCTGCGTGAAGCGGATGAAGGAGTGCTGTCCGGGGGTGTATCTGGGGGACAGCGCGGCACTGCAGATATTGGAGCATATCGGCATCTTTTTGGCGGAGGCGGAAAGATGATCGACCTGAACGACATTCTGCGTCAGAACGAGGACGCCAGCATGAAAGAAGCCGCGAGAAGCATTTATATTCTGTTCCGAAGCCTGTGTGAAGCTGGCTTTACGGAAGATCAGGCAATGCAGATTGTCACGGCAACCATCGGAAATATCAGAAACGGGGTGACACAATGACAGGCGAATTGAAACCCGTAAAATGTGGATGCGGGGGAGAAGCAAAGGTGATCATGCTGATACCAGAGGTCTATGCGGTTGAATGTAGTAAGTGTTGGATTAGAACCGGATCTCCCGCAAAAACCGAAGCTGAAGCTGTTGCGGCATGGAATAGGGCAATGGGTGCAAAGGACATTAATGTCCCTGACAAAGGTTTT
>JAEEGL014077862.1_pt1 | contig 12436 bp, 11 predicted proteins | sample 9134231 | NCBI WGS metagenome assembly JAEEGL01 (sample SAMN16246548, study PRJNA631951) | gut metagenome | biome: gut microbiome; feature: rumen; material: fiber-attached | host: Bos | place: Iran: Karaj | collected 2018-10 | reverse complement strand
TTCGGGCGCTGAGCCTCGAGAGTCTTGACATTTTTGCAGAGAAGGCTGGTCACAAGCATCGATGTGAAGCTGCTGGTCATGGCGAGGCTTCTGTCGTTGGTTCCGTCAGGGAGTACGATGACGAGATCCTTGCCCGGCACGGCTATCTTGGCAAGCTCGCCGTCAGGGTTGCAGGTAATGATCAGATGATTGGAGCCCTTGCAGAATTTGTTGGCGACCTCGTAAGCTGCGACGCTCTCAGGGCTGTTGCCTGAACGTCCGAATGAAATGAAAAGCTTAGGTGCCGGACTCAGGAAGAATGAAGGAGCGGATACGATATCGGTGGTGGCGACAGCCTTTGCCTGAACATAACCGTCCTTCATATAGTTGCAGACGGCCGTATCGGCGATGTAAGCTGAGGAACCGGCACCGGTAAGGATGATCTCCGTATTCTTGTCAATTGAATTCTTTGACAGGAACTCTTCAATTTCCTGCTTCTGGCTCAATACAATGTCGTAAGTATCCATCCACATCTTTGGCTGATGGGCGATCTCACGGATTGTGTGGCAATTAAGGTTCAGCATATATTGTTTTTAGTTAAAATATCCAATCTAATTCGCTTACAAAACTAAAGAACATTTGTTAATTTTCAAAACTTTTCTTTAAATTGTTCTAAATTTTCAAAAGTAATTATTCGTATCGACTTAATTTTCAGAATGTATTGCATTTTATTAAATAAAACCGTACCTTTACTTTCGGAAGAAAAAAATGGACAAATAATCGGTTATCATGAAAAGAAAATACTCCGCTGAAGAGCGCAGAAGCCTATTACTCAACCAACTAAAGAACGAAGGGAAGATTTTCATCTCTGACCTGATGAAACAGTTCGACGTGTCCGAGGTCTCGATAAGGAAGGACCTGGCCATCCTGGAGGAGAGGAAACTGCTTTTGAGGGTCAAAGGCGGCGCCGTGGACATGCACCAGACCGGAGATTACGATGACATGTCCATCAGCCAGAAGCAGCGCATGCATTCGCGCGAGAAACAGATGATCGGAAAGTTCGCCGCTTCGCTGATCATGGACGGAGAGACCGTGATCTTCGACTCGGGCACCACAGTCATGGAAATCGCAAAGAATCTTGACAGCCTCAACAATCTCACAGTCATAACAAACGCTCTCGACATAGCCATCACCCTCAATAAATATTCAAGGTTCAACGTGATCGCCCTCGGAGGCAAAATGAGGTCTGTATCCTACTCTACCGTAGGAATGCTCGCCGAATCGGCGCTCAAGAACTTCTACTGCGACAAGCTTTTCCTCGGCGTCGACAGCGTCAGCATCAAGGACGGAATCTCCACGCCGAATCTCGAAGAGGCCAGCCTCAACCAGGCGATGATCAACTCCGCCAAAGAGGTAATCGCAGTCTTCGACTCAAGCAAGTTCGGCCGCAGAAGCTTCGTACATATCGCTTCTCTCGACAAGATAGATACAATCGTCACAGATTCAGGCATTTCGCCTGATTTCAAAGACTATGTAGAGGCATCCGGAATAAAACTCCACATCGTCGACATTTAATACCTATTAATATATTAATAAGGGGTATTCTTATTTTTATAAGTATTTTTTGCAAATATTCTTTCTTTTCTTAACTTTGTTGTCACGACAAAAGTTAATTATTGAAAGAATATTGTTTTTTATATGGCAAAGAAACACAATTGGCTTCTCTATGCTCTGATTACCGTGGTGACATGGGGTATCTGGGGCGCATTCTCGTCAACACCTGACTATCCTGCAACCCTGACCTATGTGGTCTGGGCGATAAGCATGGTCCCGTGCGCTCTGGTAGCATTGTCAAACATCAAGTTCAAGCTTGACACAAACCCGAAAGGGGTAATCCTCAGCATGGGAGTTGGCCTTCTCGGAGCCGGCGGACAGCTGATCCTCTTCGAAGCCTTGAAGCATGGACCAGCATATCTGATCTTCCCTCTTATCTCCGTCGCCCCTATCGTGACAGTGATTCTCTCTACGGTATTCCTCAAGGAAAGGGTCAGCAAGCTGGGCGTAATCGGAATATTCCTGGCCTTCGTAGCCCTCGTCTGCTTCTCGCTCTCGAGCGGATCCGACGAAGCCGCCAAGGACAACCTCTGGATAATCCTCGCCTCTCTGGTGTTCATCTGCTGGGGTACCCAGGCCTTCGTCATGAAGCTGGCCAACAACCACACCCCGGACGCAGAAAGCGTATTCGTCTACATGGCGATCTCAGCCGTAGTGCTGATCCCTGTCGCTCTTATGATGACCGATTTCTCGCAGCCTATCAATACATCTTTCAACGGACCTTATCTCACTTTCTGCATACAGATACTGAACTCTATCGGCGCATTCGCCCTCGTATATGCCAACAGGTATGGAAAGGCAATGCTCGTGGCCCCTCTCGCCGACGCTCTGGCCCCGGTGATCACGACGGCCATCTCGCTGGTGCTCTACGCCCACATCCCGGGCATCGCCCAGATCATCGGTATCGTATCGGCAATCAGCTGCGTACTTATTTTCAGCAGAGAGTAACAGAAATATACCGGTGTTCATCCGGAAATAGTAGTTCTTGAAAACGAAATGTTAATGGAGTGGAGACCCCCGCGTGATGCGGCGGTCTCTTTTTTTTATTGGGAATCAAGCCACTGGCTAGGCGTCAGGTCCGTACGCAGCTTGAAATTCCTGAAGAACGAGACGTCGCTGGAGAACCCGGCGCGCTCGGCGAGATCCAGCATCTTGATATCCGGATTCTCCTTCAGAACCTTCTGGGCATACCTGATTCTGTAATCATTGACGAAATCAGTAAAACTGCCCCCTGTCTTCCTGTTGATGCAATAAGAGATATACTGCGAGTTGGTCCCCAGCACGGTAACCAGATCGGAGACCTTCAGCCTTGGCTGCAGATATAGCTGCCGGCTCTCCATGAGCTCCGATATCTGGGCCATGAGTTCGTCGGCGCGGGCATCGTCAAGAATATAATCCCCACTGTCGGCGGCATCATCAGCATCATCGGCCCCGGCTGCCTGACGCTTCTTCCTGTACCAATAGAAGGGTGCTGCGACGGCCAGGATCAGCATCAGAGCGCCCGCCAGCGGCACCCACGGAATCGAAAGGGCGCGCCGGCCCGGCAAACCAGGCGACAAGACGAAGACAGCAGCGGACGGGTTCATGTAATCGGCCCCGATTCCGCCCGAAACGATGATACGGCCGTCCTCGGACATGGTCGCGGACCCTATCAGGAAGTCTTCGATCGCTTCGGTATGGTACAGCATAAGCGACGCTTTTCCGCCCTCGAGGGCCTGCCTGTAGTCGATACGGAGGACGCAGGCCGAGCCGTCTTCCCCGATTCCGGTAAGGAAAGCCGCACCGGTCTTGCGGTCCGCGAAAAAGCCGCCGTAATACGATATGGAGCCCATAGGACCTTCCATCGGGACGTCGCATTCAGTCTCGAGAAGGGAGAACTCTCCGTCCGTGACCTTGAGGATAGCGACCTGGCCGTCGGCGTTCCATGCCGGGACCAGATATGTATAGTCCCCCGATTCCATGTCTCCGACAAAGAAATCGGCCGAGCGCAGGTCTCCGCCCAATGGCCTGACGCGCCATTCGTCGAGAAGCGGCACATGATAAGGGTCCCCGTTCAGCCGGTCGACGATCACGGGACTGATTTCTTTTCCATAGTTGTCCTGGGACCCGAAGATTATGGCATCATCCCCGGAAGTGCGGAGAATATATGGCTGGGAACGCTGGTTCGAGCTTACTTTTACGACTTTGCCGCCGGTTTTCCGGTCATAGATTTCGATGTCGTCCTCTTTGTACCAGTTCCCGGAGACCACTATCCTGCCGTCCGCGAGCTCGGTGCTGCGGCAGAGGGCCCTCTTTGTATCCATTATCGGGACCGGATTGAAGGAATGGCTGTCCGGATCGTAAACCTCGACCGAGAAGCTCTGACCGATGCCGATGTAGTCATTATGGCCGCCGAACACATAGACCTTACCGTCAGAGGCAAGCACGGAACTGGCGTCGTCATGAGGATAGACAGTAGGGATCGAGGTCCATTTGCCGCCATGATAGTATTCTGCCGTCGATGTCAGCAGGAATCCGGTCGTATGTCCCCCTATCACGACAATCTCGTCGCCGTGAGTGAACATAATATGAGTAAAACGGGGGATGGTCATATCCGGGAGTCTCTCGTAGCTCATCCGGACGAACTGGACATCGCGTCCGGACGACAACTGAGCGCCCTCTTCGGCAGAAGATGCCTCAAGAGGAACAAAAAGTGCGCACAATAAAAGAAATCCGAGACGCCGCATTGGCCTTAGTTTAAGTATCCAAATATAGCAAATACTTCCGAAAGACTTTCATATTCTCAAAAAGAAAGTCTGTTTTTAGGATTTGAAAACCAGATGGGACATACTACAGCTAACTTAGCTTCCGTGGACTAAAAACATAATTGACAAAAACATGAAAACTATCAGAAAAGAGATTTACTCCGTCCCTCGGGTCGAGGTCACGGAGTTGACTGTCGAGACGAACATCCTCGCAGCAAGCGGCAGCGCCAGCCTTTTCGGCGCAGGTGTCGACGAATCCAACGCCGACAGTAACGGAACTTCAATCTGGTAAAGCTATGAAAAAATCATCAGTCATTTCAGCATTCGCATCATTGCTTGCAATTGCGGCAGGATGCTCCAAGGAAACTCCGATGGAAGTAATTCCGGCAGAGCCAGAAACTGTTTCCACACTTACCGTATCGGCCAGGCATGGAGAGGCCCCGGTATCGGCAGATACCAAGGTCGCCTACGGAACGACGGACGCCACATGGGAAACAGGCGACAAGATTTTCCTTATCAAGAGTGACGGCACCACTATCGCCCTTACCCTGAGCGATGGAGCAGGTACTTCTGAAGGAACATTCTCTTCTACCGACCCTGTAGTTGCAGGAAACTACACTCCGTATGCGGTCAGCGGCAGCGCTCTGACCAAGGGTTTCGTCAGCGTAAGCGACGGCAGCATAACCCTCAACCTGAACGAACCTGGAGGCGCGACCCTTGCCGATGCGATGGAACATGACATACTGAAGGGATCGACTGTCTCGCTTGTATCCGGGCAGGAACATGCTGACATTACCGGGCTGACCACCCATATTCTCAGCTATATAAGAATCAAGTTCAATAATCCATCTGAGGCAATTGCATCCATAGGATTGAATTCCGCCGGCGGAATATATAAGACCGTCACTATCTCCGCCAACGGAACTGTCGCAGGTAGCGAGTCCACTACCGAGACCATCCTGGTAGATGCGGCCGGAGATGCCGCGAACGGTTATACCGGTTATCTCGCAGTATATGACAAGACTACTGCAAACCTGTATGCGCACGCCGTAGATGCCAACAATAAAGCTTTCGCCAGGTGTGTGTCCTCGCATGATGCCGATTACGACGCAGGAGTCGTATATGGAAAGAGTTTTACCATCACCGATGCCCAGGCTGCTTCTGCCGCAAGCGGAACACTGAGCGGCCATACGTGGATAGACATGGGGCTTAGCGTAAGATGGTCCGACAGGAATTATGGCGCATCTTCCCCATACGAATACAACCGCAACGTGGATGAAAGAGGTGCATACAGCAACGACCAGAACGGATGGCCTGAATGGGCCGGATGGCGTTCCCCGACAAGAGAAGAGATCTATGAACTGTACTACGGCTGCTCCAAGACTTGGGTTGAAGGATCCATCAATGGTATCAACTTCTCCAATGGAGAAAACACCATATTCATGGGAGCCGGAGGATACGAAAGGTATAGGGATGACGGCTATGACTGGAACTACAGCATTGATTCGGCAGTCATTTTCTGGGCTAACGAGTCCGAATCAGATACCTACGGCAACACATATGACAAGCGGTGTGTCATGAACATGAATTCCGTTTCATTCACGTCCAGTATCATCGAAAACAGAAATTTCGTCTTCTGGGACTATGCCGCCGGCAGACTCGTCTGCGAGTATTGATGTCACCTCTCGATCTTGACAAGTTCGAGATCGAAGACCAGAGTGCTCCAGGCAGGGATATCGTCCATCTTCGCAGGCCCGTAAGCCCATTTTGCCGGGATGGTCACCTCGTACCTGTCCCCCTCATGCATTCGCGTAAGGGCAATCTGCCACCCCATGATAAGGTCGCGGACAAGGAAGAGGGCCGGAAGCGGATCATTCTCTGTCGTATCGAATACAGTACCGTCTATTAGCCGGCCTGTATAACGGACATACACAATACCATTCGGGGTCGGACATTTTGTACCATGTCCGACCTCGATCTGTTTCATTATCACGCCATTGTCGAGTACCTTCACGCCCTCTTCAAGCGCCTTTTCTTTCAGGAATTCCTCGTTGGCGAGCTTATATCCGTTATTCTTCGGGTGTCTGTTCCTGCTCATCGTCTTGCGTATTTACTCCGCAAGATAGGTATTTTATCCGAAAGGGGTGAGATACTTTTTAGAGAAAGCATAGAATTATATATAACACATTGATTCTCAATTATTCCCATGGATTATTTTATTCCTTGCAGGCAAACCATTGATATTCAAACGGTTAAGGGCCGTTGTTAGAAATTTCTATCAATTAAAATTTTAGCTTACTGAACTTCAGCCACTTACACTCACGCACGAGTTAGGATTATTACGAGCAATAATTCTTATGTATTTCAATAATATTACTAAATTGCATTCCGTATACATAATACAAACATTTAAATATTTTAGACATAAAGGAAAACCATAAAGTAATTGTATATCAATAAATTATAGAGGGGGAGACGATAGCTCTCCCGTCTATTGCAGAGATCCCTCCTTCTGTATTCCTCATTGGAAGAATGAATTGTTTTTAACCACAATATTTTTCCTTTTTCAAATCAATGAAAAAAATACTATTACTGACAGCACTTATTATTTCTGTCACAAGTTGTCATAAAACAGAATTAACTGATTTAAATTCTAATCAAACAAGACCAGAAACAGCATCCGTTCAGGTTATTGACGGACATCTTTATTTCTCAGATATCCAAGACCTATCCACCTATCTGGAAAGCAAAAGAACTGACGAGACGGGGACTAAATCAAGTAATGGAAATTTATCAATCCCTGGATTTGAGTCACTAGCCGATATTATCCAGAAAAACGACACAAAAACAAAGGACGCAGGCGATACAGAAGAGATGACACTCGAAGAATTCAAGATATACGAGGCGGAGAAACTTGTCGTGGATCCTATTCTGAACTACGTTCTTGACACTACCCTCACGATTGAAGTAGAAGATAAACTGTATAAGATTACAAAGGCAGGTACATTCGCAATGAAAAGAGGAGAAGATCTGGAAAAGCTTTACGATTGTATCGCATCATTTGACACAACTTATATATGTTCCCTCAACAACGGAGAGTATCTGGAGATCGATGATGAAATTACCTTCATTAATACATTTGGCAATAATCATTTAAGCAACGAATACTTCGAAATCTCCGAAAGCATTGATGAGGATGACGAAGTAATAGCCGAATTGAATCCTTTTATCGATATTGCGGAAGCGGAAGTTACAACTAAGACAATTACCAACGATGCCCTATCGAACAATCTGCACAACGGTTACAATACAACCATGTATAAATGGAAGAACAACTCTTTATGGCAGAAACTATTAGACGCGTTAAGAGGCAAAACCGTAGACAGGGAAGTAAAATTTGATGACAAACATAGAGTTCAAGTAACAGTATTCGATGTAAATTATGCCTTCTATGCTTCATCTGGAATAAAAGTCGAGATGCAGCAGCGCAAAAAATTCCTCGGAATAAAATACTGGACCTCTGACAAGGCACAAAAATTTGCAGTGGGATTCAACTATCTATATGGCAAGTTTACATTAAAAAATCCAACATCTTATTCTTCTATTTGGCCTTCAAATCTTAAGAATTTCAAATCTTTTACTGAATGGATTGACAACAAAGTTTACTCAGAGCCTAAAAATTTCATCTATGGAATGTATCAAAACGTTCCTTATGTTAAGGATTGGTCTGACAAAGTTGTAGGTTTTATTCCAGAAATCTCATTCTTTGGCATAAAAATCTTAAATAGGGAAAGTCTAAATGGCCTTTATGAACTGCCAGCAAAAACAGCGTTCAACTTCTTAAAGGGCCAGAGCAAAAAAGTCTATGACCCTTGGGAGAGAATTGAAAAGAATCTCACAAATAAAGATCCTCGATTACTTTACCTGGTGTGGGGAAAGACTGACACCCATTTTACAAAAGATAAATCATATATGTCAGGAGTAAAAGAATATGGACCCGGAAAACACAAAACAGTCCGATTTGATACATCTTATGGATTCTATTTAAACAGTAATGGAACCATATTACCAATGCTGATCTCTTCGTTTAATATAGAGCAACTCGATGTTTTCGCTGCAGCGTACTACAAAAACACCTGGAAAGGAATTAGATTCGTCGATTAACTCATCATTATATGAAAAAGACTATAATTACTTTACTTTTCTTCGCCATCATCTCGGTGGTGGCGGCATCTGCCCAAATACGGATTGAACCTTTTTTGGGCGTGACATTCCCAACGAGAGATGCCCAGGCTGATCCACTGGTCGGACCTCAGTTCGGTCTGACGGCTTTCAAGGAACTGAATAACTCAGCTCTTTCAATCGGAGCGGAAGCTTATGTTTCCGTAGCGCTCAGAGAGGGCGATTTCAAGAATAATGGAAGTACAGATCAGTGGGCTCTTCGTACGATATCCTTACTCTCTGTTACAGAATGGAGATTTCTCCAACTGAATAAGAGTATATTTTATGCTGGTTTAGGAGTTGGTATTTGTAACCGAACCGAGACCCTGCCTGGCTTTGCAAACTATAAGGATATTTCCTCTATTGGTTTTTGTTGCTCTCCTAGGGTCGGCGCACGCATATCGGACAGATTTACCATTTCTCTTAACTTATCTATCACTGAGAAAGATTATAATACTGTCGGTCTGCGCTTAGGATATGCCTTCGGGAAAAGAGCGTCTAAAGAAGTAGACTATTAGCAATTAGATCCCTTCAGATTAACTTTAAAAAGGAGGATATCATTTTATTTGATATCCTCCTTTTTATTTGGTCTATTAAAGGGAGCAAAACTTATCCGATATATTCGTTAATTAGGCGGATGACGAGATCGTTGAGCTTCTCGACTTCGGGATCTCCGGTGCTGGCCTCGACATGACCGTTTCCGACGCCGCTGTCGTCAGTCAGGTAGACATATGTGCCGCCGGTCAGAATCGCAAACTGACGGGACATAAATTCGCAGCTCTTCTCGTCGCTTGAGCAGAAGATCGGAATGATTCTGATGCCTTTTGCAGCGAATGCGGCGATGCTGCCCTGCAGCGACTGAATTACGGATGCTTCTTTATGGGCCGGAGCGTCCAGGATCATGAATGCGAGACGGGCACGGGCGGACTGGCTCCACGAGAGTTCTGACAGAGCAGATTCGAGGGCTTTGTCGACAGCTTCCGGATTGTCTCCGCCGCCGTTGGCATGCTGCTGGCGGACATAATCGACCGCTTTGGCGAAGTCACCTACGAAGTCGAATGTCTTGGTAACATAATCGTCGCCTTCGTCTCTGTAGAAGACCATTCCTGTACGCAGGGCGACGTTGTCATGATCATTGGAAACGACGTTGAGGATCGAGACGAGGTCGCTCTTGAGAAAGTCGATTTCATCGATCATGGAGCCGGTCGCATCGACGATGAAGGCGATGTCGGCAGTCCCTTCGGGCGCTGGGGCTACAATTGTATAGTCGTTGGTCATGACCTGTCCGTTTGCATCCCAGTTGGAGATATCGGGATTACCTTGCATCAGTTCTCCCCCGATCTTTATGGTGAGTCTTTCTTTTTCGATGGCAGTCTGACTGGCTGTAGGGACGGTAACGTCGACCCAGAGGGAGGCATTTCCCTTGTTGTCGGTCCTGGTCTCCCAGATCGTCTGGCCGTCGCGCAGCAGTTCTACCTTGGCGTCGATGGCGTCAGTCCCGTTTGATGCCGCAACATGGACAGCGACTCTGTTGCCGGTGTAGAGGCCCCAGAAGTCGGAGAATTCGCTGAACCCTTCGCCGTTTTCGCTGGTCTCGGTCGTCATGAGCTTGCTCCAGAGATTCCAGTTGGAGAGGTCGTTCCATTCGGAGGCGGTGAGGACGCCGGGACCTGCCTGGGTTCCACCATCGCTTGTGCCCCAGCCCCTGTAATAATCTTCTGTGTATCTGTTTCTTGTATCGAGATGATGGCCATCTTTGCAGCAAGAGACTGCGGCTGCGGCAATAGCAAATAGAAGGATTATCTTTTTCATATTATCTGTTGTTTTTACATTATCATAATTCCTGATTGCCGATTCCTTGCATGGTTTATGAAGTATTTTCATTACTTTTGTCTCTGACTAAACGGATTGATTATGCAAATTGACGCTGTATTGCTTTGGGTCGACGGTAACGATCCTGTACTGACTGCAAAGAGGAGCAAATATGCCCCCGCAGACGCTTTGAAGATGAGCGATGTCGCCGGGGCGACAAGATATGCGAATGTCGGGGAGATCTTCTGGTGCATCGCCTCGCTCAACCGTTTCGCGTCTTTCCTGCATAAGATATATATCATTACAGACGGACAGGATCCGCATCTGGACCCGTTCCTGGAGAAGAATTTTCCATCCGGACATATCCCATACGAGATTGTGGACCATAAGACCATCTTCAAGGGCTACGAGGAGTATCTTCCGGTCTTCAATTCGACTTCGATCGAGACGATGATGTGGAGAATTCCGGGGCTCAGCGAGCATTTCATTCTTCTGAACGACGATTTCGTGCTGCTGAAGCCATGTTCCCCGTCGGATTTCTTCACCGCTTCGGGAGACCCGATCTGCTACGCGGGACGGTACTGCGCTCCGTGGGCCCGGCTCATGGGCAAGCTGAAGAGCCTGAAGATCGGACATGAAGCCTGCACATTCAAGCGAATGATGCTGGTCGCCGCGGATATTGTGGGCCAGAAGAAGTACATCCTGTATCTGGGACATACCCCGCGAGGGCTTCGCCGCAGTTTCTTCGAAGAATTCTATTCCGCCCACCCGGAGCATCTGGTATCCAATATCCGCGACAAGTTCAGGCATCCTTCGCAGTACCAGACGCAGGAACTGGAGTATCTGGCGCTTCAGAAGGTGGGCCGGGTCGAAGTCCGTCCGCATTCTGATGTCCTTATATATATGGAACCGAAGCCGAAACCGGATTATCTGCATAAGAAGATAGTCAAGGCCGGGCAGGAAAAGTATAAGTTCTGCTGCTTCAACGGCATCGACCAGGCTTCCGCAGAAGACATCGAGATGATCCGTTCCTGGATCGAGGCCAAGCTTTCATTGAAGCCTTCCGAATAAGGCCATGAACAGCCAGCCCATCGGAAGAAAGGATACGGTGCAGAGTGCGGCCGCTATAATCAGCAGAAGTTTATTTCTCATGTGAATCGTCGTATTGGTATACTTGTTGTTCCAAGATTCCACGTAATAATAACACACATCATATGAAACGCACTCTCATTCTTTTCGCATTTCTTCTTCTATCCGGAGGAATGAGGGCTATAGCCCAGGATCTCGATCTGGTGAACTATGGTGACACTGTTTTCGTCACGAATCTTCCGAAATATGAAGGGCAAGACGCTCCCGAGGACGCGCCGTTGCTGACTCCCGAGAGAAGGGCGCTGGCTTTCCGATGCATAGAGAATACATTTGGCAAGATAGTGAAATATGAGGAGTATTACGGAGCCTGCACTGGCTTGCATTATCTTATCGTGACGCTGGACAGCGGGGATGAGATTTCCTTCGAAGACGGCTGTCTTAGTGACTTTACTATAGTGTCTTCAAGGTTTCCCATTGCGATGGATTGGTTCGAGGGAGGTTTGCGTGTCGGGAGCGCTCCTGCGCAGCCGAAAAAAGAGAGCATCATGATAGAACGCTCTGAGAATGATCCGAATGTGTTTCATTTCTGGGACGATGACATGAGGTCCGACCTGGTCACCTTCTTTGAGATGGGCCCTGACGGATTAATCACAGAAATCCACTACTTTTTCAACGCCTGCTGACTGCTGGAAAGGAAAGGCTAAGACTGCTAAAGGGCGATGTATTCCTTCAGCACCTGGCTCTGAGGCTTCAGCTTTGCCTTCCAGCCAAATTCTTGCTTGAAGCAGCGATTATCTTCCGTGGTGAAATAGACATTGTCAAACTCATCGTCCGACTCGGGAACAAAGAACATCAGTTTCTGGCCGGCGAACTGCGCCCATGCGCCGGCGGCATCGGCACCGACTTCAAACCATCCCAGGACATTGTTGTTGTAACGCTTGTCCTTATTGGAATAGATGATATAGTTTACCCAATAG